>Ga0137403_10003330_pt1 | contig 19328 bp, 15 predicted proteins | sample CZOMad2_1_16fung_FD_122057 | JGI IMG/M metagenome (GOLD analysis project Ga0137403, IMG submission 122057) | Vadose zone soil fungal communities from Angelo Coast Range Reserve, California, USA - CZOMad2_1_16fungal (Hybrid Assembly) | ecosystem: Environmental > Terrestrial > Soil > Vadose zone...
GCGCTGGGCTTGCCATTGCGAAGCCATTCCGCAGCCACCCATCCGATGACGGCCGTGGCCGCGGCGAAGTGCGTTGCCACAAAAGCGCTGGTAGCCAGACTACCCGCGCTCAGCGCGCTGCCGGCATTGAAACCGAACCATCCCACCCAGAGCAGGCATGCGCCGATAAAGCTCAGCACCATACTGTGCGGCGGCATGGCCTGGCGCGGATAGCCGATGCGTCGGCCAAGATAGAGTGCGCACACCAGCGCGGAAACTCCGGAGGTGACATGGACGACGGTGCCGCCAGCGAAGTCGAGCATGGGAAAACGTCCGCTGAGCGCGGCATTCAGCAGCCCGCCTTTGCCCCAGACCATGTGGGCCATCGGGCTATAAACAATGGCCGACCACAGGACCATGAAGACCACCATGGCGCTGAACTTCATCCGCTCGGCAAAAGCTCCGGTGATAAGCGCCGGCGTGATGATGGCAAACATGAGCTGGTAGATCATGAATGTCTGCGCCGGAATGGTTGCAGCGTAGTCGGGATCAGGCTGCGCCCCAACACCATGCAGAAAAAGATTATGCAATCCGCCGATAAAGCTGTTTCCTTCGCCAAAAGACAGGCTGTACCCGACGATTGCCCAAACCACGGTGACCACGGCCATCAGGGCAAAGCTTTGCATCATGGTGGCCAGCACGTTTTTTTTGCGTACCAAACCGCCATAGAAGAGCGCCAGGCCGGGGCCGGTCATCAAAAGGACAAGCGCGGAGCTCATGAGCATCCAGGCGTTGTCGGCAGAGCCTTTGGAGTCGGCGATTTGCTGTTCCAGTTTGGCGATGCGGTCGCTTTGCGCGTCCGCGTGCGTGGGCGCGCTGGTCTGCGCCAGCAGGACAATTGGCGAGCATAAGAAAAACAAAGCCAATAAACAGCGCAGGAACTTTGACATATTTTGTTCAGCTCCGGGGGGGCCACGAATCAATCGGCTTAATAGACAATCTATCGACTGCAGGACGCGGAGGGAAATCGAAAAAATTTATGGATGCTATAAGATGTTTGGTCTTGCAAGTAGGCGATCTATGAAATGCGGATCAGACGAGGCTGCAAAAAGAATCCCAAAACGGTCTTGCCGTTCAGCCAGCGCCTCAATCGAGAAATATCGAGGATCGCCTGTTTGAAATTCGCGTAAACAAGATCGGTTTCCACCGAAGCTGGTGGCTGGTTGTTTGCAGATAAATAAGAAAATTCTCAAAGTTATTCAGAGAGTAAACTGCCGAGTGGACAATTTCTGTGTGCGTCCGCGTAGTATTGAACCATCATGCTACTTGAGGTGTTTGATTTGCGCCGACGCAAGCCGCCCGCCGCTGAACCAGACCGCCTTCTCGACCAGTTGCACCAGGTTGAGCGGGACTTAAAGAAATGGATCAGCAGCTCGGCGAAGAACGCAGACCTGTTCCGGCGCGATCCTCTGGGCGCTATGCGTGCGGCTGGGCTGAATCTCGAAGACGACATCATGCTTGAACTTGAGATGATTAGCAGATCAATCGCGAAGAAGTTGAAATGAGATTTCACACTAAGCGCTTTGAGCTGGCTACGGATTCCGTGATTTAATCCGTCTATGTCGCACAAGCCTGACTATGGGATTGACGCCCCAGGAGTCGTCGCAACCTGCTGGTGATTGGCGCAGCCTTGATCCTCTCCGGAATCCTGTTTCCCACGATTCACATAGGCAACGTGACAATTCTCTGGAGCCGGAGCGCGGTCTGGCCTGGAGGATCGTGTCTGTTGGGCGGCATTTTAATGCTGCTCTATGCCAAGTGGGGCAAGTTTCGTCATCGGGACATGATGCTCAACATGGTGCGATGGCGTGGCGATGAACGGGTACTCGACGTGGGCACCGGCCGCGGTCTGCTGCTGATTGGAGCAGCCCGCCGGCTTACAACCGGCCAAGGCACCGGCATTGATGTTTGGAGCACCAAAGACCTTTCCGGAAACTCGCTTGAGCGGACGCAAGCCAACGTGGATATCGAAGGCGTTCAGGACAAGGTGGATCTCAAAAGCGATGACGCGCGTAAACTCAGCTTCCCTGATGCCACTTTTGACGTCGTACTCTCGAATTTATGTATCCATAACATCCCGGAATTGGAAGGCCGAGTTCAGGCCTGCCGGGAGATTGCGCGCGTGCTCAAACCCGGCGGTATTGCGTTGATTTCAGACTTCGTCAATACCGGCGCATACAAGAAAACGTTCGAGGCTTCTGGTCTAAAAGTGAGCCGCACGCGACTGAATCTCTTGACATTTCCGCATCTGAGGGTGGTGAAAGCCGAGAAGCTATACGTTCTTCAGCGATGATTTATCCTCGCCTCGCAGGTTATCGCTGCGACTGAAACGTTTCCGTCACGGAAGGTAGGCCTTCCACGCGTCCGGCAATGATTTCCTGAAATTCTTTCAGCAGTTCGCTATGCAGCAGAGTGTTGCTGCCCAGGACTTCACGACTGTCAATATTGAAAGGCCCGCCGGTGAAATTTGTGACTGTGCCGCCGGCTTCTTGTACCAGCAGGACGCCTGCCGCGGTATCCCATGAATTGAGATTGAACTCCCAGTAAGCGTCATAGCGGCCGCAAGCCAGATAGCAAAGATCGAGCGCGGCCGACCCGGCGCGACGTACGCCATGCGAGCGGAGCGTAATCTGGTGATAGAAGTGGATGTTCGGGTTCTTGTGCCGTTTGTGGCTGGGAAAGCCCGTAGCCACAAGGCTCTCTTTCAGCTTTGCGATCGAAGAGACATGGATCGCGCGTCCATTCAGGAAAGAGCCGCCACTTTTTTCCGCGGCAAACATCTCGTCGCGCGAAGGATCATAAATCACTCCGGCGATTCTCTCCCCTTTGTACTCCAGCGCCATCGAAACGCAAAACACAGGGTAGCCATGAGCAAAGTTTGTGGTGCCGTCCAGCGGATCAATGTACCAGCGGAAGTCGCTTCCGGTTTCCCGACGGCTGCCTTCTTCGCCAATCAGGTCATGCGAAGGCCACTGCTGGCGGATCCGCTCGACGATCAAATGTTCCGAAGCGCGGTCAGCCTTGGTTACCAGATCGGCGTCGCCTTTGTACTCGATGGAGACTTTGCCGAAAAATGACATCAGCAGAGCACCGGCCTCGCGGGCCAGTTCCTGCATAGGATGAATGTAGTCTTCTCTGAGGGACATCAGCGCGCGCGGCGCCCGGTATCTTCTGCGATGTACATGATCTCGTGTTTGAAGATGAACAAATTGGGCGAGCCTTCGCGGGTCAGGCGGACCATGCTAACGTCGTAGTATTCGATCCAGCCGTGCAGGGTTTCTCCGCAGACCAGTTTAACGGTGACCGGCGTCTGTTTCTCACCCAGAGCCTTCAGATAAGAGGACTCCATGCCCGTATCGTCAGGGGGCGGTGTCTTGGTGGTCTTTTTGGTAAAGGCTGGGGCTGCGGCACGGAACGACATGGCCGTATTGTAGCCCAAAAATACGGCAACCAGTCAGCAAATTAACGCACTCACCGTGAAAAGACATTTAGCGAGAATGTTCAAGAAACGCGCTTATCTTGCTGGTGCTGTGTAGTATCCAGCACGGTGGCGAACCTGATATGCCCGTCCTTCAGGATCTTTCTTGTTAAGTTCCACCTGGATCCGCCGGAAGGGCGAATCTGAAAGCTTGCGGCTGGGATAAAAAGCCAGCAGGTACTGTGTGCGCAATTCGTCACTGATTTTGCGGAAGGCTTCGTCGAGTTGCTGCTGCCCTTCGGCATAATAATATTTGCCGCCAGTATCTTTGGAAATCTGGATGAGCGCATGCTCGCCGCCCAGGTTGCGGCCGGCATCGGCCTCCACCGGAACCACAATAATGCTATAGACGATGGCTTCCGCCTGCTGCGCCCGGCGCAATGCACCGTTATAGTCGGCCTTGCTGGTGGTATCGCCGCCATCAGTAATCAAGACCAGTACCTTGCGGCCTTCCCGGTCCATGAGCGACTCTGAGCAGAGAAAAATAGCGTCATAGATGGAAGTCCCCGGGCCTGTGCGCAAACTGTCGATGCCATGCTCAATGGTCCTGATGTCGGAAGTAAAACGCGTGATCTGATCAACGTGCTCGGTCACTTCAAAAATCGAGAGACGGTCTTCGCTTCGCAGGATGGAATGGACAAACCTGCGTGCCGAAGTAGTTTCCAGCTTAAAGTCGCGCATGGTGCTGGGGCTGGTATCAATGGCCAGCGCGATGCTCAACGGGATGGCCGATTCCTTCTCAAAAACCTTGATCGTCTGTGGTACGCCGTCTTCCAGCAGTTGGAAATCGTCTTTGGTCAGATCGGCCACAGGAGCGCCGCGGGAGTCGGTGACGGTCGTAAAGACGTTCACCAGGCGCACGTTCACGCGGAACGTGGATTCGTCTTTCTGGGATTGTGTTCCTGGTGGAATACGGTCTCCCTTTTGCCGGTCCTGCGCCATGGCATACACGCCCCGCGCACCAAGCAGGCAGAAAAACAGGCAAGCCAGACAGAACCACGGCGGCAAAGCGCGAGTTCGATTCATAGTGATCAGCGGGTATTCTGGAAAGCTTAGATGCAAACGGCGGTAAAGAGTTATTTGTTGACGCGAATTTCTTCAGGAAAAGGTTCACCATCGGCCCAGACAGCGCCGTCCTCAAAGTACTCCTTTTTCCAGATAGGGACGGTCTTCTTTAGGGTATCGATCAGCCATCGGCAAGCCTCAAATGCAGCCACGCGATGCGCGGACGCCACCCCTATCAACACACTGGTTTCGCCAATTTCCAGTCTGCCCAGCCGATGGACGAGACAGACGTCGCGCACTTTAAATTGTTCAAGGGCCGCTTGAGCCAGCTTCTCCATTTCATTTAAAGCCATTGATTCATAGGCTTCATAGTCCAAAAACAGAGTACGTCGGCCGCGCGTATTATTGCGCACAATTCCATCAAAAAATAATGCCGAGCCGTCTTCCGGACGCTCCAGGTTCTTTCTAATCGCATGAATATCAATCGGTTCGCGCACAATGGCGCAATGCGCGGACTGGAGTGCAGCGGCTTTGGATTTGCCGCCACTCACCGGAGGTAGCAGCCCAACCTCATCGCCTTCCTTCAGCACAGCTGAGCCCTGGGCATATTCCTGGTTGATGGAGCAGGCGATGGATTTGGTCAACCCCTGGAATTTTGGATAGCGGCTGGAATAATAGGCCATGACGGCAGAAAGCCGGGCACCCGAATCCAGATCGAGAGACTCCTCCTGGCGGCCAACAATGTCTTTGAGCTGCCCAAACAGCAGCACCGTAACACGCATGGGATAAGAATAACGGAACCCTGCCTGGTACGCTCGATATGTTTTGCCGGGAAACTTCCTTTTTTGCGGGTGTAGATTCCTTGTCTTGCTCATTTATTACGGTCTAGAATCTGGAATGAAGTTAAGCGTCCTGGCGTCACGGAGGTGGGACTGTGAGATTTTCTATTCGTATCCTCACGTTGGCGCTGGTTCTATGCTCTACCTTGTGTTTTGCCGTGCAGGCGGGCGCTCCCGTCTTCGTATTTAGTGGATTCGGACTGGACGACGATACAACCATGGTTAACGGCTTGTTGAAGAGCAGAAGCTTGACTATCGTCAATTTTGGCACGGCCCCTCTGAACGTTTCAAGCGCGACGATTTCCGGGTCAGAATTCACTTTTACTTCTTCGTTCCCCATTCCTGTACCTGCCTCCATTCCGCCGAACGGTACATTAGGCCCGTTTGTCGTGGTGTTCAGCCCCTCCGGTCCTGGAGTGCGCACGGGTCAAATCCTGGTGCAGGATGACGCGCCCGGAAACCCGCATACCATCCCGCTGCAGGGGTTTGGAGTGGCGGTGGCCCCAGGGGACTTCGCCATCCTGGGCCAGCACAACATCCCGGTAGCCACTTCGGTGCCTGCTGGCGGAACTGCAATCTATAGTCTGGTAGTCACCGGCAGCCCGAACACGATCAGTCTGAAATGCAGCGGCGCGCCGCAAGGGGCCGCGTGTAATGTGCAACCATCCGTCACTCTTGGCGCACCTTCCATTCTGGGTAGCGATTCCAGTGAGATGTTCCAAGTCTCAGTAAGCACCACGGGAACGGGACAAATTGCGTCGCTGCGCCGCGTGCGGTTAGCACTCTGGTCGTCTCTTGCCATCGCATTTGGATTGGCACTGGCAGCTGGACACAAGCGCAGCGCCCGGGTCGCGCTGCTGATGCTCTCTGTCAGCGCGGTGCTCGCCGGCATAGTTGCCTGCGGCGGTGCCCGCAACGTAACCAACAGCCTCAGTACCATGTCAACTCCACCTGGCACCTACACTCTCACCTTGACGGCAACCGGCAACGGCGGAACTGGAACTGTCCATAGCGTGCCGATTACGCTCAGTGTGCGTCCCTCTGGCACGCCGTAGAGCGGTCTGAAGCAAAAGTCACAAATGCCGCTGCGAACGAGTCATTCCCCAACGGACTCTTATCCGGCACATGAGGGAAGATTTCGTTAATTTTCCTGTGGCGAAGATTAAGTTTCGTATATGGGGCAAGCGGTACTAACTTGCTGCAACTTTTATGCGTCTAATGACGTATCAGCCATTAAGGCTAAAGCACAGTTTACGAACTCATCCGGAGTGGTTTCACGCACTGCTCCGGAATTTTCTTGGACTAACAGGGCTTGCGATTAAGGACAGCCAATAGAGACTCGGGTTACGGGACGGCAATTCCCATATTGCGGGTCATTTGCAAGGCTGCGGTGCGGAACTGGCCTGAGTCAGAGGCGAAAGAGGCTTTCCCGCCGGTATAGGAAGAAACCTGCTCCAGTAGCGCCCGTTCCGAGGCGCCATCCGCTTCCAGCCCAATACAGTTAATGCGCACGCCACTCACCTGGCTGCGAAATGTGAGACTGTCTGAGGTGGTCTGTGCGCTTCGACCGTCGGAAATTACCAGCAGAATACGATTGCTGTTCTTGCCTATCCGCTTCAAGTGTCCCGCGGCAAAGGCAATTCCAGAGAGCAACGCTTTGCCCTGCTTGGGACGTATCTGGCTGATCGCTTCCTCCAGAAGCTTGTCGTCCGCCGTCAGGTCCTGCTCAAAGTCAAGCTGGGTACTGAAGACCAGAATGCAGGCTTCGTCGTTGACCCGCAGATTTCTTACGATGTCTTGCAATGTGGCAATAATGGCCTGCCGGTTCTGGTTAGTAAGGAGCGAAGTCTCAATCAGTATTCCCAACGAGACTGCCTCAGAAGGCGCGGCGATTCCTTTAGGCCGGTTTGCCGGAGCGTTCGCCGACGCAACGGGTTCGCGCGAAGGAGGTTCATGCAACGTGTCTTCAAAACCAAAAGGCGCTTTTTTCTTTGCAGATTTCCCCTTATTGGAAGCCTCGGCAGTCTCAGTGCGTTTGGTTGGGCTTGGACTGCTGGCGGCAATCGAAGAATTGCCGGTCGATCGAGAATTCGTACTCGTTGACGCCGTCCGGGTATTTGCCGCGGGCTTCGCACTACCGGAATCCGGGTTGGGTGGCGCGTCTAATGCGGCGGCGCTGGCCACATAGCGATCCCAGCCTGCGTCTTTGCCGCCGTCTTTTTGATAGGCCCGCCGGGCATAATTGGCGATCTCCTGTCCCTGCGGCGATCCTCCGGTTAAATTGGCTGCCCGGGCCAGATACCAGTAGCCACGATACTGATCTCGATTCTTGCCATTCAGCAAAGCCAGACCCATGCCATAGACCCATTGCGCGTTGTTGGGATCACTTGCTACCGCCTGCTGCAATGCCAGGCGCGCCTGTGGATAGTCTTCGATTGCCAGATAGCTCAGGCCAACTGCGCCGTTGAGCATGATGGCGACTTGCTGCCGCAGCATCTGAAAGTTTCTATCCAGCATGCCTTCGGGCTTGCCCATCTGGTCAAGACTGCGCATGGCCTCGTTCAGTTCTGCCAGCCTGTTCGCCGTCACTCTTTTATCACGTGACGCGGACGACATATCCTGGTTGAGTACAGCAATCGCGATCGGATTACCAGGTGAGATCGCCAGCAGTTCCCTTGCCCGTTGCGTACTCTGCGACTGACGCCCCAAGCGAACGTGGTCCCACACTAGAAATTCCAGAGCATCCGTTTTCAATTTGCTGCCACCGGCCATCGCTACGTATCGATCCATGGCCGTGATGCGCTCGGAGATGGTGGATTGCTTGATCGCGTCCGCGTAGGCGCTGATGCTGCTGCCGGAACCTTGAGCCTGCACGAAGCAAGAAATGCCAGCAATCGTCAGCAGCAGAATGAGCGTCAAGCGAATTGAAACCCACGACTGCGATTTCAGCCACTCTGGAAAGGCAGACTTAGATCCGGAAGTTCGATTCTTAAACACGGGCCCTCGAGAATGAGTGGTTATCTAAATGGCTTGGATGCTCGAGGCAGTGCTGCTGCTGGCCGAAAACTCACCTTATATCCGGGATTAAGTAGAGAAATACTAAAAAGAAAGAGCAGGGATTGCTCCCTGCCCTGGGGTTCAAGAAATGAATCAAGTGTTCCTTTGATTTAGGCGTTGCTGAGGACCCGCTCGCGCGTTTCTGCGTCCTGCCGCTCTTCCTGGCGCGAACCAGGAAGCGCGACCTCAAGAACTTCTTCTATCATGCTGCAGAAATGCAGGTTGACGCCTTCAAGTTGTTCCGGAGTCAGGTCTTCTTCCACGTTCATGCGATTGTCTGCGGGAAAAAGAATGTCTTTCACGCCCGCCCGCTTTGCGGCCAGGAATTTCTCTTTCACTCCGCCGATGGGCAAAACATTCCCACTCAACGTCAACTCACCGGTCATCCCGGTCAGGGGACGAACAGGCGTGTCCTTGAGCAACGAAACCAGGGCCGTGGCCATGGTAACTCCCGCCGAAGGACCATCTTTGGGGATGGCGCCCGCCGGCACGTGAATGTGAATGTCATGGTCCTTGAAAAACTCCTCTGGGATAGCGAGCTTTTCTGCGTTGGACCGCACCCATGTCAAAGCTGCCTGCATTGACTCCTGCATCACCTGGCCGATCTGTCCTGTCATCGTGAAGCCGCCCTTGCCCTTCATCTTGTTGGCCTCGATGAAAAGGATGTCGCCACCTGCCGGTGTCCAGGCCAGGCCTACTGCCACGCCAGGACGCTTGGTGCGCTCGGCAATCTCAGTATCGATGCGGATCTTGATTCCGCCCAGGAATTCCTGCACTGTGTCGCGCGTGACGGTCAGTTTTTCCGTCTTGCCTTCCGCAATGCGGCGCGCTTGTTTGCGGCACATGGTGCCAATGTTGCGTTCCAGATTGCGCACGCCGGCTTCACGCGTGTAATGCCGGCTGATGAAACGCACCGCATCTTCCGGAATTTCAATCTGCTCTTTCGTCAGACCGTTTTCTTCGATCTGCTTGGGAACCAGATAGCGCTCAGCGATGTGGGCCTTATCGTCTTCGGTGTAGCCCTGAAGCTCGATAATTTCCATGCGATCGCGCAATGGCTCGGGAATCGTGTCCAGCATGTTGGCGGTGCAGATGAACAGCACCCTGGACAAGTCAAAGGGCACGTCCAGATAGTTATCACGGAATGTGGAGTTCTGCTCCGGGTCAAGCGTTTCCAGCAGCGCCGATGACGGATCGCCGCGGAAATCGCGCCCCAGTTTGTCCACTTCGTCCAGCACAAAGACGGGATCGTTGGTCTCTGCGCGGCGCAGGCCCTGCATGATCTGTCCCGGCAAGGCTCCAATGTATGTGCGGCGATGGCCGCGAATTTCCGCTTCATCATGCACGCCGCCCAGCGAGAGCCGGACGAATTTCCGCTCCAGCGCCCGCGCGATGCTGCGTCCCAGCGAAGTCTTGCCCACGCCGGGAGGCCCGACAAAGCAGAGAATCGGCCCCTTCATGCTCGGCTTCAGCCGCCGGACCGAGAGGTAATCCAAAATACGGTCTTTTACTTTTTTCAGATCGTAGTGGTCTGCGTCCAGCACTTCGGCAGCCTTCACGATGTCTACTACAACGCCGCTCGACTTGGCCCACGGCAAGACCGCCAGCCACTCAATATAATTGCGCGTCACGGAGTAGTCCGCGGCCATCGGCGACATACGCGCCAATCGGTTGAGTTCCTTGGTGGCTTCCTTCTTTACTTCCTCAGGCATGCCGGCAGCTTCAATCTTCTGCCTCAACTCGTCCACGTCGCGCTGGGTTTCGTCCTGCTCGCCCAGTTCTTTCTGGATGGCCTTCATCTGCTCGCGCAGATAGTATTCGCGTTGCGACTGCTGCACCTGGTCCTGCACTTCATTCTGGATCTTGTTGCGCAGTTGCTGGACTTCCAGCTCTTTCGCCAGATGATGATTGATGGCCTGGAGCCTGCGGCTTACGTCCGGCGTTTCCAGGATTTCCTGCTTGTCTTTAGTGGAAAGAAACGGCAGCGACGAGGCGACAAAATCTACCAGTCGGCCGGGCTCTTCAATGTTGATGGCCACAGTCTGCAGTTCATCCGATAGCGTGGGTGAGCCGGCCACAATTTGCTGGAACAACGTCAGGACATTGCGTTGCAGCGCTTCCACTTCCGGGGACGGTTCCGGTTCCGCGTCAGGAATAGGATCGACATCGGCTCGCAGGAACGGTGTCAGCTGGCTAAACTCCTCCAGCTTGCCGCGCGTCAGGCCTTCAGTAAAAACAAACAGGCTCTGGTTCGGCATTTTGACCACCTTATGGACGGTAGCCAAGGTTCCAATGGCATATAAATCAGTCGGTTGCGGGGCATCTACACGGGCTTCCCGTTGCGCCACCACCAGGATGGTCTTTTCTTCACCCAGCGAATTGATCAGTTGAATAGAGCTCTCGCGTCCTACCGTAAGCGGCAGAACCGCATGCGGGAACAGCACAGTGTCACGTACCGGCAGAACCGGTATACCTTTATACTGCTCCTCCGCTATAGTTTGGCGCTGATCAGGCGTCACAGCTATGGGCTCAATGTTGGTATTTTTCGTTTCAGACGCCATAAATTTATCCTTGATATAAGTACGCTCACATTTGATGATGCTTCAATACAGAAAGATGCAGTTTACGCCCATTTGGCCCTGCGCGCGGATTGTATCACTGTTTTCTGTGATTTCGCTTCAACTTGGTTCGTTTTCAATCTCTTAGCAAGGCTTCCCGCCTCTCTCGTGAGATGCAGAGCCGGGTGTGTTTAGGTCCCCAACAAGCGCCTCACTTGGCCCTGGGATACACTCCCATTACTTTAACGAAACCGGCGATTTCTTCCAGATGCTTCAAGGCCAGTTTCATGGCTGGGTCACTTCCGCGCAGCACATCCACATAAAAACGATATTCCCACGGCTTGCCCCGAACGGGTCGAGATTCAATCTTACTCAAGTCCAGATCGCGCAGGGCAAAAACGCTCAGGGCCTTGAACAGCGCTCCGGACACATTCTTAAGCGAGAAAGCCAGGGAAGTCTTGTCGGCTCTGGAAGAGGGTTTTTTTTGTTTATTGATGAGGAAGAAACGGGTGAAGTTCTGTTTGTTGTCCTCCAGGCCGGACATCAGCACTTTGCCGCCATACTCACTGGCCGCCTGGCTGCTGGCGATGGCTGCGGTGTCGCGCAGACCCTGAGCCATGATGTGCTTCACGCTGCCGGCGGTGTCATAAAAAGGAACGGCTGAAAGTCCATGATGTTTGCGGAAGAAGTTTCGGCACTGGTCGAGTGCCACCGGATGCGAGAGCACCTGGCGAATGTCTTTGAGCTTCACGCCGGGCGCGGCGATCAGGTTGTGGGCAATTCTCAGCCGCATTTCGGCGTGAATAAAAACGTCACGCTCAAGCAGAAGATCAAGATGCTCTCCAACAGGACCAGCAAGCGTGTTCTCCACGGGAATCACCGCAGCGGCGGCGCGACGGGATTCCAGCGCGTCAAAAACCTGGACAGAGGTGGCACACGCCAGTACATCAGCGCCGCGCACCAGCTGCAACGCCGCCTGGTGGCTGAAGGCTCCCAGTTCGCCTTGGATGGCGACTTTCATCATTTTTGTCGCTTCGCTCCAAACTTGAGGTGTTCAGCGGGCGTGTGAGCCCGCTGCCGAAATCCTGAGCCTAGGGAAGGACCTCCGCCGTAACAGGCCGCTCGCCGCGCGAGTCGGGCTCGCGGCCAAATCTCAGGTAAAACAATACAGCTTCCGCCTAATGGCGGCTAGCTTTCGGTGCCGCTGCGGCATTACGAGCGATTGCAACCTTCGGTGCCAAATGGAGACACTGATGATCTCAACAGCCATAGCCGCCTCGAAGCGACTGCCTTAATGGAACCGAGATGAAAAAGAGGCGTGCACGCGGCTGAAGGATGCCCAAAAATGCAATCGATAAAGTGGCTAACCATTTGCAAAACAACCACTTAGGACCGGAGAGATCCAGCAGCTCTCGATTTTTAGCAACCGCCTTAAGCCTGTTGGCTTCCAAGCTATTGACGAGATTGTTAGCTATCGACGAGAAACGTTAATTTGTGAGGGTGACATGCTTTGGACTCTATTTGTAGTTTTGCTAGTTCTCTGGCTGTTGGGAGTGGTCAGCAGCTACACCATGGGTGGTTTTATCCACATTTTATTGGTGCTGGCTCTGATTGCGTTGGTTTTTCAGTTGATCACCGGCAGACGCGCCGCGGTCTAGGGCCGTTTCAAGCAAGCTGCAGGCGCGAAACACGAATAATGACAACACCCAGGGGGAAGGGGTTTATTTATGGATAAGGAACGCATTAAAGGGAAAGCCGAAGACGTTGCCGGACGCGTGGAGCGCCAGGTAGGCGAGTGGACCGGTAACGATAAAGCCCAGGCTGAGGGTCTGGCGAAACAGGCCGAAGGCAAGGCGCGCAATGCTGTTGGCAAAACGAAAGACGCCGTACGGGATGCGGCTGACAAGCTGAAGGAAACCAAAATCGAGAACGAAGAAGACCGGACGATTGAGCGTGATAAAGACGTCGCGTAATTTCAACTCCATTAACGCAAAATGGCGCCCAAGCGGGCGCCATTTTGCTGGATTAAAAAATGTGCCGTGGGCGGCGTATCACCAAAGTGACTCGCCTTAGATGCCCTGATTGTGGCATTCTTATGGGCATGAAAACCAAAAACATGCGCGAGTTGGAAAAGATGTGGGCGAAAAAGGCCTCCGAACAAAGCAATCCGCAGCAGAAGACAGCTACGCCGACGCGGCAGAGCCCTTCCCACACCACACGTACTGCCAGAAAAGCCTCACGCGGACGCTAAAGCAGCGCTCAGACTTCAATCAATAGGTTTCCGGCCCGGTCTTTTCGATACGTCAGGCCTGGCGGAATTACCGTGGTTGCGCTGTATTCAGTGATGATCGCCGGCCCGCGGTACATCCTGCCCATCTTGACTGAAGACCTGGGGATGACCTGCGTCCGATGGCGCTTTCCAGCAAAGTGGACGGTGGCCGCAGCCGACATCAGCTTTCCCTGTTCTTCCCGAATCTTCAATCGCGAAAGTTTTTCCGGTGAAGCCACACGCCCGCGCATTCGTACTGTAACGATCTCCACGTCGCGCTCCGGGCTGCTGTAGCCGTAGCGACGCTTGTGCTCGGCATGAAATCCCTCGAGCAAGCCGCGAGTATAAGCCAAGTTGAGTTCATATCCCTGGCCGCGATAGCGAATGTCACAGCTCGGTTCGAACACGGATCTTCCCTGCCAATCTTCTTTCTTCAACTCAGCGGCGATGTTGCGCTTGAGGTCGACGAAAACCGGATCGAGCTGCGCGGAGAAAGTGGGTTTCTTCTTTAGCCGCCCATTCTTGCCGCCGCTCGCAATACGAAGAAGCACTGTTCGGGAATGGTCCTTCACCACGTCACTGATGAGAATCCCGAGCGCGGAAAGTGCACCCGGATACGCTGGAACAATCACGCGGGGAATCCGCAAGGCCTGCGCCAGGTCGCAGGCATGCATGGCGCCGGCGCCGCCAAACGCGACCAGCGAAAACTCCCGTGGATCATGCCCGCGCTCGATCGAGACTACACGGATCGCTTTTTCCATATTAGCGTTCACCACGCGCACCACGCCGGCGGCAAACTCTTCAAGCGACAGGCTGCTGTGATTTTTCTTGAGCCATTGGGCAACAATCTTTTGCGTGCGCGGCAAGTCGAGTTGAAAGTCGCCGCCAAGAAACTGGTCGGCGGGCAAACGGCCAAGAAGCAGGTTGGCGTCGGTCACGGTGGGGCGTTCGCCCCTGCCATAGCAGATTGGACCGGGATCAGCGCCTGCCGATTCAGGTCCCACACGCAAAGCGCCGCCGGCATCAAAGCGCGCCAGCGATCCTCCACCCGCGCCGACAGTATGAATATCCAGCACCGGCACACGCACCGGGAGTCCGGCGACATCGGCTTCGTTGGTCGTCGTTGGCTTTCCGTCTACCAGAGCGACGTCAGAAGATGTGCCGCCCATATCAAAAGTGATAATGCGGTCAAATCCGCTACGCTTCGCCACTGCAGCAGCGCCCACAATGCCCCCGGCTGGGCCGGAAAGCACCGTACGCACAGGCTGCTCTGCCGCGGTGGCAAGTGCGGTGATGCCACCACTGGATTGCATCACAAAAATGCGCGCGGACTTGCCGCCCGCTCCGGCTCTTTGTTGCAGCTTCTGTAAATAACTCTCCATTACCGGCTGCAGATAAGCATTGACCAGCACAGTGCTGGCGCGTTCATACTCGCGAAACTCGGGCAGGATCTGGTGCGAAATAGAAAGCGGAAGTTTGAGCGCGGCAAGGGCGGCAGCCACGGCTTTTTCATTCGCAGGATTGGCAAAAGAAAACAGCAATGACAATGCCACAGCCTGCGGCTTTTGCGCGGCGATTTGCGCGGCAAGCGTCTGCAACGACTGCTGAGTGGGCGCGCGCAGCACAATGCCTTCGGCTGCGGTCCGTTCGCCCACGCCGAAGCGCAGTTCAGCCGGCGATAGAGCGGGGTCCTTCTCAAAGAAAAAATCGTACAGCTTGGGCCGCTGCTGGCGGCCGATCTCGATGGAGTCTTCAAATCCTGCGGTCGTCACAAAAGCCACCCGCGCGCCTTTGCGCTGGAGAAGCGTATTGGTGCCCACGGTGGTCCCATGCAGCACCACAATATCCTGCGCATTACCGGCGATTTTGTTCACCGCATCAGCAATGGCCTGGGCCGGATCAGCGGGCGTGGAAAATACTTTTAGGATGCGGAGCGTGGAACCCTGGAGCCAGACGCAATCGGTGAATGTGCCACCGCTATCAATGGCGATTCTGAGCAGGGTGCGGGCCCTCGCTGACCTTTGCTGGCCTTGTTTTTTGGCAACCGAATAGTCACTCTTTGGCGATGTCATCCTGAGCGAAGCGCGTTAGGAATCCCTCTCCAACAGTAGTCAGCGGCGCGGAGTCGAAGGATCCCGAAGGTGTTTATGCTACCACGCCGATGAAAGGCGTTCTTACGAGGCATGCGTTTTGCTGCCATGATGCATCGACACTACGACGTGCTGTTCCGAGCGAGCCATGTCGATGCGCGTTTGATTTCTGAACACTTGGCGGCGAAGTAAGGAATCGGCTCCGCTGATCTTCAGGGCTACCGCGACACTGCAGCAGCAGCCGGTCCCTCACGCTTCGCGTTCGGGATGGCAGGTCGCGCGGGAGGAAGTGTTCTTTCTCAATGAAATCTTGAGAAGGTCTTTGCAGTGGAAAATCCTTCTGGATATGTCCTCCACCGCGCCGCGAAAAGCCATTCTCATGAGGAGCTTGTATCGTGAGAACTCCCTGAATCTGCAATTAAGAGTGAAGCATTGTCGGGATCCTTCGACTTCGCGCCAGAGAGTTTCGAGCGAGCCAGGTTTTGGAGGCGCTCCGCTCAGGACGACAGAAAGGTTGAGATCATATCTCCTCGAAACGTCACAGCTTTTTTCCCATCAGCAATCCATCGATTGAATCCAGGTAATAGCGCGGCAGGACTTTCAGGACGGAGTAACCGTGTTTCTTGTAGAACCTGAGCGCCGGCTCGTTATCGACAGCGACTTCGAGCGACACGTAGTCGCAACCGGCCTGCTTCAGGTCACTTTCGGCGGAAGACATTAATAATATCCCCAGGCCGCCGTACTGGGCCGCTGGAGCTACGTCAATGGTGATGATCTTGCCTATCGAACGCGAAGCGCGCCGCGGACGAAAGCGGTCGGCAATGATGAAGCCCATGATGGCTTTATCCTGCAGGCCGACCAGGGAAATGGCCGTCGGCATGCCGAGAAAATAGCTCATCTCTTCCCTGGAATAGGCAATGCCTTCAATAAAGCATGTCTGGTCGATCTCCAGCAGGCGGGGAAAATCCTCGGGCCGATACGGGCGGACATGGAGCACAAACACATTGTACGAGCGCGGGATCGGAGACGTAGCATGCTACGTCTCTACGGTGGCATTTCGCCCGCGCCTTGGCATTTCGCCTATGTCTGGCTTCTTTACGGATCGCGAAGGTCCTAGATCGCGCGGCGGCTTTTCTTGCGGCAATCTTCGCAGACGCCGTAAATCTGGAAGTTGTGGCGCGTGGCGTCAAAATGGTATTTGCGTCCGATCTCTTCTTCCAGCTTGTTCACCTCAGGAGAGAAAAACTCGACCGATGCGTCGCACTCCGTGCAGACCATGTGATGGTGGTTGCGGCGATTGAACTGATGTTCATAGCGCGCCATGCCGTCAGGGAACGGGACAGCGCTGGCCAGGCCACACTCTGCCAAAAGTTTGAGGGTACGGTAAACCGTGGTGAAACCGACCTTGGCGTCTTTCTTGCGGACCAGGCGGAAAAGCTCGTCGGTAGAGAGATGATCGCGCGTCTCAAGAAAAGTGCGCAGGATAGTATCGCGCTGGTCAGTATGTTTCAGCCCCACGCGCTTCAGGTGCTTAAAAAAGATTTCCTGCGCCTCGCGCATGGATTCGCGCGAAGGCGGCGCATGATCGTCAATCCGTCGTTGCAGCATGTCTTGAGTCGGTCCTCAAAAAATTCCAAATGAAAATGAATTTCATTTTCATTATACCGTGGCAACAATGCTGATTGTGGTCTTTGTTGCTATTCCCGTAAAATCGTGGCCCATGTCCACAACTGTTGCTGCTCCTGCCGCGCGCAAAGGCTTTTTCGGCATCGCCTTCAGGATCATTTTCTGGATCCTGCTGCTTGTGATCATTGCCGGGACTCTGGCGTTCCTATGGTTTTATAACGGCGCGCGCTCTGCGCTGCCGCAACTCGATGGAACCATCAGCCTGGCTGGTTTACAGGCGCCGGTCTCAGTCGTCCGGGATACGCACGGCGTTCCGCACATCACGGCAACAAAGCTCGAAGACCTTTTCTTTGCTCAGGGCTATGTAACGGCGCAGGACCGTTTGTGGCAAATGGACCTCACGCGTCGGGCGGTGGGCGGTGAGATGGCGGAAATTTTTCCCGCGTCCAGCGCGCCGCCGCAGCCGGTTTCGCGTGCGACCGCTGCTGTCCGTCCGCGCCAGACATGGGTGGACTATGACAAACAACAGCGCACGATCCGCCTGCGCGTGATTGCCGAGCGCGTCATGCAGCAGCTCCCGCCGCGCGATCGCGCCTTCTTTGAAGCGTACGCCAAGGGCGTAAACAGTTTTATTGACGAGCACAGCAAAAAGCTCCCTATGGAGTTCACCCTGCTTGGCTACAAACCACGGCCGTGGACCGCAGCGGATTCCCTTCTGGTCGGTATTGGCATGAGCCAGTTGCTGAACCCGCAATATGAAACCGAATACTGGCGGGAAAAGATCGGCGCCAAACTTTCTCCGGAGCTGATGGCGGATTTATATCCACCCGATTCCCCGCGTGACCATCCCCCGGCCGGCGAAGCAGGAAGCAACCCTAACGCACCAGCGCAAAACCCGCCACCAACCTCACCTGCCAAACCAAGCAGCCAACTTCGCGCCGCCATATCTGCGCCACGCCCCGAAGATGCTTGCGAAGCCTGCCTGCCTGGCTCGAATAACTGGGTGCTCTCCGGTGCGCACACGGTTTCCGGCAAGCCGCTGCTGTCGAACGATATGCACTTGCCGCATCGCGTCCCGGGCGTGTGGTATGAGGTGCAGCTCCACTCCGGAGATTTCAACGTTGAAGGCTTTTCCCTGCCCGGCCTGCCTTTCATCAGCGTGGGACACAACCAGCGCATCGCATGGGGCTTTACCAATCTGAACCCGGACGTGCAGGATCTGTTCATTGAAAACTTCAACGCCGCCGGCGAATACCAGACGCCCACCGGCTGGCAGAAACCGGAGATCGATCACCAGGTAATCCACGTCAAGGGCAAACCAGACGAAGCGATTGACGTCGTGGTCACGCGCCACGGGCCCATCATCACTCGGCTGCTGCGCGGTGAAACGCGGCAGATCGCGCTGGGCTGGCTGGTCTATGATCCGCATGCCATCAACGTGCCGCTGTTTGATCTTGATTCCGCGCAGAACTGGGACGAGTTCCGTAAAGCTCTTTCGGTTTTTGCCACGCCCTCGCAAAATGTGGTTTATGCAGATATCGACGGCAACATTGGCTACCAGCCGATGGGCTTTGTGCCCATTCGCGCCGCTGGTGACGGCACCGTGCCTGTCAACGGCGCGGACGGTATGCATGACTGGACCGGCTATCTGCCCTTTGACAAGCTGCCCAGTCTCTACAATCCGTCGTCAGGGATTATCGCCACCGCCAACTCCAAGATCACTCCGGCGGGATATCCCTATCAGCTGGCGACGCAGTGGTTCCCGCCGTATCGCACTGAGCGCATTTACAAAGTGCTGAAGACCGACAGGAAGTTTTCACCGGCCGATATGCTGGCCTTGCAGACCGACATTACTTCTGAGTACGACCGCTTCTTTGCCGACAAGTTTGTGTACGCGATCGATCACAGCGCCAAAGCCACAAATCGCACGCGCAAAGCGGCAGACATCATGCGTGGATGGGACGGACGAATGCTGGCGGATTCCGTCGCGCCGACCATCGAAGTACGCACGCGCCGCTATCTGTGGGAGATGCTGCTTGATCCCAAGCTGGGCAACGACGCCGACAACTACGAATGGTCTGAAGCCGCCGTGGCGCTGGAAAATATCGTCGCCAGCCAGCCGGCACGCTGGCTGCCTCCTGGTTATGACAACTTTAACGACGTGCTCACGGCCGCCGTAGAAAAAGCGCTCAAAGACGCGCCCGAAGATTTGAAGACCTGGAAGTACGGCTCAGTGTATCCCGTGGTGATCAGCCATCCCGTGTTCAGCGGCCTTCCTATCCTGCATGGCCACATGAGCGTTGCCGGGCCCGGCGTGCAGCCGCAATCGGGCGGCGGCTATACCGTCAAGCAGGTTGGCCGGGGCTT
>Ga0137403_10003331_pt1 | contig 19327 bp, 19 predicted proteins | sample CZOMad2_1_16fung_FD_122057 | JGI IMG/M metagenome (GOLD analysis project Ga0137403, IMG submission 122057) | Vadose zone soil fungal communities from Angelo Coast Range Reserve, California, USA - CZOMad2_1_16fungal (Hybrid Assembly) | ecosystem: Environmental > Terrestrial > Soil > Vadose zone...
GCTCACCGCCCCGGCTCTCCGTCGCTCGCCTTGAAGGCCAGCAGGCCTCGCGGGTGGATGATGCCCGGCACGCCCGCCACGCCTTCGGGACGGAAGAGGATCACGCCGATGAGGACGAGCCCGTAGACGACGCCGCGATACTCGGCCAGGAAGCGCGAGGCCTCGGGCAGGATCACCAGCGCGACGGCGCCGATGATGGGCCCGAGAAAGCTGCCCATGCCGCCCACGATGAGCATGGTCAGGATGAGGAAGGTCTCGTCGAGGCGGAAGGAATCGGCGCTCACGAAGCGGGCGTGGTGGGCAAAGACCGCGCCCGCGAGGCCGGCGAAGAACGTGGCGATCACGAACGACAGCACCTTGAGGCGAAACGTGGGGAGGCCGGAGGCCTCGGCGGCCAGCTCGTCCTCCCGGATGGACACGAAGGCGCGTCCCAGGCGTGAGGTGACGATGCGCGAGAGCACGAACAGGGTGAACACGTCGAGGGCCAGGATCAGGTAGTAGAAGCCGGTATTGCCGCGCAGCTCGAAGCCGAAGAAGGACGGCGGCGGCACGCCGGGAATGCCCATGGGCCCGCGCGTGAGGCCGATCCAGTTCAGGGTGACGAGAAAGGTGATCTCCTGGAAGCCGATGGTCACGAGCGCGAGGAAGATGCCGGACAGCCTGAGGGTGGGCAGGGCCAGCGCTGCGCCGAAGACAGCGGCGACGATTCCGGCCAGGGGCAGGGTGAGCCAGAATCCCACGCCGAGCTTCGTGGCCAGGATGGCCGCGGTGTAGGCGCCGATGCCGTAGAAGGCGGCGTGTCCGAAGGAGAAGAGGCCCGTGTAGCCGTTGGTGATGTTGAGGCTGGAGGCGAGGATCACGTAGATGCCGGCCAGCACCGCCGTGTTGAGGAGGTACTCGCTGCGCACTACGATTGGTAGCAAGGTCGCCACGAGCAACGCCGAGCACCACACTCGGCGGTTCTCGCGCCGGGGCACGAATTCGTGGAGCGCCACGGTTTAGCCTGGACTCCCCCTCACCCTGCCCTCTCCCCCTCCGGGGGCGAGGGGATCGGAGGGGGCGAGGGATTCGGAGTCCCTCTCCCTCCTTGGAGGGAGAGGGTAGGGTGAGGGTGGGAGATGGATAAATCACGCATAGCGCAGGCTAGACCGTCCGGAGCTTCTTGCCCAGCAGGCCCTGCGGGCGAAGCACGAGCACCAGCACCATGACCACGAAGGCCACCACGTCGCGGTAGCCCGAGGAGATGAACTGCACCGTGAGATTTTCCACCACGCCCAGGATGAGGCCGCCCAGGATGGCGCCGGGAATGCTGGTCAACCCGCCGAAGATGCACGCGGCGAAGCCCTTGAGGCCGGCGGTGCCGCCCATGGCCGGGTAGACGGTGTTGTAGTAGATGCCCACCATCACGCCCGCCGCCCCGCCCAGTGCCGAAGCCAGCGCGAACGAGATGTTGAAGACACGATTGACGTTGACGCCCATGGCATAGGCCGCCTCGTGATCCTGGGCGGTGGCGCGCATGGCGCGGCCGATCTTGGTCGCCTTCAGGAGCAGTTGCAGCGCCAGCACGAGGGCACCGGCGAGAGCGAGGATCACGAGCTGGAGAACGGACACCGAGACGCCGCCCACCCGGATGGTCGTCTCGTAGACCGACGGCACTGGCCGATTCTCTGCGCCGAAGACGACGACGGCCAGGTCCTTGAGGATGATGGACAGCCCGATCGTGATCAGCAGCGGCGGCATGTGCCCGGCCGCGCGGAGCGGGCGGAAGGCCATCTTCTCGATCAGCACCCCCAGTATCCAGGCCGCCGCCATGCCGAGGAGGAGGGCCACCCACCACGGCAGGTGATACACGCTCAGAGCGAAGTAGCCCACGAAGGCGCCGATCATGTACACCTCGCCGTGGGCGAAGGTGACCAGGTTCATGGTGCCGAAGATGATCACGAACCCGATGGCCACCAGGGCATAGAGGCTGCCCTGAGTGAGCCCGTTGACGACCTGCGAGAGCAGCACCCCGGCGCGCTACTTGTCGTAGAGCGTGAACTCGCCGTTCTTGATGACCAGCTGGCGGTACTCCTTGACCACGTCCCGCCGCTCCGTGAACGTGATGTTCCCCGTCACGCCCGGGTAATCGCGCACCTTGGCCATCTCGTCGCGGATGGCCTTGCGGTCGGTGCCGACCTTGCCGATCACGAAGGCCAGGAGGTTGATCGAATCGTAGGCGACCGCCGCGAACGTGTTGGGCGTGGCCTTGTACTTGGCTTCGAAGCCCTTCACGAACTTCTGGACTTCGGGCCGCGGGTCCTTCGGGAAGAAGGCGGCGCTGGTGTAGAGGCCGTTGACGGAATCGCCTCCGATCTCCAGGAGCTTGGGCGAGTAGAGAGAGCCCGGGCCCATCATGGTCACGTCGGTCCAGCCGAGCTTCTCGCGCTGCTTGCTGATCAGCGCCGCCTCATTGTAGAAGGACGGGATATAGAGCAGCTCGGGCTTCTGGCCCCGCAGCTTCGTGAGCACGGCGGTGAAGTCCTTGTCCGTCTCGAAGTAGGATTCCACCGCCACGGTGTCGGCGCCCATCTCCTTGGCCGCCTTGATGAAGAGATCCTTGCTCACGATGCCCCAGTCGTTGTTGATGTAGAGCACGGCCAGCCGCTTCTTGCCCAGCTTCTGCACGGCATAGCGCGCCATGAACGGGCCCTCGCCCGCCTGGGTGCCGACGATGCCGAAGCTCCACTGGCTGCCCGGCGCGAAGTTCGGATGAGACGCCGTCGGCGACAGCTGCACCATTCCCGCTCGGTCGTAGATCGGCTGGGCGGCCAGGCAGGCCGTGCTGCTGAAGTCGCCGATCTCGGCCACGATCTTGCTGTCCGAGGTGAACTTCTGCGCCAAGGCCGCGGCTTCCTTGGGATCGGCCTTGCTGTCGCCCACGTCGATCACGATGGGACGCCCCTTGACGCCGCCGGCCGCGTTGATCTGCTCCACGCCGAGATCGATGGCCTTCTGGAAGAGCTGCCCGTACTCGGCGAAGTTGCCCGTGAGCGGGGCACTGAGCGCGATATGGATGGGGTCGGCGCTCCACGCCCCTCCCGCTCCCACGAGCAGCACCGGCACAGCCAGGAGCGCGGCGATAGCGAAGGACCTGAGGGATCGCTTCATAGTGCCTCCTCGTACAGCTCGGTGGACGACTGACGCAGTCCCGGGTTTCATGGAGAATGCTCAGCTCAGGTGACCGGCTTCAGCACCTTGAGCGAGAAGGACCTGTGCCGCCGGATCAACTCAAAATCCTTCCTGTTGAAGGTAAAGAGATCAGCCCCAAGCCGGCGAGCGTTGAGAGCCAGAAGGATGTCGTTCAGCATCTGCTGGACCTTGGTCTTCCGCGACGGCTCCTGCCGGGTGATGCGGGCGACGAGCGTTCCGGCGTCCTTCCAGTCTTGGAAGTTGGGGATGGTGATCCGCCCCGCGTGCTCGAGCGCTCCGACGTAGCCGTCGATCAATCCGACGCCGGTGGGGTCGAGCGCCCCTGTGTAGAGCTCTTCGACCACGACACTCGACAGATATGTCCTGAAGACCAGCGGTCGAAACTGCTGCTCAAAGTAGACAGCACCGCCTGGCGATCTCAGGGCGAAGAGGTAGACCTTCGTGTCGAGGAGGATGGGCAACGAGCACTACCGGTATACGTCCACGAAGTGACCCCGCCCTTTGCGGAGCAGGGCGCCCAATGTCGTGTCGATCTCCCGGTTTGTCACCGCCTCGGTGAGAGCCTGCGCGATTGCCTGGGTGTTGTTGGAGGCCCGCAAGGCTCTGCGGGCCCTCTTGAGAAGGACCTTGTCCAGGAGGACGCTCGTCCGTTTCTTCGTCGCCATGTTTCCTCCTCCGGTGCAATATCATTCTCCGCCCGGGGTCTGGCGGTTATCCTCGCCATGCGCCCCGACGGAAGCGAGCGCTACCTTTCGGCGAACCACTTCGAGCGGATCAACGAAGGCTCGGACGAGATCTAGGCGAGCCGCGTCACGTCCTCGGCCACCTTCGGGTAGTTCAGCAGCATCCCCGCGTCATGGCCCGGGAAGCAGAGATCCACGGAGGAGGCCTTGGCGCGCACTTTGTCGTACGTCTCCATCCAGCCGATGAGATCGGTGATGAGGATGCTCGGCGTGTCTTCTTTGAAGTTACGCGCCAGGTGTCCGCAGTCCGAGGCCACGACGGCCGTCCCCTTGGCCGTGGGAACCGCGAGTGACTGCGTACCGATCGTGTGCCCGGGGCCCAGCATGATGTCGAGGCCCGGGCCGATATTCATGTCGCCGTTCACGAGCTGCAGGCGCGGCGTCCCTTCCATTTCCTGCATGACCTTGTAGGCCAGCGGATCGGCCGTGCCCGCGAAGATCTTGCGCTTGGCCACCGGGTGCTTGGTCCAGAAGTCGTACTCCCTCTTCTGGACGTAGAACGTCGCCTTGGGATACGCCTTAGGCATCATCTCCATGCCGCCCACGTGGTCCCAGTGCATATGCGTGATGACTACCTTGGTGACGTCGTTGGGCTTGACGCCGATCCGCGCCGCCACGTCGATCGGGTTGACATAGCCCTTGAGCTTGCGGTCGGCGGCGACGGTGAGGCCAACCCCAGTGTCGACAAGAATCGTCTCAGTCGGCCCCTTGACGACCCAGATGTAGTAGTAGCGGTCGATGTCCTGATCCCAGCCCTGGTTAAAGAGGAGGAACGCCAGCTTGCTCGTGAACGGTCCCGCGTACTTGGCCGCGTAGATCTCGTAGACCGGCATGGGCTGGGCTGCAGCGGGCCCGGCGCCCGCCGCCATCGCCGCCACCACCGCCCCTCCGGCCCCCTTCACGAAATCCCGGCGCTCCTGGTCCATGGTTTCTCCTTCTGGTCTACGACTCGTAGACCCTCTTGAGCTCTCCATCCGTCCACGTGACTGCGTCAGTGGCCGGATCCCGCGCTCGTTGCGGGCGATCTTGCGCCGACTCCGGCCGCATCGTCAAGGCGGAGGCCCGGGCCCGCCACGATGGCGATGGCCAACAGGATGTAAGAGAAGGCCATCAGGATGTTGGTGAGCCGCAGCCGCCGGCTAGGGCGATCCATGCGACGGCTGGAAAGGAGGGCCGACCGTGCGGACGCATCCGGTCAGCGGGAAGCGCTGATCGGTCTGGCTAGCTTTAGACCATAGCGACGGGCCAGCTTCTCGGCGTCGCTTCGGGGCAGAGGTCGAGCGCGGCGGCCACGGCGGGCTTTCTGGCGGTCGCGCCGTACCTTGTGGATCCACTCCTCGATATCGATGACGATGCAGCCTTCTTTGCGCTCGTGAAGGCCATGCTCGATTTGGGCGAGAACCCTCGGCCCCGAGGATACAAGAAGGTCGAAGGGGCGGGTGGTATCTACCGCGTCTGGGTGGGCCGCGACTGGCGTCTGCTCTACTCGATCGATCAGGACCGCAGCGAGCTGGTGATAGAAGCCGTGAGAAAAAAGGACGAGGCGACCTACCGGCAATCCTGACTGCGCTTCAGCATCAGAGCGGCCGCCGTCGTCGGGATCTTGGCGCCCGTGGACGAGCAGTACGATGCCGCGGACCAGGCGCGGCCATCTGAATGATCTGCCGGCGTTACACAAACCCCGCCCGTTCGAGTCTTCGCATGATTTCCCGGGCTCGGAGCGGCTAAGCGGCATGGGGAGGAAGCTTGACGCGAAGGTAGAACCCCGCTTCCTCCCTTTCTTCGGGGGGCACTGGCTTGCCCTCTTGAATCAGGCAATCTAGGTGGAACGTCGCCATCGATTGCAAGCGATCCAACGCTTCCGGGACGTCTACCCCGAAGTCGGCAATCTGAAGCGCCGGGATTTCCGCTACCACGCTGGCAGTCTCCGGATCGCGTGTGAATGCGACCTGATACTGCAAGACTGTCAGCCCGCCCATGGATTGGACCTCCTTGTGATCTTTGCTGTAGCATGTCGCGGGATCTGTTCACGGAGCTCTGCGCTTGGCACATAAGCCGTCTTGTATCCAATCTGGGCCACCAAGGTGTCTTGGCTTCGCTCAGGGAGTGGAGAACTTCCACGGAGTGTTCACGCTCGGATCCATGGCTCCCATGAAGGCCGGAGTAGGAGTGCAATCCATGTACACCACTCGCCGGGAGCGGACGTTCGCGTTCGGTCAACGGCCCGGGGGAGGTGCTACCAGACCCCGCTGGCCGCCCGTCGAGGAAGATCTGGCTGTTCCCCGGCGCGCGCCGCCTGAGGCCAACGTCAACCACGGCTCAGACTGACCCCTAGATATCGTTGACAGGATCTCGCCGACCCCTATATGGTGTGTTAGGGACCCCAATAGCGGCCTAAGCGGCGAAAGGAGCAGCGACATGACACTGGAAGAGATCGAGTTCAAGCGGCAGTATCCGCGTATTCCCGAAGAGCGGGTTCCCGCGGTTCTCGCTGAGGTGAAGCGTCAGCGCGCGCTCGCGGAGGCGAAGCGAGCCGCCGAGCGTGGGATGGACACGCGGGCGCTTTCCGAGTCCGACCGCCGCTAGCCTCCCGGCGGGGAGCCGGCGGCTCGGAGCTCACGCGTTCTGATACGCCGCCGGCGCAGCTTGCGCCATCTCGCGTGATCTAATCTTCTTCGGGTTTCCCATAGCTCTGAGGTGCCGTCGCGGACCATGACGTGGAGCAGGGTGGTCCTGCTGAGTTTGGCTCTGGCCTGCTTGGCAGGCTGTAGTAGCACCGCGATCCCTCCCGCCTCTACCGAGGAAGACCTCGGGGCGACGTGCATCCGCGACGGCGGCCGGTGGTACCCGGACGATTCGAGGGCGGGATACTGCGAGTATGAAATGTAGTAGCGGGCCACGTGCGCCGGTTCTTTCGTCCACCCCGACAGTCTTTTTGAGCTAGGCTGGTCGGCGGCAGATCACCTGAACCGACGGAGGCGTGGGCGTGAGCGCGGCGAACCTGCTGCAATTCCTCTTTTCTGGGCTCGTGGTCGGGGCGATCTACGGTCTCATCGCGCTCGGGCTCAACATCATCTTCAATGCCACGGGGGCGGTCAACTTCGCGCAGGGCGAGTTTGCCATGCTCGGGGGCATGCTCGGCGCCTCCATCCTCTCGGCGACCCACCTGCCGCTCATCGTGGTCATCGTCCTTACCGTCGTGACGGTCACCGCCATCGGGATGCTCATGGAGCGGCTGGTCATACGGCCCGTGCGCCATGCCGATGTGCTGAACCTCATCATCGTGACCATCGGCGCGTCCATCCTGCTGAAGGGCGGGGTGATGGTGACGCTGGGCAAGAACGCGGCGGGGCTGCCCGCCTTCTCGGGCGAGCGGCCCATCCGGGTGCTCGGGGCGACCTTCGTCCCGCAGGCGCTCTGGATCGTCGGGGTGGCGTGCGCGATCGTGCTCCTGGTCCACCTCTTCTTCTCCCGCACTCTTGTCGGCAAGGCCATGCGGGCGGTGGCCATCGACCGGGAGACGGCGCGGCTCATGGGCATCGATGTCCGCCGCATTGTCATGCTCTCCTTCGCGCTGGGGGCGGCGGTGGGCGCGGTCGGGGGTATCATCATCACCCCGGTGACGCTCACGATCTACGACGCGGGCACCATGCTCGGTCTCAAGGGGTTCGCGGCGGCGGTGACCGGCGGACTCGGCAACACCTTCGGCGGCATTGTCGGCGGCTTCGTCCTGGGCCTCCTCGAGGCATTCGGCGGCGGCCTCATCGGCTCGGCGTTCAAGGACGTGGCGGCCTTTCTCCTCATCCTGCTCCTCCTCTTCGTCCGCCCGCGTGGGCTCTTCGCCCGCGCCGAGAGCGAGCGCGTGTGAGGACGCACCTCTGCAAGGGAGAGCTCATGCTCACGCGACGGCAGTTCACGACCACCCTCACAGGCGGCCTCACGGGTGGCCTCGCCGCCGGTCTCGTCAGCCCAGGCCGCGGCAACGCGCAGGGCGCGGCCATCCGGATCGGGAGCATCTTTTCCTACACCGGCCCCGCCGCCTTCCTCGGCGACCGGATGAAGCGCTCCGTCGAGCTCTTCGTGGAGGAGACCAACAAGCGCGGCGGCCTCAACGGGCGGCGTATCGAATCCATCATCTACGATGCGGCCAGCGAATCCACCAAGGCCGTGCTCGCGGCCAAGCGCCTGATCGAGCAGGACCAGGTGGAGGTGATCGTGGGCGACGGCAACCGCAGCGACATCGGCCTCGCCCTCATTCCCACCGTCCAGCGCGCGGAGGTGCCGCTGATGAGCGTGTCCGGCGCCACCGGTCTCGTGGAGCCGGTGCGCGACCGCGCGTGGGTGTTCAAGTCCACCGTGAACGACACCGAGGTCATCGCCCGCCTGCTCGATTTTTTCAAGAAGCGCAACATCAAGGACGTGGCCATGCTCAACGACACGGGAGCGTTCGGCGTGAGCGCGCGCGACCAGCTCCGCGCCCAGGCGCCGGCGGCGGGGATCAACGTGGTCTACGAGGAGTTCGGTCCAGCGGATACCGACCTGACTACTCAGCTCACGCGCATCCGCGGCACGAGCGCGCAGGCCATCATCTGCTGGACGGTGACGCCCGCCGGGGTGGTCTTTCTCAAGAACGCGCAGCAGCTCGGCCTCAAGCAGATGCTCGTGCACGGCTTCGGCTTCGTGGCCGATCGCTACATGCAGCTGGCGGGCGACGCCGCCGAAGGGCTTGTCCTCACGTCGCTCAAGTTTCCCATCGCCGAGCAGCTGCCCGACAATGATCCGATCAAGGCCACCATCCTCGACTACAAGGCCCGCTATCGCGCCAAGTTCAACGAGGAGACCGATGTCTACGGCGGCCAGGCGTGGGACGGCATCGGCATGGTCGCGCAGGCCATCACCCGCGGCGGGGGCAGCGAGCGGGGGAAGATCCGCGCGGGCCTCGAGGAGCATATCCGCGGCTACCGGGGCGTGGGCGGCATCTTCAACTTCTCGCCGCAGAAGCACTGGGGGCTCGCGAAGAGCGACGTGGTGATGATCGAGTGGCGCCAGGGCAAGTTCCGTCTGGTGGACCTGTAGCCTCACACCCTCGTGCTCGCGGTTGACCGGCTGCCCGGCCGGGTTTCCGGCCGGGCCCTCGTGGGCTTCCTGGTCGCGGTGGCCGCGCTACCGTGGCTTCTGCCCAACCAGTACCTCGTCCACATCTTCGTCGTGGCGGGCGTCTACGTCACGATGGCCATGGGGCTCAATCTCCTCATGGGCTATGCCGGGCAGGTCTCCCTCGGCCACGCCGGCTTCTACGGGCTGGGCGCGTACGTCTCCGCCGTGCTCTCCGTGCGATTCGGCGTCTCACCATGGCTCGGCATGCCGGTGGCCGCCGCGGCTACCGGCGCGCTCGCCTACGTGCTCGGGATTCCCACCCTCCGGCTCAAGTCGTACTATCTCGCCATGGCCACGCTCGGGATCGGCGTGGTGCTCCACTTGGCCTTCGTCCAGCTCTATCCGGTGACGGGTGGCTCCTCGGGGCTGTCGGGCATCCTGCCGTGGGACATCGGGCCGATCCATCTCACCACCGCCACCCATCACTACCTCCTCGTCTGGGCCTTCGCGGCCGCCGCGCTCTGGATGGCGCGCAACCTCGTCAACTCGCGGGTGGGCCGTGTCCTGCGCGCGCTCGGCGACAGCGAGGTGGCGGCGGAGGCGATGGGCGTCGACACCGCGGCGGAGAAGCGGCGCGTGTTCGTCCTCTCCGCGGTCTACGCCTCCGTGGCGGGAAGTCTCTACGCGCACTACATCACGGTCATCAGCCCGGAGATCTTCTCCTTCCTCTTCTCGGTCGTCCTCGTGCTCATGGTGGCGCTCGGCGGGATCGGCCTCTACTGGGGCGCGGTGATCGGCGCCTTTCTCCTCACCGTGTTGCCCGAGGCGCTTCGCCGCTTCGGCGACTGGGAGCTTCCGCTCTACGGCCTCACCCTGATCCTCGTGATGCTCTTTCTCCCGCGGGGAATCGCGGGCATCCTCGTGCGGGCGCGGCCGGTCGGGGCGCCGGCGGGGGCCGTCTCCGTGGCCGCGCCCGCCGGCTCCGGGCGCCAGGTCTCGGCGGGCGCGGCGCGCCTGCTCGAAGTGCGCGGGATCACCAAGTGGTTCGGTGGCGTGCGGGCCGTGCACGACTGCAGCTTCGATGTGGCGGAAGGCGAGATCAAGGCGGTCATCGGTCCCAACGGGGCGGGGAAGACGACCCTCTTCAACGTGATCACGGGCGTCTATGCGCCGACCGCGGGCGAATTCCGGTTCCGGGGAACGCCTCTCGGCGGGCTCCCCGCGCACCGCCTCGCCCGCCTCGGCCTCTCACGGACCTTCCAGAATGTGCAGCTCTTTCCGAGTCTCACCGTGATCGAGAACGTCATGGTCGGCTGCGAGCGCGATGCGCCGGCACGCTTCCTCGGTGCGGCCTTCGCCCTGCCCGCGCTCGGACGGGAGAGCCGCGCGCATTTCGAGCGCGCGGAGCGCGCCCTCGCCACGGTGGGGCTCGATGGCGTCGGGCTCGACCGCGCGGGCGGCCTGCCCTTCGGCCAGCAGAAGCGGGTCGAAGTGGCGCGAGCGATCGCCTCGGAGCCCGCGCTCCTCCTCCTCGACGAGCCCGCCGCGGGGCTCAACACGAGCGAGAAGGTCGAGATGATGGGGCTCATCGGCCGCCTGCGCACCCTGGGGGTCTCGATCCTTCTCATCGAGCACGACATGCACCTCGTCATGGGCGTCTCGGATCGCGTGGTGGTACTGAACTACGGCGAGAAAATCGCCGAGGGCACGCCCGCCGAGGTGCAGCGCGACCCCGCCGTCATCACGGTGTACCTCGGAGAGGACGTGGCCGCCGTTGCTTGAGGTGAGCGAGCTCGTCGCGCGGTATGGATCCGTCGAGGCGCTCCGGGGCGTGTCCCTCGAGGTGCGCGCGGGCGAGATGGTGGCGCTGATCGGCGCCAACGGAGCCGGGAAGTCGACCCTGCTTCGATCCATCACCGGCCTGCTCCCGCCTGCCGGAGGCCGGGTGCGGCTCGACGGAAGCGACCTCACGGGCCGGCCGCCCGAGGAGATCCTTCGCGCGGGGATCGCCCTCGTGCCCGAGCGGCGCCGCGTTTTCGGCGCCCTCACCGTGCTGGACAATCTCCACCTCGGCGGCTACGCGCTCCCGCGCGGGCGCGGCTTCCAGGAGCGACTCGACGAGGGAGTGGACGAGGCCTACCGGCTGTTCCCGGTGCTCCGCCAGCGCCGCGATCAGCTCGCGGGGACGCTCTCGGGAGGCGAGCAGCAGATGCTCGCGATCGCCCGCGCGCTCATGAGCCGCCCGCGGATTCTCCTCTGTGACGAGCCGTCGCTCGGGCTCGCCCCGCTCGTGGTGCGCGAGATCATGCGGCTCCTGACCATGCTCCGCGACGCGGGCACGACCATCCTCCTCGTGGAGCAGAACGCGCGCATGGCGCTCCGGGCGGCGAACCGCGCCTACGTGCTCGAGGCCGGCCGGGTCGCCCTGTCGGGCGCAAGCGCCGCGCTGCTCGCGGACGACCAGCTCACCATGGCCTACCTCGGCGGTAGAGGAGAGGGAAAGGTACCGACGGCATGACAGAGGCAAGCGACCGACTGCTGAGGGGCTATCAGGCCCAGGAAAAGCGCTTCGTCGAGCGGCGCTTCCCGTTGCACTTCGAGCCCGAGAGCCCGGCCATCCGCGAGCTGTACAGTCAGTCGAAGGGCTTTCGCTGGAACCCGACGGAGGATATCGCGTGGGCCCGCCTCGATCCCGCGGCCTACGAGGCGCCGGTCCGCGAGGCGGCGCGGCTCGTGTGGAGCCGTCGCGCCTGGGGCGTCTACCCGGGGCTTGGTGAAGGCACCTCGCTCCTCCTGCGATTCTGCCTCGAGTCCGGATCCGCGGGCATGGACGCGAAGCTCTTCCTCTCCTTCCGTCCGGCCGAAGAGGCCAAGCACCTCGAGGCCTGCTATCTCTTCGCCGAGCGTCTCGGCGGCTACCACGCCAGTCCGGGCCACGAAGCCATCGCGCGGGCCAGCAATCACCCCTTCGCGCAGATGGCGCTCGACCCCGACGTGCCGCTGGAAGGATTCGTGGCCGCGCTCGGCTGCCTCGATGACCAGCTCGACCTCAACCTGTGCCTGAGTCATCTCCGGCAGAGCCGCCACGAGATCGCGTGCCAGGCCCTCCGGCTCATCGCCGGGGACAAGCAGCGGCACGTGATCTTCGCGTGGACGCTCCTCGCCGACCGCCTTCCGCGGCTCGCCCCGGAGCGGCGCCCCGCCGTCGCGGCGGCCGTCCGCGATATGCTGGAGCGCGTGATCCTCGCCGGCTACCGCAACACGTGGCTCTTGCCTCCGGGCGCGCGCGAAGGGCTCCTCGCCGCCGAGGCCCTCACCGCGCAGCACGGCCTGGGTGCGTCTACCGTGGAGCAGGAGAAGGCGGTGGTCCGCGCCACCCTGGCCCAGGTCCGGGAGCGTCTCGCCACGTGGGACATCGCGCTGCCCTTTGTCACTCATCCGGAGATCGGCCGCGTATGACGCGCCGTCCGACCCTGCCGTGGAGGAGAATCCTATGACGACGCCCTATCTCACCGAGACCCGCTATCCGCTCGAGCTCACGCCCGCCATGCCCGATGTCTGGGAGCTCTGGCAGCGGGCCAAGACCCTCGAGTGGGATCCGCAGACCGACATCCCGTGGGCCGAGCTCCGGCCCGAGCGGTACACGGAGGAGCAGATCCTCGCCGCGCGCCTCCACTGGAGCCGGAGGACATGGGGCGAGTACGGCGCCATCTCGGAAAGCCCGGCCCTCCTGCTGCGCTTCTGCCTCGAGAACCGCCATCCCGATCTCCGCTTCTTCTTCACCATGCGGACGCAGGAGGAGGGCCGGCACGCCGAGGCATCGTGGCTCATGGCCGAGCGTCTCGGCGGGTACTTTCCCCAGCCGCAGAACCCGCCGACGGTCGGCGCGGTGGGAACGCACGGCGTGCGCCGCATGGCCTTCGACCCCGACACCTCGCTCGAGGGCATCTTCGCGAGCCTGGTCTGCGCGGCTGAGGAGATCCTGATCGACGCGTTCAAGGCCACGGTGCACAAGGCCACCAATCCGGCGGTGCGCCGGCTCATGGAGCTGATCCTCCGCGACGAGGTGCGCCACATCGCGTTCGGCTGGCAGTGCCTCGACGCCTGGGCCCCGGGGTTCACGCCGGAGACGGTCCTGAACATCGAGCGCGCCGTCACCACCATGATCCAGAACGTGGAGTTCGGCGGGTACCGCAACCTCTGGCTCGCCATCGAAGGAGGCAGCGCGACACCGCTCGAAATCGACGCCGACCGCGTGGCCTGCGAAGCGGGCCTGGGCGGCACCACGCCCGAGGACGAGATGCAGATCGTCCCGCAGTTCGTCCGGAAGATCCGGGCGCGCATGATCCCGTGGGGCGTGAAGCTGCCCATGTTCTCGCACCCCAAGCTCGGGCAGATCTAGCAGGATGCCGAATAACCCGCAGGCCGCTCAAAAAGGTCCAGATGCGAGGCGGCGCCCGACGGCCGCACGCGAGGCGTACTCTCTGTACGTTGAGCGTGCGGCCGAGGGCGCCAACGAAGCAGATGGGCCTTTTTCAGCGGCCTGCCAGATCTAGGCAGCGTGCGACCGGCTCCGTTCGAGTACTTCGCCCCGCGCGCGGTCGATGAGGCGCTGGAGCTCCTCGCCCGCCACGGGACCGACGCCAAGCCGCTGGCGGGCGGCCAGAGCCTGGTGCCCATGATGAACATGCGCCTCGCGCGCCCGGCCGTGCTGGTGGATCTCAACCGCGTGGCCGCGCTCGCCGCGGTGCGCGCGGAGCCGGGGAGTCTGCGCCTGGGCGCGCTCCTTCGCCAGAGCGCCCTCGAGCGCGACGCGCGTATTGCCGCCGCCGCTCCGCTTCTGGCCGAGGCGGCGCCGCTCATCGGGCACCTCCAGACGCGGGCGCGGGGGACCGTGGGCGGGAGCCTGGCCCACGCCGATCCCGCCGCCGAGCTGCCCGCGTGCATGCTGGCCCTCGACGCGGTTTTCCACCTGCGAAGCGCGCGGGCCGGGCGCACCTGTCGCGCGGCCGACTTCTTCCGAGGTCTGCTGGCCACCGCGCTCGAGTCGGACGAGCTGCTCGTGGAGATCGAGATCCCGGCCCTCGCGATGGAGCGCACGGGCCAGGCCATCGCCGAGGTGGCTCGCCGTCACGGCGACTTCGCCCTCGTCGGCGCCTGCGCCGTCCTCGGGCTCGACGCCGCGGGGATCTGTCGTCACGCGGCGCTCGTCTTCTTCGGTACCGGCGACGTGCCGCACGTGTCGCGCGCCGCGGCCGCGCTTGTCGGCGAGCGGCCAACGCCCGCGCGTTTCGGCGAAGCGGGCCGGGCGGCGGCCGCGGAGCTCGAGCCGCGCGCCGATCTTCACGCCACTGCCGAGTACCGGCGCCGCGTCGCCGCCGGGCTCGGCACGCAGGCGCTGGGCCGCGCGGCTACTCGCGCGGGGGCGGCGGCGTGACGATGCATGCCGTCCGGCTCACGGTGAACGGCGCGGAGCGCCAGGCGCGCGTCATGCCGCGTCTTCTGCTCGCCGACCTGCTCCGCGAAGAATTCGGGCTGACGGGCACTCACCTCGGCTGCGAGCACGGCGCGTGCGGCGCCTGCACCGTGCTCGTGGACGGCGAGCCCGTCCGCTCCTGCCTCCTCTTCGCGGTCCAGGCAAACGGGTGCCGGGTGGACACGGTCGAAGGCCTCGCGGGAGCCGACGGAGCTCTCCATCCTCTGCAGGAGGCTTTCCGGGCGCGTCACGCGCTCCAGTGCGGCTTCTGCACTCCCGGCATGCTGATGACGCTCACCGCCTATCTCCGCGAGCATTCGTCGCCCACGGAGTCGGACATCCGCGAGATCCTGTCCGGGAATCTCTGCCGCTGCACGGGCTACCAGAACATCGTGCAGGCCGGGCTCAACGCGGCCGCGGCCCTCCGGGCGGCCGGAGCGCCGCGGTGAAGTTCGTCGGCGACCGTTACCTCCGCAAGGAAGACCCGCGGCTCCTGACCGGGCGCGGGCAGTACGTGGGCGATATCGGTCTGCCCGGGATGCTCCACGCGGCGCTCGTGCGGAGCCCCCATGCCCACGCCCGCATCGTGCGGGTGGACGGCGCGCGGGCGCGCGAGCACCCCGGCGTGGTGGACGTGGTGAGCTTTCTGGATCTGGGCTCGGCCGGCCGGCCGTTTCCCATCGTGCCTCCGCACCCCGACCTGCGCGGCCACAACTTTTCCATGCTCGCGGATGGTCGCGCGCGCTTCGTCGGCGAGGTGGTGGCGGTGGTGGTCGCGGACAGCCGGTATACGGCCGAAGACGCGCGCGAGTTGGTAGACGTGGAGTACGAGCCGCTGCCCTCGGCGCAGACACTCGCGCCGGGAGCGCCGGCCGTGCACGACGACGTGCCGGACAACCTGGCCGGGCGCGTGACCCTCGCGCGCGGCGACGTCGAGGCCGCGCTGCGCGCCGCCCCGCGCGTGGTCCAGATCAAGCTCGGCATCGGGCGGGGCGGCGGCCAGCCCATGGAGACGCGCGGGCTGGTCGCGGACTGGAACGCGGCCCTCGGCCAGCTCACGGTGTGGGCCTCGTCCCAGGTGCCGCACCAGATCCGCCAGTTCATCGGCGATCTCCTCGACCTGCCGCCGCATCAGGTGCGCGTGGTCGCGCCCGACGTGGGCGGCGGCTTCGGCGCCAAGCTCATCGTCTATCCGGAGGACGTGCTCATCCCGTTCCTCGCGCGGCGCCTCGCGCGGCCCGTCCGCTGGCTCGAGGACCGGCTCGAGCACATGCTGGCCGCAACCCAGGAGCGGGAGCAGGAGCACGACGTGACGGTGGGCTTCGACCCCACGGGGCGGATCCTCGCGCTCCGCGACCGGTTCGTTCACGATACGGGTGCCTACACGCCGCGCGGGCTCGTGGTCCCGCTCCTCACCGCGTCCATGCTCACCGGGCCCTACCGGATCCCGGCCGTGCTCTCGAGCTTCGAGAGCCGCTACACCCACCGGGTGCCGGTGACGCCGTACCGCGGCGCCGGGCAGCCGCAGGCCGTGTTCGTGATCGAGCGGGTCCTCGACCTCGTGGCCCGCGAGACGGGGCGCGAGCGCGCGGAGGTGCGGCTGGCCAATCTCGTGCAGCCCGGGGACATGCCGTGGGACGTCGGGCTGCCGAACTACCGCGCGAGCGGCAACGTGATCCTCGACAGCGGCGATTTCCCCTCCGTGCTCCGTCGGGCCCTCGAGAGCGCCGGCTACGACGCGCTTCGCGCGGAGGCGGCGGCCGCCCGCGCCCAGGGCCGCCTCGTGGGAGTGGGGCTCGCCTGCTACGTCGAGCTGACGGGCGTCGGCCCTTTCGAGGCCGGGCGCGTGCGGGTGGACGCGCGGGGACGCATCGCGGTGTTCACCGGCGCGACCACCCAGGGCCAGAGCCTCGAGACCACCTTCGCCCAGGTCGCGGCCGACGAGCTCGGCCTCACCCCCGACGACGTGAGCGTGATCGCGGGTGACACCGGCGGCATCGAGCACGGGATCGGCTCGTTCGCGAGCCGGGCCGCCGTGGTGGGCGGATCGGCGGTGGCGCTGGCCGCGCGAGAGTTGCGGGCCAAAGCCCTCGTGCTCGCCGCCCGGGTCCTCGGCGTGGCGGAGACCGAGCTCCAGCAGACGGGCGCGGTTTTCGCCGATCGCCGCCGCCTCGAGCGGCGCGTGACCTTTGCCGAGCTGGCACGCGCGGCCGCCGGCGCCACCGCCGCGCTGGGCGTCGAGCCCGGCCTCGAGAGCACGCGCTTCTTCCAGCCCGCCGACATGACCTACTCGTCGGGAGCGCACGTGGCGCGGGTCGAGATCGATCCGCTCTCGGCGCGCGTCACCGTCACCGGCTACTGGATCAGCCATGACAGCGGCCGGCTCATCAATCCGATGGTGGTGGAGGGGCAGATCCAGGGCGGCGTGGCCCTCGGCATCGGGAGCGCGCTTCTCGAGGAGATCGTCTACGACCAGGACGGCCAGCTGCTCGCGGGCAGCTACATGGACTACCTCCTGCCGACGGCCACCGATGTGCCGAGCATGGACATCGACCACCTGGAGACGCTCTCGCCGCTCAACCCTCTCGGCATCAAGGGCGTGGGCGAGTCGGGCGCGCTCCCCGTTCCCGCGGTGCTGGCCTCCGCCATCGATGATGCGCTGGGCGCGCGCGGCGGTCGAGTGACGCGCATGCCCCTCGGGCTGGCCCGCCTCCTCGCGCTCCTCCCTCCGCCGGACGCGGGCTCTCCGTAGGCCGTTTGCTTGACGGGCCGAATGGGCCGGGCTAGCATCCGCCTCACTACATGAAGGCGCCGATCCTCGGCTTCACGGAGATCGTCGATTCGGGAGGAGACGTCCTCGAAGTCACGAGCGCGGCGCCGGGACCTCGGGGCAGCCTGCCCCTGACGGCCGAAATGCTCCGCGACAGCCCGAGCGGCGACATCTTCGGGCTGACGCAGAACGCGGGCATGGGCTGGGACCCGCGCGAGCTGGGGCGCCCGCAATACCTGATGCTCTCCACTCAGGGAGGCGTGCGCGCCCCCGACGGCCGTCCCGTCGCCCTTGGCTATCACACCGGGCACTGGGAGGTCGGGCTCCTCATGCAGGAGGCGGCGCGCGAGCTGGCGCGACTCGAGTGCCTGCCCTTCGCCGCCTTCTGCTCCGATCCCTGCGACGGCAGGACGCAGGGCACGGTCGGCATGATGGACAGCCTCGCCTATCGCAACGACGCGGCCATCGTGTTCCGGCGGCTCATCCGCTCGCTGCCCACGCGCAAGGGCGTCATGGGCATCGCCACCTGCGACAAGGGCCTGCCCGCCATGATGCTCGCGCTCGCGGCCATGCGGGATCTGCCCTGCGTGCTCGTGCCCGGCGGCGTGACGCTGCCGCCCACGGACGGCGAGGACGCGGGCAAGGTCCAGAGCATCGGCGCCCGCTTTGCCCACGGCGAGCTCTCCCTCGAGGAAGCGAGCGATCTTGGCTGCCGCGCCTGCGGCTCGCCGGGCGGCGGCTGCCAGTTCCTCGGCACCGCCGCCACCTCGCAGGTTGTCGGCGAGGCGCTCGGCCTCTCCCTGCCGCACTCGGCGCTCGCACCTTCGGGCCAGCCCGTGTGGCTCGACATGGCCCGCCGCTCCGCCCGCGCCATGGTGACCCTGCAGGCCCGCGGTCTCGCCACGCGCGACATCGTGACGGACGCGGCCGTGCGCAACGCCATGGTGGTCCACGCGGCGTTCGGCGGCTCGACCAATCTCCTCCTCCATCTGCCCGCGGCCGCCCACGCCGCCGGGCTCAGGCGCCCCACCGTGGAGGACTGGATCCAGATCAACCGTCGCGTGCCGCGCCTCGTCGACGCGCTGCCCAATGGCCCGCGCAATCATCCCACCGTGCGGGTTTTCCTGGCCGGGGGAGTCCCCGAGGTGATGCTGCACCTGCGTCGCGAGGGCCTGCTCGAGCTGGATGCGCTCACGGTGTCGGGCGACACGCTCGGACGCGTGCTCGACTGGTGGGAAGGCTCGGACCGGCGCCGCGTGCTGCGCGAGCGGCTGCGCGCCACGGACGGCATCGATCCCGACGAGGTCATCATGAGCCCGGCGCGCGCGCACAAGGCGGGGCTCACGAGCACGGTCACCTTTCCCCGGGGCAATCTGGCCCCGGAGGGCTCGGTGATCAAGAGCACGGCCATCGATCCGTCCGTGGTGGACGCCGACGGCGTCTACCGAAAGACCGGCCCCGCGCGCATCTTCACGCGCGAGCGCGACGCCATCGCGGCCATCAAGAGCCAGGGGCCGGAGCGCGTCCGGGCGGGCGACGTGCTCGTGCTGATCTGCCGCGGGCCCCTCGGCGCGGGCATGGAGGAGATCTACCAGATCACCGCCGCCCTCAAGCACTTGAGCTGGGGCAAGGAAGTGGCGGTGCTCACCGACGCGCGCTTCTCCGGCGTCTCGACGGGCGCCTGCGTCGGTCACGTCGGCCCCGAGGCGCTCGCGGGAGGGCCCATCGGCCGGCTCGTCGAGGGCGATCTGGTGCGCGTCGTGGTGGACAGGAATCGCCTCGAGGGCAGCGTGGATCTCGTCGGTCACGGGGAGAAGAACTTCGGTCCCGAGGAAGGCACGCGCGTGCTCGCGGGGCGGCCCCCGCGGCCCGATCTCGCGCCGGACGCGAACCTGCCCGACGACACGCGACTGTGGGCCCTTCTCCAGCAGGCGGGCGGCGGGACGTGGGGCGGCTGCGTCTACGACGTGGACGCTATCGCCGCTGCGCTGGCCCCGAAGGCGCGGTAGTCCCCCCCTCACCCTACCCTCTCCCCCTCCGGGGGCGAGG
>Ga0137403_10003332_pt1 | contig 19326 bp, 10 predicted proteins | sample CZOMad2_1_16fung_FD_122057 | JGI IMG/M metagenome (GOLD analysis project Ga0137403, IMG submission 122057) | Vadose zone soil fungal communities from Angelo Coast Range Reserve, California, USA - CZOMad2_1_16fungal (Hybrid Assembly) | ecosystem: Environmental > Terrestrial > Soil > Vadose zone...
CTTCACGCTCGTGATACTTCGCGTTGAGGACGACGTGCTTAATTCCCTTCTTCTTCAATAGTTCGGAAAGGCGCTCCGATTTTTCGATCGACGTGGTGCCGACCAGAACGGGCTGTCCGGTGTCGTGAAGTCTCTGGATTTCGTCCGCCGCTGCAAAGTATTTTTCTTTCTCGGTACGGTAGACGATGTCCGGATTTTCTTTGCGCAGCAGCTCGCGGTTGGTCGGGATGACGGTTACTTCGAGGCGATAAATCTTGTCGAATTCCGGGGCTTCGGTCTCCGCCGTACCGGTCATACCGGCAAGTTTCTGATACATGCGGAAATAGTTCTGGAAAGTAATGGTCGCAAGGGTCTGGTTCTCGCGCTCGATCTTGACGTTCTCTTTGGCCTCGACGGCCTGGTGCAGACCATCGGACCAGCGCCGACCGGGCATCTGGCGGCCGGTGAACTCGTCGACGATGATGACTTCGCCGTCTTTCACGACATAATCGACGTCGCGCCGGTACAGAGCGTGGGCGCGCAGAGCCTGGTACACATGGTGAATCACTTCCATGTGCGCGGGGTCATAGAGATTGCCGAGGCTTAGCAGGCGCTCGCACTTGCTGACGCCTTCTTCGGTCAGCGTGGCTTGGCGGTGTTTTTCATCGAGCGTGTAATCGATGTCCTGGATCAGCTTGGGGATGATTTTGTCGATCTTGTAATATTTGTCGGTAGATTCCTCGGCGGGACCAGAAATGATCAGCGGCGTCCGCGCTTCGTCGATCAGGATGGAGTCGACTTCGTCAACGATGGCGAAGTGATGGCCACGCTGGACGCAATTCGCGAGGTCGTACTTCATGTTGTCGCGAAGGTAGTCGAAGCCAAACTCGTTGTTGGTGCCGTAGGTGATGTCGGCACCGTAGGCCGCGCGACGCTGCTCGTCGTCGAGATCGTGCACGATCACTCCGACGGAAAGCCCGAGGCCGCGATAGAGCGCGCTCATCCACTCCGCGTCGCGACGCGCGAGGTAGTCGTTCACGGTGATGATGTGAACGCCGCGTCCGGCAAGGGCATTCAGCGCGGCGGGTAGTGTGGCGACGAGCGTTTTGCCTTCACCCGTTTTCATTTCGGCGATTTTTCCGTCGTGCAGAACCATGCCGCCAATCAACTGTACGTCGAAGTGGCGCATGTTCAGGAAGCGCCGGCCTGCTTCACGCGCCAGCGCGAACGCCGGAACAAGCACCGGCTCAAACGCCTTCTGCATCAAGTCACGGAATGTGGGTTCGGTGGGGTCGGCGTCCTTCAGGGGTTCCTGAACTTGCTCTTTCAGGCCGAGAAAGCGAGCCTTCAGCTCGTCGTCGCTGAGCGCCTTGATTTCGGGCTCGAGCGCGTTGATGGCCGCGACATTCGGCTGCAATTTTTTGACATCGCGCTCGTGCTTGGTGCCGATAAATCGCGCGATGACGCTGTCAACAACCTTCGCTGCATCCATGAATTGTTTCGCCGTTTCCTGACGGTGTACGAACGCGCCGGAACGCTACAGCCCGGCATGACATGACCCACGCAACACTTTATTCTATCTGTTTCGATGCGCGGACGCCAAGAATGTGGCGTATGGGTGCGAAACCACGTTTCGGAATGAGCTTAGCGGGAGCGGGTCACGGCTGGAACCTGCGTATCGGCTGGCGCCGGCGTCTCGTCGCTAGCGACGGAGTCACTTCGTGAGGAAAGGCTGTCGGCGAGAAGGCGGCGCAGGCGGCTGCGCTCCTCGAGGCTCATGTCCACGATTTCGAACGCCATGTCCTGGGCGCGATAGTCGCGCATGAGCGCGGTCGCCTGGAGATTGCGCAGGCCGACTTGAAATTTGAGTTGCACCGGGGTGCCCGGCGCGAGGTGCCGACTGATGGTGGCGACGCCACCCGTGAGGCTGGCGGTCTTGATCTGCAGGCTGCACGCTTCTTTCAGGTTGGTGCTGACGGCGGTGACCGGCTTGTTAAGGCGCACGCGCTTGTGGCGGCGCTGGCGAACGAACTTGCAGTTGGGCGCCATATTCAGCGGGGCCAGCGTCAGGTCGGCTCTGTCGAGCCCGCTATGAGGCAGAACCGCGAGCGCCCAGGTAGGATCCAAATTTTCAAGGGCTTGCCAAGCGGCGATGCGGAGTTCCTGCGGCTGCAGCCACCCGAGAAATTTCTTGGCCTCGACGATGCGCTTGAGCGCGGTGATGGATTCCGGGGCGTGGATACGACCCAGAGCTTCCACGGCCTTGACGCGGAGATAGGTGCCGGCACCGGCGGGCAAGTCGCCGTCGGCGATGGTGAGCAAGCGGCCGAGGGCTTCGCGGTCTTCGGTGACGCCAATTTCATCGATCGCCAAGGGCATGACCAATGGATCGAGGTGATCGAGCAGTTCGAGCAATATGCGGCAGCGGCCCGGAGCGCCGCTGGCGGAGATCTGGCGCGTGACGCGATCCTGGGAAGTTCGCGGAAAATCCTTCATGCGCACCGGCAAAAACACCCGCACCGCTTGCGGATCAAGCCGGCAGAGCAGCCCGACCATTTCGACGGCCTCGGCTACCGGTCCGCCGCGCACCGTGCTGCGCAGGTACTGAACGCCCTCTTCGCCGAGATCGGCGGCCAAATTCGCAATATGCTCAGCGTCATCGCGGAGGCTGCAACGGTTGAATTTCGCGGAGAGCTGCTCCATCGTGGTTTGCGGCATCATCTTCAAAACGTTGGTCAGACCCGCAGCCGCTTGGCGCGCGCGCAACGCCTCTTCGACAAACTCCGGAACACGCTCTTCAATGCCCATCTTTGAGCGCAACGTGCGTGCCGTGCCGGGATGTTGCGCATCGATGCCGGAAAGCAGCTCCAACGCCTGCTCCATGGCGGCGTAGCTGCGGCTGGTGGCGGCTTCCTGGCTCAGGCGCACGAATGCCGCACTCGTCAGACCCTGAAGCTCGGCGTCTTGCTCGATGTTCAGCCGCAAACCAAGGTGCTGCAACGCCGTGATCAGAAGTTTGGGATCCACCTTGGCGTATAGCTCGGCCATCTGCGAAAGGCCGGCCGCCGTTCTCTTGCGGGCGTCGCTTTCGTCGCTGTCGGCGCACGCCGCATAGTTTTGGAGAACGCTGATAGCATCCGCAATATTTCCTTGCTCGATCAACTCGCCGACGTACGACTGTACGTTGCGCGGTGGAATGCACCAGGCTTCGGTGGAAAGGAGCACGGTGCGCTTGCCGCTTTCCGGAACGGCAGCCCAGAACTGGCGGTCCAAAATTTCGCGGTGCGATTCCGCCAACACGCCCGCTTCGCTCATCTTGTCTTCGTGGGCGCCCAGTATCTGGCGCAGGCTTTCGATTTCCTGGTTCATGCGGTCGAGCATTTGGCGGACCGCGTTTACCTTTACGTCGCCTTTTTCGTAGCGTTCCAGCGCGAAACGAATCGCCAGATGCTCGGCGAGCTGAACCAGCATGGATTGATCCGGCTTGGCGTCCGGCGCGTGCGACGCCAATTCGGCGAGAGCCGCCCTTAAGGTGTCTTGCGCGCGGCCGGGCAACTGCGTCATTTGCTCGTGGAAAGCGCCGGCCGCGGCCATGCCGCTACCGCCGCCCGCGCCCACGTGTCCCATACTGGTGAGCGCGCTCAAAATACCCAGGATCTCGTCTTCGCTGGGCTCGCCAACAAATGGCCGACCTGGCCCTGGACCTAGACCCGGCCCGAGTCCTCCGACCCGGCTCAAGCTAGGACCCCCAGTGCCAATGGTGCCGAGGGCGGAGGTAGTATTCGCTCCTGGGGCCGCGACGAACGTGCCGCTGCCGACTACCGCCGGGTCGCCGCCAACACCGTCGCTCGCCGAACTACTATGGTAAAAGCCACCACCGCCCTGGCCTCCTGTGCCGCCCCCTCCGCCATCGCCGCTGTACCCGGAACCTGAGCCGTTACCAGGACCGCCGGCCCCATTGCCCGTTCCACCGCCGCTGTTCGCCCCTTGCGCCGCAGCGATCATCTCCAGCAGCTTCTGCGGATCGTTAAGCCACTGCTTAAACTTGTCTTGATCGTCACCCAGCGTCGAGACCGCGAGTTGCGCGGCCACGCTGGCCTCCCGGAACCGCGAGTCGGTGGCGACAAAGCACACCTCGTTGATGCGGACGCCTTGGGCGCCCACCAACGCAGCCTTCAGTTGTTCCGCCAACTCCGCAGGTTTCGACTTGCCGGTGGGAAAGGCGCGCGCAAACCGGCCCAACTCCTCTTCCGTTATCGACGGGAAAAACTGGACGCTGGCCAAGCCAGCGGAAGAAAGCAGCTGCGCGAATTGTTTTTCTGCAGGGGCGCCTTCCAGAGGCACACCGTCCAACAGGAGTTGGTTTCCGGTGGCCCCGAGCAGCAAACCGCCCTCGGTTCCCGGCGGAATTGCCGTGCGCAGTTCACGCCATGCCACCTCGAGGTGCTCGATGGTGCGACTATGCTCGTAACCGTAGAGGCGGGCAAATTTCAGGAGGATGTTCAGACTTCTTACGAAAGCCCGGCCCGCGGTCGTTTTTGGGTCTGCTACTCTCATTCCCCTCCACGGCCCTTTAGGCGCGCATGGGACTACTGCACTAGTACCGTAGAGGCAGCGGCCGATGGCGGCAATGGTACATAGGTTCCATATGCCGCAATCATCACGCGACCAAGGGCCGGTAACGCAACCTGCCCAACCGTACGGGTGCCACAACCGGGGAGACACCAGGGAGGGGACGGCGCGAACCACTTGCGCCGTGTCTAGCTTCGTCGACCTACCACAACATCGTTCCGACCGGCTTCCGTTCCAGGACGCCTAGTTTTTCATCATGGCTATGCGCCCGCGCCGGCGCGTGCGGTTCGTCGCCTGGGCCGGCAGGGGCAACCCGCCCAACTCCATCAGCAGCTTTCGCAACTTCGCACGATCGTCCAAGTCCATTTCTACAAATTCGAAAGCCATCGCTTGCGGACGCGCTCCGCGCACCACGGCCTGGGCCTTAATGTGGCGAACCCCGTGCGCGACTTTCAGTGTCAGGAGTGTTCCAGGCGCCAAGTGCCGGTCCCCGGCGCCGATGCCGCCGCCCAAATTGAGCTCAGGTATCGCCAACCGAATGTTTTCCCGAAGATTGGTGCTGCTGGCAACCACGTTGCGCGAGAGCTTCAGCCGCGCGTATCGCCTCTGGCGGATGACCGAAGCGTTTGGATCAGGATCGGTAGGTTCCAAGGTCAGATCTTTGCGGTCGAACCCACTGGGCGTCATCTTTTCGAGCGCCATGGCGGCGTCAACGCGCATCAGCGCTTGCGCCGCGGAAATTCGCAACTCCTCGGGATAGCTCCAACGCCAAAGCTGTTTGGCTTCCATTATTTGTTGGAACAATGGCGCCGCAGCGGAAGCCCGCAAGCGGCCCAGCGCTTCGACTGCCTTTACCCTGATGAATCCGGGGTTTGAATCGTCCTCGGCGAGTTCCAGAAGTTTTGGAATACAGCTGGGGTGTCCGCTCATCCCCATTTCGTCGATGGCTAGCGGCCGAATCATGACATCGAGAGAATCGTATAGCGTGACAAGCAGTTGAATTCTGTGTCCCACCGGCGCCGACGAAAGCTGGCGGACGGTCCGGTCGTGCGCGGTGCGTGGCCATTGTGACAAACGTACCGGAAGGATTTTCGCAACCGCATCCGGCGAAAGCTGCGTCAGCAAACCCACCGTTTCCGCCGCCTCGGAAGCAGGAGCGGTTTGCAGTGTTTCGATGAGGCGACCGGTGGCATCCTCGCCAAGAGCTCGCACGATTTCGCCCAAGAGTTCGCAATCTTCGCGGAATCCACAATGCCCGAAGCGATTGGTGACATAGTGCAGCGTGGTCTTGGGCATCAACGCCAGGATTTCCACCATGCCGTCCGCGATGTGACCGCTCCGGAGCGCTTCTTCCACAAATTCAGGTATCCGTTCTTCCGCTCCGATGCGGGGCCGCAGGCTTTGCGTGGATCCCGGCCGCATTGCTTCGACGCTGTCCAAAGAAGCCAGTGCTTGCTGCATAGCGGCGTAGCAGCGCTTCGATGCTGCTTCCTGGCTCAGGCGCACAAACGCCGCGCTGATCAACGTCTGCAATTCGGGCTCGCGTTCGATGGCGAGCTGGTTGCCCAGGCGTCGAATGCCGTCCATCAGCGCGCTGCCGTCGCCGCTGCCATAAAGCTCTGCGAGGTCGGAAAGCCCGATCGCGGTGGTGCGGCGTGCCTCGGGATTCTCCAGGCCGACGCATGTGGCGTATTTCATCAAAATCTCGTTCACGGTCTTCAGTTCACCGCGGCGCAGCATGTCGTCCAGATACGCGCGCACGTTTCGCGGAGGAACACACCAGGCTTCGTCGGAAGTCAGCACTTCTTTCTTGTTTTCGTCGGGCACCTGTTCCCAGAATTCCTGGTCGAGCAATTCCGTGTAGGACTGCACTTGGAGGCCCGCATTCGCCATCATTTCTTCCTGTGTGCCCAGGATCTTGCGCAGACCTTCGATCTCGGCATTCATGCGGTCGAGAAGTTGTTTTACCGCATTTACGCGCAGTTCCCCGCGCTCGTAGCTATCGAGGGCGAAACGTATCGCCACGTGCTCCGCAAGTTTCAGAAGCATTGGCTTATCGGCTTTTTCTGTGGGCGCCTGCGCTGCTAGTCCCGCGAGCGCCTGCTGGAGGGTAACCTGCGCGCGAACGGGCATCGCGCTGAGCCGCGCCTGAAAATTCGGGACCTCACTGCGCGCCTCGGGATCTTTGCGGGATTTGCCGAGCTGCGCGAACAGCGCGAGCATCTGCCGGACGTCGTCTTCAGCAACGGCATAAGCACCCGGTCCACCCGACCCCGATTCGGAACCTACAGAGGTGCTCGTCGTCGCGCGCAGAAGCGCCGAAGCCGTGAGCCATTTCCCGGGCTCAGCACCTCCTGAACCTCCATGCCCGAGACCCGCAGGACCCGATCCACCAACGGTGACCGGTGAGCCAACCCCTCCACCAGTCCCGCTATGTCCGCCTCCTCCACCGATAGACCCGCCAAATCCGCCGCCCCCACCGGTGCCGCCACTGCTCCCGCCACCGCTTCCGCTCGATCCAGCACCCGTATCCCAAAGGGTGCCCGTGCCACTGCCGCCGACGCCTCCACCCCCGCCTGAGCCAGGTCCCGAACCGCCACCGCCTGGCCCGCGACTGCTTTCGGCCGCAAGGATCATCTGCAGTAGCTTGTTCGGGTCGTCGAAGAAATCCCTGAACTTGTCGCCCTGCGCACCCAACACTTTCGCGGTGAGGTTTGCGGCCATCTTGATTCCCGCCACCGAGGAATCTTCCGCCACATAGCGGATCTCGTTGATCTTGATGCTGGTGTCGCCCGCCAGAGCAGACTTCAGCTGTTCCGCAAGTGCCGTCGGTTTGGCGTTTCCGCTCGGGAAGCCGCGGACAAATCGCGCGAATTGAGGTTGCGTTGTTGTCGTGCCGAAGTGGATGCTGGCAATACCGGAACTAGCGAGCAACTGCGCAAAACTTCGTTCACCGGCGGCCGCGCCGAGTGGCACGCCATCCAGCAAGATTTGGTTGCCGGATGCGCCCAGCAGCAACCCGCTTCCACTACTGTCATCCAGAGCGGATTTCAGTTCTTTCCAGGCTGTTTCGAATTGCGCTCCGGTGCGAGCGTGCCCAAATTCATAGAGGCGCGCGAATTTCAGCAGGATGTTCAGGCTACGCACAAACGCCCGGGCCGCCGCTCGTGTATCGGTGCTCATAAGTTGCGTTCTGAGGAGAGAACCGCCTCCCACGCTCTTGCCGTAAGTATTACAGTAGGCGGCCGTATGGGCTGAGACAAGTCTGGGAATCAGACTTGTACCCATCTCAATAACAGTACATCGGAAGCCCTACTGTTTGAGGTGACCGATCCGGTACGGGTTCCTAGCAGGCAACTCTGCCGATTGTGTTCGTTGCTCCATTGTCCGCCGCACCCTACAATGAGCGCGAATAGCCGATTGCCCGTCTTGGTGGCACGCAGAACGCGGTTGCCAGGCGGAGTTACCCGGGAATCCTAGGCGCCACAGATACGCCACAGGTACGAAGGATGACGGACCAGCCCCAACCCGATCGATTCAAAGCGGACATGCCGCAAATCCCCGGTGTTGCTTCGGGAGCCGCACCGCGCCACGGGATCGCAGCGAATCCCACCCTGCGCTTGGTCGCGGGACTTGCGGTTGTTCTTTTTATCTGCTTGTTCGGCGCGCTCTGGCTGCTGCGCCCAAAACATACGCAAGCACCTGTAGCTGCGCCCCTTCCGCAAATCGAAGTACCGGCGCCTGCCGTCGATCCCACGGCCTCCATTCCGCGCGCGACCGCGGGGGCCCCGGAAATCGCCACAGTTGCCGAGATGGCAAAACCCTGGACTTCGAAGAGCTTTTTCTTTGTCAACCATTTGACGGGCGAGAGTGCTCCCGCCTTGCTGATTCGTCTGCCGTCTGGCTCCGCATCACAGCCCGACGGATATTGGGCCTTGGGGATGAACGCTCCCTTTGGGAATTGCAAGCTGGAATACATCAGCGACCTGGACAGACTGATCAATGACTACGATTTCCGGACTGCAAAGCATCCCATGGTGGGAAATCCGTGCAGCCGTTCGGTCTTCGACCCACTCAAAATGAGCCAAATTCCCGGGAACTTCTGGGTGCGCGGAAGCCTGGTGCAAGGCTCGGATGTTCGCCCGCCCCTGGGCATCGAGCTGAAAATTCAAGACAAGAACATCCTCGCGATTCGAATGGAATAGTTCTCGGGTGACCTTCCAATGGACCTGTTACTAAGCCCTGCCCCACGGTTCCCGTTTCCACTTCTCTGCCGCGGCACATTTGCGGACTTCCTCATCCATGCGCCCGATCAACATCAGGAGCACCATCTTTTGGTCGGCCCACCAGGACCACAGTGGATGGTCAAACGTTGCAGGTTTGTTGTGCTCCAGGAGAAAATGCGCCAGCCATGCAAGGCCGTAAGAGACCAAGACCGCCGCCGCAATCCACGACCAACGACGCTCGGCGATCGCGCCACCTAGCAACATCCAACCGGCAATCGTACCTATGCAATGAACCACTCGCGTGGCCGGTCTACTATGTGCGCGCACGTACGCTGGCCAGAACTCGGCAAACGTCACGGAAGACCTCTCGCTTGCAAACTGTTGGGCGGAGCTTATCACAAGCCGATTTGGCTGTTTATCTGAAAAAGGGATGGGAAGAAAGGAAAGAGACGTTCCGGCGCATTATGAATTTTTCTTGGCGTTCGAACACGATCCACGCGCTTCCCTATCGACGGCGGTACGCCAGTACGTTGTCGCCATACGGGCCGTGGGTCGCAAAGGCGACGGTGTGGCGATCGAGAAACTCCAGCGACGGAACGTGGTGAGCGGACAGAGCGTCATTGGCGAGAAAGATCCCGCCGGGGTTCATCATCCGCGCGATGCTGGCCATGGCCAGAGCCTGCTGGAAGCGGTCATAGTAAACGAGGATGTTGGTAGCAATCACCAGGTCGAACCCCTGTCCTTGCTCCAAGTCCACACACTGAGCCACCACATTCAAATCCAATGGCGTGACACGTGACGCGAATCGCGGCGCGATAGTCACGGCGCGAAGTGTTACCCCTCCCAGGGCCTGCGGCACGGACAGCGGCTTCGCCTGCGCACCGATGATCTCTCCGAAGTGCTCCCAGTAGGCCACCGCAGGCGGCGGCCAGTCCGCAGCCGCATCCCGTGGCAGTTGCACGGTGTAGGCCCGGCTCTCGCGCGCATCGCGTGCAAGTTTAGCGATGTGGGCATTCACGCCAGGATTCAGATCCATGGTGACGACTTCCACCTCTTCCGGCTTGCCAAGCTTGAGTCGCAGCACGGTCTCCATGACCGCGAACGGTTGGATGGTTTGCAAAGGATAAAAATCATAGCCGCTGTGTTTGTTAGTAAAGTCCAATCCCGGACCGATCACGGCGATATGGCGAATGCTTCCCTCCGGCAGCACACCCTTGACGGAAAGTGCGTGCAGCGTGTCTTCGAGCGCGTAATTCACCAGGAGTGACGTGTCCGCCGAGAGGCCCCGGGTCTGGTAGAGCGTTCCTCGTGTAGACAGCTTCTGGTCGGTGTCGTGGGAGTTTTCCGCTGCCTCCAATTTTTTACGATAGTCACGCTGCTCGTCCGCGAGTCTCTGGAGATTTTCGACTAGAACATGCTGCACTCCATCTCCTGGGATTCCGCGCTGCTTGAGAAAGTCTCGTACGATCCGGATCCGTTCATTGGGAGAAGCGGCCCCTACAGCCAGCACCAGCGCGTCCACGCGCGCCCGCGCAGCTTCAGAAACCCTTCCATCTGGCGTCACAGCACTCTCAGGGTTTTCCAATCGTGGAAGGTTGGTGTAGGAGGTTCCATACAAAATCAAATTGCTGATGGAGTCTTCCATCCCTCGATCGATCCGCGCGCGCACCTGCGCGTCCTGCTCGCGAATCCAGTGGTCCCACACATCGGAATCGGCAATGTCACTGCCAGGCAGGCCTGAATTGGCGAACAGCCTCAGTGTTTCCGCAACCTCCGCGAAACGGAGATAACGAACTCTTGAGTCGGCAGAAAAAACGACCGTGGAGCAGAACACGACCAGAAAAAGTAAAACCAGCCATCGGAATCGACGCCAGAAATCTGCGGAAGGACCACCCATATGGATCGCGAGCATCTTAGGGCTCGCTTCCCTTTCCGTCAATCGGCTCACAACCTGTTTTCGGCGTTTATCGAAATGAAGGTTCACAAAAAAAAGAGGCGCTCCGGTTACCTGGAGCGCCTCTTGTCGTTTCCCGCCCCGAGATAGAGGGCGAAAAGGTTGATCCGCCTAGAAGAAAATCTTCAAAGCCAATTGCAGGACCCGAGGATTGCTCGAGAACACCTGGCTTGGCTGGTTGAAGGACGAGTTATTGGGCAACAACATGTTCTTTTGAAAGCCCGTGAACGCTGGGTTCTGCGGCTGCACGTCGTTGAGATATCCGCCGACGTACTGCGCGTGATTGAGAACGTTGGTTGCCGAAGCGCGGAATTCAACTTTGAACCGCTCGGTGATGACGAAACGCTTTAGAGCGCTCACGTCGACGTCATTGATCGGCTTGAGTTGCAGCGTGTTCCGGCCAACGGTAGCGAGGGCGCCATAGTTTGCCGTCAGATACTGCGCGTTCGCATTGACCGGAGCATATCCAACCACATTGCCAATCACATTGACGCCCACAGGGCAACCTGCCCCATCAACTGTCGGATCGCCAGTGCAGAAAAGATTGGCGTTGGTGCACGCAGCGGACGGAACCGCGCTCCTGCAAAGGGGGCTCGTTCCGCTACCCGTTCCCTTCACTCCGCTGGGATTCAGAATCGTGCGATCTCCGGCGGTATCCAGGTTAAGGTTCGAGTCGATTCCGCTCTGGGCAGTGACCCACTGACCGGACTGGTAGGTGTAGATTGGCGCGATTTCCCATCCGCCCACGGTGTTCCTCAGGAATGCATTGCCATTCTTAAAGAACGGTTCGTCGTACACGATGGACAGTGTGAAACGATGACGATGATCGAGAATCGAGTTGGCGAAATCACGGTTTAGGTTGAGACCATCCTGCGAGCGCCGGGGAGACAGAACAGTGCTGAAGACTTCGGCAGTCGCGTCGTCGATTAGATGGCTGTAGGTGTAAGCGCCAACCATCTGGAATCCGTGGCTAAACCTCTTGTTTAGTTGCGCCGCGAGCCCGTGGTACGTCGAGGAAGCCCACGGTTGATACGACGTCAGAAAGCTGCTGTTGAAACCAGCCGCGTCATAAGCCGGTACAAATGGATTCTCGTTTTCGAGAGTATTCAAGTCGAGCGTCGAGGAATCCAGAGCTGCTTGGCTCGGGGCGGTTGTGTACGTTGGCAAGAAATTTGTTGGCGTAACCACCGATTGAGTGTTCAGGCGGATCTGCGCCGGCAAATGAATGCCGCGCGTGCCCACGTAACGAATCTCGGCAGTGAAGTCGGACCAGAATGTATGCTGAATACCCAACGTCCAGTCGATGGACTTGGGAGATTTTTGGTTGACCGGTACAAAGGCCGAGGTCGCTGCCCTTTGATCGGCAACCGTCGCGAAGGTGGCAATTCCGCCAGGACCCGGAAGGATGCCACCGCCCGCCAGAAATCCGCCAGCTGGGCAGCTTGCGCTACCAGGACAGTCAATCGTCGAAGATAGTTGTGGCGGCAATGACAACAACCCCAGGTTGTCGAACAAGACGTCGTAGGCCATACCCGCTCCCGCACGAATGGACGTGCGTCCGTCCGTCCCGGGAGAATACGCGAAGCCAATGCGTGGGCCCCAATTGTTCTTCGCAGCCTGCGGCGCTGCAAAGTTAATGAGCCCAGGAACGCTAGCGGCCGAGTTCAAAGCCTGTGACCTTTGCGTGAAGGGGATGGTTGTATATTCGTAGCGAAGTCCAAGATTGAGCGTGAGGTTCCGGCGAATACGCCAGTTGTCATTCACGTACCAGTAAATTGCGGACTGGTCGCCGTAATATACCGGGTCGCCGTTGCTGCGTTCCGCGAGGTAATCCGGCACGGCATCTTGCAAGTACGAAAGCGTATTGACGTATTCGTAGTCGCCGCGAACACGCTGTGTGAAGGTCTGCGGGGCGATCAACTTCCGGCCTTCGATGCCAAACTTCAGGGTATGCGCGCTCTTCGTCCACGTAATCGCTTCCGCCAACTGATACGTATTTTGAATCGCGCTCTGCGGCGCGTTGCCGTCCGGACCAACTTGCAACTGCCCTAGGTCGTTGAACTGAAGGTTGGGGAAGCTATCCAAGCCTGGAAAAGAGAAGTTGCCTGCACTGAAAGTTTGTGCGAAACGATTGAATCCGAGACGCACTTCGTTCGTCAGCGTCGGCGAGAACGTATGATATTCGTTGATGGTCACCAAGTGGAATTTGTTTGGTTGCGGCAAGAAAAATACCGGCAGGGTAGCCGCGTTGTCGATCCCGACGGTGCTGTTGTAGATATAGCGGCCGCGGATTTGATCCTTGGAGGACAAATCGTAGTCCATGCTGGTCGTAACGTAGCGGTAGTTGATGAAACTCGGAGCAAGAATGTCGAGACCCGCAGTGGGGAGCGTCGTGCCGCCTACCCACTTAATGGGGTCGCAACCCGTACTGGCGTTCGTCCCTGGCTGGACGTATTTCTCAAGAATCGCCAGGTTGGTCGCCGACAGTCCCGGTGTGGCATCGATCGTCGCAAAACTCGCCGCTGTCGGCGAGCAAACCGCGCCGCCGGTGCCGGCCTGACCGAGTGGCTCCTGCTCGTAGTTCACGAAGAAAAACAATTTGTTCTTGATGACCGGGCCGCCAACCTGACCGCCGAAGCGGTTGTTGTCAAACCGCGGATTCGAGGTCAGTCCGCCAATGCCATTCAAGCTGTCGAAGGCATCGTAGTTGCGGTTCGCGTTGTAGACGTACGCCAAACCGTGGAAGGCGTTGGTTCCGCTCTTGACTACGGTATTGAACTGACCGCCCGAAGAGTGGCCATATTCCGGCGAGAATTGATTCTGCAGCAAGGAAAATTCCGCAACCGCGTCATTCGGCACGGCTACCAGCGGTCCCGTGACGCCCTTGTTGTTGTTGTCCACGCCTTCGATCGTGAAGTTGTTGTTCCGAGGACGCTGTCCGCCAACCGACGGTCCTGATCCCACTCCAACACCGCCGCTCGTCCCGACTCCGGCCGCGAGCAACGAAAGATTCAGAACGCCGCTGCCCGTACCACCCGTGCTGGCAATCGCGGAATCCGCAATGTCCTTCGCCTCAAACGTCGACTGCACTTGCGAGGTCGTGGTGTCCAACGCCGCTGCCGTCCCGGATACTTCGATCGACGTAACCGCCCCTTTGACCTCCAGCGTAATCTGCAAAGTGCTGGTCTTGTTCAGCGCGATCGTAAATCCGTTGATCGTCGTGGTGGCAAAATTCTCGGTCGATGCCGAAATGCTGTAGGTGCCGATCGGCAAGTTGTTAAACCGATATTCACCTGAATCGCCTGCCTTCGTCTCATACTTCACGCCCGTGTCCGTCTTGGTCGCTTCGATCCTGGCGCCAGGAACCACCGCGCCCGTCTTATCCAGCACCGTGCCGACCAAGTCTCCGCTGATGACCTGCGCGCTAACCTGGCCGCTGATCGCCAGCGCCAATACCAGTACCGCAATACTCAAACAAGTTAACATTCCCCGATAGGCTGTTTTCACGTAGCCCTCCTAAATTTCCGCTAAATTTCTTCTAAATCGCCGCTGAACGAGGAAAACAACGAAAATTCCGTAATCAATCCCCATTACGCCCCAAAATCTATAGTTCACTTTATGGACGACAGAGGTGCAATCCTCGTTCCAAAAACTCTCCCCAAAACCAATCCTATCTGGCCCTGTGGAAATCATTTATGTACCGAGTAAATTATTAAAAACAAACGCTTTATAGGACACATAACGAACAACTCCTCACCTCCTCAACTGAGTCTGGCTTGGCCGATGGGTATAAATCAACATATAAGATATGGAATTTAGAATTCAAACATTCGCAGATGAGATCGGGCTATCGACTAGACAGGGTGCCTGCTCGAAGCCTCAGCAAAAGTGGCCCGGCCAAGGCGGAACAAGTGACCGAGCTCGACAGACTTGACATTAGGCGGTTCGGCGGATAAACCTCTTCCCCACATGCGCATACGCCCGACTCCCACCCCATCCCAAGCGTCGCGTCGCCGCTTCCTCCTCGGCACGAGCATCGCCTCGCTCGGAGCCCTCACACTGTCCTCGGAATCGCCTGGCAGCGCTCCCCCTCAGAACCTTCCCAGAGCTTTCTCTGCGCTGAAGCCGCTGGGCGCTCGAATTCAACCCGTCACCGCCACGGAGTTCGGCGAACGCCTCCAGCAGGCTCAACAGCTAATGTCTGGACCGTCCTCAGTGCCGCCGCCCCGTGACTCCCACGCACAGCGGTACGATGCCCTGTTCCTTGCACCAGGAACCTCCCTCTACTACTTCTCCGGCGTCCGCTGGGGCCTGAGCGAACGCCTCTTGGGCTTGGTCATCCCTCGCAACGGCAGTCCGATCCTGGTCGTACCCGCTTTTGAAGAAGGCCGCCTCCGCGAAAGACTGCATCTTCCCTTTGAGGTCCGCGCATGGCAAGAAGACGAAAGCCCGACGAAACTAGCTGCCGCCGCTCTCGCCGACCGCGGCATCCGCTCCGGCCGCATCGGCGTCGAAGAAACCGCCGGCTTCACATTTTTTGACCACCTGCGCCAAGCAGCCCCAGCGTTCGAATACGTCTCCGCCGATCCGATCACCATCGGCTGCCGCGCGCGCAAGTCACCTCACGAGCTGGACCTGATGCGCTTGGCCTGCGACGCCACCTTCGACGTCTTCCGCGCCGTTTTCACATCCCTGAAAGAGGGCATGTCCCAGGAGGATATCGCCCACCTGGTCGAAGGCGGCTTCGCCAAGATGGGCCTGCAAGGGGGCGCACTCGTCTTACTGGGCGCGTCCGCCGCGCTTCCCCACGGCACCGTCCGGCCGCAAAAACTCAAAGAAGGCGATGTCGTGCTGATCGATGGGGGCTGTACGGTGGAGGGCTACGAATCAGACGTCACCCGTACCGCCATCTTCGGCAAACCGTCGGAGAAAATCTCTGGTGTCTTCGAAATCGTTCGCCGATCGCAGGACGCGGCTCTCGATGCCGCCCGCGCCGGCTGCCTCTCTGGAACGGTGGACGACGCCGCGCGCGCCGTCGTCACCAACGCAGGCTACGGTCCGGACTACAAATTCTTCACCCACCGTCTGGGTCACGGCATCGGCCTCGACGGCCACGAACATCCTTATCTGGTTCGTGGCAGTAAAACCGTCCTCGCGCCGGGCATGACCTTCTCCAACGAGCCGGGCATCTACATTCCGGGCGAATTCGGTCTGCGCTGCGAAGACGTCATGGCCATCGCGCCAGATGGACCCGCACAGCTACTCACCCAAGGCTTCGCAGTCTCCCTGCAAAAGCCTTTCAGCTGATCCGCCCTCTTCTCTTGGATGCCGCACCCTTTGCGCTTTTCAAAGGGTGGGGGTTTAAAGCCAACTTCAACTGACCTCGAGTTCAGATCCAGGACGTAAATCGAAATCTGTTGATCTTCAGCTTCGCCGCCAAATCCCCTCGCAAAACTCCACAATTCTCTGTTCCGCCCAAAAACGCTCCGCCCCGCTTTGATTAGAAATATAAGCGCAATGGCCCCCATGCTCGGTCGGAACAAACTGGATGCAGGGATTTTTCTCTACGCACGCTGCCAAAAACGAAACGTAAGGCACAAACGGATCATCCTCCGCCGTGATCATCAGCATCGGCACGCGCACGTCCGCGATAACCTTTTTCGCCCCCGCCGCTTCGTAATATTCCTCTGCATCGCGAAATCCGAAGCACGGCGCGGTAATCGCATCATCAAATTCACGGACCGTGCGGATCACTCCAAAACCATTCCGCGAATACCGGTCCGGAAACATTTCGGCTTTGCGCGTATACCGCGCCATCAAACCCTTCACGAAATGCCGCGAATACAAGTAATTATCTTTCCGGTCCAGCGCGTCCGCGCACGCCGACAGATCCAGCGCGGGGCACACCGAGCACACTCCTCGCAACGCCGCCGGAACGTCTTCGCCAAACTCTCCGGCCATTTTCGTCACTAGGTTTCCACCCATCGAATAGCCCGCGAAGAAAATCCTCTCGAAGCCATCGCCCGTCGCAAGTTCGTCCAGCACCGCCCGGTAGTCGCCGCTCATCCCCGAGTTATACAAAGTCGGCGTGAGCTTTTCAGTCCCGCCGCAATTTCGTTGATTCAGGCGCACCACGTGAAGTCCGCGGCGAAAGGCCTTCTCGGCAATCCCCCGCATGTAATACGAGTCCGCCGAGCCCTCCAGCCCGTGAACGAGCACGAGGACCGGCGTATCCCGAAGCTTTCCCATCTGCCAGTGACATTGCCCCAAGAGCCGCGAAAAAGGATCCACTTCGAATAAGCGCGGCTCGGCCTCAGGCAACGAAAACCGCCGCGGCACAAACGCCGCCACAATGGTCATCGCATGCCCGTTCCCGAGCAGCGCATGCGGCACAAAATCCACAGTTGGCATGGCAAACCCCACTGTAGTGCACGCATCCGGTCCCAGCAAGCCGCCCGTCGCATCGCAATGCACGAGGCGTGTTAACACTCGGCCTCATCCTCACGTCTTATACTGCAGGGAGTTGTGTCGCGGTGACATGAACCCAACATGGCCAGCGGACTCGACTTCGGCGACGCGATTCTGGACTCCAGCACGGTGAACGAGACGCCCGCAGTTCGGCACGATTCCGACACCGATCTAGTGAAAGCCTCGCAGGCGGGCAACTGCGATGCCTTCGGACAGTTGTACCAACGCTACGCCCGCATGGTTCATGGCGTCTTGCTGGCCAGGGTTCCTCTGATCGAAGCGGAAGATCTCGTCCATGAAGTATTTCTGCGGGCCCTGCATCGTCTGCACGGTTTGCGCGACACCTCCCGGTTCGGCGGCTGGCTGGCCGCCATCGCCAGGAATATGGCCAAGGACTATTACCGGCAACCCCGCGTGCAGATCGAGTGCTATGACGATGCAGCGGCGGCACGAGCAAGCGCCGTGCGAGCTGACGAGGGGGACACGCGGGAGGCGCAGGAAATTCTGGAGAGCGTTCGCAGCTTGCCCGAAGCCTATCGCGAAACTCTGATTCTCCGATTGGTGGAAGGGTTGACCGGCCCGGAGATTGCCGCCAAGACCGGTCTCTCGCACGGTTCCGTCCGCGTGAATTTAAATCGAGGAATGCAGCAGTTGCGAGAAAAACTCGGCCAGCGTGGCAGTGCGGCCAGTAGCAAAAAACAAGAACATGGGAGCATAGGTTGACGCGGATGCCATTCGAACCACAAGATCGCGCAGGAAACGATAGTTACCTCTGGGACGGCACCGGGCAGCCCAATCCTGAGACTCTGCGTCTGGAGCAGGCTCTCGGGCGCTTTCGACAGAGCGGACCGGCTCCTCCATTCCCGGCGATCGAACTTCCCGCGCGGCGGTGGCGGTGGTGGTCGGAGATCGCATCGAATGCATGGACGCCGAGGTTTGCGGCGGCGATCCTGGTGATCTCCGCGCTTGGATGCGGCCTGTGGTTGGCACAATCTCCCAAAACATTGTCTCTCGGACACTCTGGCTGGTCCGTTGAAATAACCAGCACGTCGCGACCATCCGAAAACGGCGATGTCCCGGTCGCAAAGAAAGCCACACGCCTCGAACTGGGCGAATCGTTGGAGATCGACGCCGTCTCCAAAGCGAGCTTAGCCGTCCCGGAAATCGGTCGTATCGAAGTCGAACCGATGAGCCGTCTGCGCCTGCTGCAATCCAGTACCGGCCGAAATCGCATCGCCCTGGAGCGCGGCACCATTCACGCCACGATCTGGGCTCCGCCGGGCCAATTCGTCGTCGACACCCCATCCGCCACCGCCGTCGATCTCGGCTGCATGTACACACTGCACATCGACGATTCCGGCAGCGGCATTCTGCGCACCACGCTCGGCTGGGTGGGATTTCATCGGAACCACCGCGAATCCTTCATTCCCGCCGGCGCAGCTTGCCCCACGCATGTGAAGTCTGGTCCCGGCACGCCCTATTTTGAAGACGCTTCGGAGGCGTTCCGCGCGGCGCTCGCGCAGCTCGATTCGCTCGATCCGGATTCTTCCCCTCGCAAATCCGCGCTCAACATCGTGCTGCGCGAAGCGCGTCCGCGCGATGCCTTCACGCTCTGGCATCTGCTCCCTCGCGTCACCAGCGCGGAACGCTCGGTGGTGTACGACCGGCTGGCCGCGCTTGCTCCTCCCCCGCAACGTGTAACGCGTGAGGGCATCCTTCATCTCGATACCGCCATGCTCGATTCCTGGTGGAACGCCTTCGATCTGGGCGACATCTCGCTCTGGCGTCATTGGGAACAGTCGTGGACCGGCCGCGAAGGCCAGCGCGAGTAACCCTGTTAACACTTGCGGCTCGCCGCGCGTCTTCTCTCTAGATGGCCAACTTTCCTGCAAGGAGCAGCAACCCATGAAAACTCGTTCCACTCAAACTTGGCGTTTCGCCGGAATCGTCGTCCTACTACTGGCTGCGGTGACAGAAGTCGCCCTGGCAGGGCCGCCGCTGATTTGTCACGCCTTTGACATCGGCTCCGCAAAATCCCTTCCGTGGATTAGCCATGATTGGAACCTCACCGGCAGCGAGTCTTACGACACTTCAAAGCTGGCCTCGGACACCTACGCCATCCTCGCC
>Ga0137403_10003333_pt1 | contig 19324 bp, 19 predicted proteins | sample CZOMad2_1_16fung_FD_122057 | JGI IMG/M metagenome (GOLD analysis project Ga0137403, IMG submission 122057) | Vadose zone soil fungal communities from Angelo Coast Range Reserve, California, USA - CZOMad2_1_16fungal (Hybrid Assembly) | ecosystem: Environmental > Terrestrial > Soil > Vadose zone...
GAATTGATGTTTGTGTTTTTGGTTGCGGAGGGATCATCGGATTGAAGTTGAACGAACTGGTGACTCAGGAAACTTGATCAATCTTGCTCATCTAAACCGCCCGACCCCTACTCCCATTCCCATCGGTCCCCAGCCCATGCCCCACCCGCCCCAGGCACCCCACTGCATGGCTGCATCCTGGTACATTTCAGCGGTCTCGAGATTCTCGTTCGCAATGTTATTTGCGGCACGCAGTTGCTGGTAAGCCTGGTACTCCTTTGGTCCACCGACATAGGCCTGGTTATGTGCCGCGTCCGGGAAAATGTAATAGGTTCTCCCCTTTCTGTTGACCATGGCCACATGGCCCGGTGCAAGCTGTTGGAGCTTTTGCTGCTGCGCGGGCGTCTTGGGGGTGATCACCTTAAAGCCGGACGCCACAAGCATGCTCTCTTTGTTTTGCGTGCTGCTTGTTGTGGCGCAACCGGCCGTCAACGCCAACAGAGACATGACGCAGATCATATTGTATGAAAGTCGTACGTGTTTCATGATTCTTGCCTCCTTCAGGTTGCTTTGTTTTTGATTTGCTATTTACGGCCGAATTGCAGCGCGCGGACCAGCCATTAGCCCTCAGGCTTGCGCGAAGCAATGCGGACCCAACGTGTATTTTGACCGTCCGCACGTTGGCGCGCCATGGGACTTTGGTCGTACTACAATCGTACTAGACCGTGTCCCTGGTGCTATAACTCCAAAAACACGCATAAACGCATGGTTGGTGGGCCAAGATTATGAAGGACGTCGTCGAGATGCCTATGGAACTTTCGGGCAACAGCTAGCGATCCGTTCGGTACAGTCGAACTTACAGCCTTGCTCTAAAACGCTCCCGGCCCTGCCATTGGTCCCCAGACTCCTTCGCCTCCGCCCCACAGACTCCATTGCATCTCTGAATCCTGATACATCTCGGCGGTTTCGAGATCCTCCCTGGTAAGTTTATTTTCAGCACGGAGCTGTTGGTAAGCCTGGTACTGCCTGGGTCCACCGACATAGGCCCGGTTGTTAGCTGGATCCGGAAAAATGTAGTAGGTTTTCCCCTTCTTCTGAATCATGGTTACCTTGCCCGGCGGAAGGGTTTGGAGCTTTTGCTGCTGGGCGGCTGTCTTGGGGGTGATCGTTTTAAAGCCGGAGGCCACCAGCGTGCTCTCTTTGTTCTGTGTGCTGGTCTGTGTGGTCGAGCAGCTGACTAAGAATGCTGCACATGCCGCCGCGATGCTGGTTAAGAAGAGATATCTTATTGGTTTCATAGGTCGTATTGTGGTTGGTGTTAACAAGTTTCTAACGAAGGCTTCAGAAAGTGATCCCCGTAGTGATTTGCGGGCCATGCGTGACAGCGTCGAAAAGAAGCCCGTCGTTGTTGTAGTCAACACCGAGCGCCCGGTAACCAACTTCCGTAAAGATGCAATGGGTGAGGTTAATACCGACTACGCCTTCGACCTGCCACATCAAGTCGGATCCGGCCCCGAACCCACCGATCTCGCCTCGGACAGCGGTATAGAAGGTTTTGTTAAAATTGTAGCGAGTGCGCAGCCCGACATAGGGATCGAACCAGAAATCGTCTCGTGAGATGGTTTGGTTCAGTTTCGAGTTAAGCGTAGCCGCAAGCTGGTCCGCGATCCGCATCTTGGCCGCATTAACCATCCGATTGACTGCCGCGCGACGAGCAGCCCCTCTCAGGTGAAGCGCATCTATTCGTGTCTGCAAAGCCGCTTCTTTCGCCTGGATAAAGCGCTGAACAATCTGAGCGACCTCTGGCCGAAGGTGCCCGCCCAAGGGGCCGATTGGAATCTTCGGTTTATTTTCGAAGCGGTCTAGCACATTATCGATTCGGTTCGTTAAGTCTGCCTTGATCTCACTCTTTAGCGCAGCAAGAAATTCGCTGTTTGAAATATCCTGATCTAGGCGGCCGCGCAAATCATCCGCGATATTATCAACAAATCGCTCGCTCGCCCGCTGGATGGCGACGGGGTTGCTCTTTAACGCTAGCTGTTCGTATACATTCGCGTAGTGCGCGCCCGCCGCGAAATCGAGCGACCAGCGCGGTGCGTTGATGAGCCGCCAGCTTAACGCACCGTCAACGTAGGATGTGTCCGATTTCGCGGCCACGTTGTCGATGAGTCCGCTAATCTGTGCGCCGTCAGAAAGCCCTATGTAAATAAATTCGGCGAATATTCCGAACGGACCTTTTTGCGCCTCGGCTCGAGTTGCAAAAGCCATTTCGAGGTGCTGCAGAATTTGACCCAACCCGACATCGATATCTGCGTCGCGTGCATTGATCCCAATTGTACCACTCATGCCAGCCATCCAGCCAGGCGCTGCGATGGTAAAATGCCACGGCTCGCTCTCTGTAATCGCTGGCGGCGCGGTTTCTTTCGGCGCCAGTTCCAAGGAACCCGCCGCCAGACGGCCGACGACTGCTAACGCTGCCCCTGTAAGGGAAAACAATTTTGTTCTCACGGGGTCGATCTTATTGTCGCGGAAGCCGTAATCAAAGATTAATCGGTCATCAGTCCCTCATGATCTTGGAGCCTTGGAGGCCGAGGCCGGCCATCAGACCTTGCTGATCGAACGTGAAAGCATAAATGCCGCTATGCAGGGTGTCGGTTGTGAAGCTGCGAGCCATCCCTTTGTCCACGATGACGACGCTCGGACCGGTGCCGATCTCCCAGCCGCGCGTATTATTGACCCAATTCACCGCATCCTGGTTCATCAGGAAAAGGGCGTAACCGAACTTCTGAACGCCGGCTTGCAAGCCATAGGAGGCGGCCACGGTCCGGTAGCGACCGCTGGGTTGTCCGCGCACGAAAAGAATTCCCTTCCCTCCCTGAGCGCCAATGATGAAGCCGGCTTTGACCACATCCGGAAACACCAGAACGGCGGCTGCTCTCGACTTACATTTGGCGGCAGCAGGGTTCTGGGCCACCAGCTGTCGCAGAGCGGCGCGCGATTGACTGACCAAATCTTCAGCGGACGCTGTTACAGCCGTAAGTATTGTGAAAGCTGCTAGCATCAAGATTGTGATGTGTTTTGTTCGTTTCATTGTTCTTAGTCTAGTTTCTTTTCCTAATGTCAGTGCACTCTTGCTGCGCCTGTTGTCATTCGTCTATAGGACTTTGGGGCTATATGAGCATGCGGTGGGCAATGCCTATTGAACTTGGTAAAAAAGTGTGTGGTTAAGCTTAGGAACAAAGGATCGCGAATGGTGAATAGGAAACCGGCCTCCCAATGACAGAAAGCCGATTCACTTAACCAGGGGAAAAGGTTGGTATTGTCTTAGAAGTGAACGCGGACACCAGCGCCAACTAAATGCTGCCCCATATCACGACTGTCATTCGTATTGATTTGGGTGCTCGTATAATCGAGGTAATGGTATTCGATGAACGTGCTGAACTTCGGAGTCCAATAGTAGTCTGAGCCTGCGATGACCTGCCACGCGAGGTCCGCATGACTTTGCCCGCCTCCGGTGCTAAGCGTACCGTTAGGGCCTTGAAAGTCGGTACCCGCTGATTCCGCAAAGTAAACGCCGACCCCGGCGCCAGCATACGGCTGGAACCTCCAACCTTGGGGCGCGATTCGCAAAATGAAGTTAAACATAAAGGCGCCACTGTTGATCCAGGTAGTCACGCTGCTGCTTCTCAGTTGATTCCCAAAGGAATCTCTCAGCGAGAAATCGGCGCCGCCCCGAAAACCGTTATAAAAGAAGTCACCCTCGACCGTTGGACGAACCACGCCCGTGCCAAAGACGTAACCGAGTTTCACGCCGCCGAAAAAACCGACGTCATTTTTAGGCGAGAGAGTGAGAGAGTCCCCAAAAAAAGGCGAATTTGGATTATCATCCGTAAACGTTCTATCTCCGCCGCGGTTTTGATAGACATTGGCTCCCATGTCGACCGCTCCGTAAAAACCGAGTCCGTAAAGTTCCGGTGGCGGCGGGGCAACTTGCTTGTATGCAACAGGCTCTCCGGCTTGCAGGGAAGCGGTGCCGAATCCAACCAAGATTGCTGTTAAGAGAAGTGATTTTTTCATAAGGCTAACGTCGATCTTTGTCATTGAGTAGCCACCATTGAGTGCGGGCGATCGATTGTCTATAGGCCTTTAGTCGTACATCGAACCGACAGACGCACGATCCCTTAGTGGCGTTTTTGTTCTTGCGTCCTCGACCGCGCGGCCAGGACTAATTAAACCGAACGAGATCATCTTGTGTACATCTACCGCTGAAGGGCTTGAACCAACGACCTCGCGAGTTTCCGCTCACGCCGCGTTGACAGCCGCGTGTCGCCGAACTGACTCTCTGGGCCGATAATCCCATCCCGGCGTGATTTGCGGCACGTCTTTTCTTCTGGCCGCGGTCTGTGCTCCCTCGGTCTTAGGCCGGTTCGCCAAAGCATTGATGACCGCCCGGATCGAAATGCCGGCGGGCAGGCCACAGTTGGGGAATGAGATTTTCATGTGGCCGCAGCGAGTGCGAGGCGAATTGCGGTGAGGAGTTCTTCGTCGTCGAAAGGTTTGGTAAGAAAGGCTGAAGCCCCTGCGTTTAGCGCGGTTGAACGAACCATAAGATCATCTTTTCCCGTGAAGATGATGACTCTCGTTGAAGGCGAAAGCTCGCGGAGCCGCGATTGAACCTCCAAACCGCTCATTAGCGGCATCCAAATGTCAATCACCGCCACGGGGGACCGGTGGATTTTTGCGTAACTCAAGAACTCAGTCGGATCGCTAAACTGTTCCACGTGCGAACCAGCCGACGAGAGCAATCGGGTGACCGCCTTCAGGACAGACGGATCATCGTCGAGGAGGCAGATAACATCGGTATTTTTGTTAAGCAAACCGAGCGAGACTACACTCGTCCTTCGCTAAACGAATATGAGACCTTGGTCTCATGTTGTGCCGCGGGAGCGACGCCCGCCTTTTCAACTAAACGCACAAGTTCGGCCACGGACGTGACACGCAGCTTCTGCATCATCCGCCCGCGATGGACTTTCACTGTCTTCTCCGCCGTCCCAAGTTCTCCCGCTACCTGCTTGTTCAACTTGCCCGTAATGACAAGCTGCATCACTTCGAATTCACGGGGCGTCAACAAATCAAGAAGGCGTCGAGCTTCGTTCCTTTCCGTGCTCCGTTTCCGCTGCTCGGCGGACCGGCTCAGAGCTCGCTCGACACATCGAAGCAGTTGGTCATCGTGAAACGGCTTCGTAAGAAAATCAACAGCGCCGGCCTTCATCGCCTGAGCACACATGGAGATATCGCCATGGCCTGTAACAAAGATAAGCTGTTCCTCCCGGCGGCGCTGAATCAAAGTCTCCTGGAGATCCATCCCGTTTATCCCCGGCATCCGCACATCTACAATCAGGCATACGGGTCCGGGGTGTTGTTCACGCTGGAGAAAATCGGATGCCGATTCAAATGATTCGCTCTTGTACCCAGCAGATCGCAACAGTCGGGACACACCTTTTCGAACCGATGCGTCGTCATCGATTAAGAATACGAGGGCGTTCGGAGCGGTCATGTCAAAGATTCGGCCTTCGCTGGAAGAGTGAAATGAAAACGTGCACCGCCGCCGTCGGCATTTTCGCCCATGATTGTGCCGCCGTGTGATTCAACGATTGAACGCACGATTGCCAGGCCCATTCCTAACCCCTTGGCCTTCGTTGTAAAGAATTGTTCGAACATGCGCTCGCGCGCTTCCTCCGGAATACCAACCCCGTAGTCGCGGACGCTGGTGCGAATTGTGCCGGCACCATTCCGTTCGGTGGCAATCACCAACTTGCGATCGGGCGCTGGCGTGTCGTGCATGGCATCGAAGGCATTGATCGTGAGGTTGAGAAGGACTTGCTGAAGCTGAATTGGATCGGCTTCGACCATCGGCAAATCTGGCTCGAGCAAAGTTTCCAGTTTGCACGATTGAAGCATTGCATTGGGACTGATCATGCGCGCCACGTTGATCACGACATCGTTCAGATTCACTCGCTGTCGCGCTGGGACGCTTTTTTTGACCATGCGCTGAATGCTGCGAATCACGTCGCCTGCGCGGCGTCCATCAGCCATGATGTCACCGAGCAGCTCGCGAAGTTCGCGAAGATCGACATCGCCGCGATCAATAAAGCGCTGTCCCGCGCTGGCATTGCTGGTGATTCCCGAGAGCGGCTGATTCAGTTCGTGGGCAATGGATGCCGCCAATTCACCCATCACTGCGACACGGCTGAGATGGCCGAGTTCTTCGCGGTGGCGCAGCGCTTCCGCTTCAGCGAGCTTGCGAGCAGAAATATCCACGACCGCGGCCAGAACAAGCATGCCCTCCGGCGTTTGAATCGGATTTAGTCCGATTTCGATTGGAAATTCAGTGCCGTCTTTTCGCCGCCCAAATAATTCCCGGCCAGCACCCATCGCGCGCGCCGTTGGGGCAGCGAGGAACTCTCCCCGATGCTTCGGATGCTGACTGACAAACCGCTCCGGTATGAGGATGTCCACAAGCTTTCCCACGAGCTCGTGGCGTCGATAGCCAAACAGCTTTTCGACGTGAGAGTTCACCAGCACAATCCTGCCTTCGCGGTCCACCAGCACGATCCCGCTTGGGGATGCCTCCACTGCCAGCCGGAATTTTTCCTCCGCTTGCTTGCGTTCAGTGATGTCCATCAAAACGCCGCGCTCCCAGGTCGGTTTGCCGTTCTCGTCGAATTCGACGCGGCCGCGCCTGGTGACCCAGCGAACTCTGCCATCTAGTACTAACCGGTATTCAGCTTCAAGTTCCTCGCCGTTTGCCAGTGATTTCTCCACAAGCCGGCGCACGTATTCACGATCTTCCGGATGCACAACACCTCGGACCCGCTCTGCGCTGAGCTTTTCATGCTGAGAGAAACCAAAAAGAGCGCGATCTTTCTCCGAAAGCCAAACTTCATCGCGTCGGATGTCCCAGGTCCATACAACAAGGCTGGCCGCAGTCGCTGCCAGACTCATCCGCTCCTCGCTGTCGCGCAAAGCTTCTTCCTTGCTTATTAAATCCGTAACGTCCATGCACGATCCAATGTAGCCGGCGAAGTTTTTCTGGGCGTCGTAGCGCGGGACACCGCTATCCGAAATCCAGCGATATTCGCCATCGTGGCGTCTGAGCCGATACTGCATGACGAACGGCTGCCGGGCGTCAAACGCTTCGACGTAGGTTTTGAGGCAGCTCTGAAAATCGTCCGGGTGCACGCCTTCCGCCCAGCCATTTCCCAGTTCCTGTTCAATTGTGCGACCGGTAAATTCGAGCCATGGTTTGTTGAAGAAAGTGCAGAGCTTGTCCAAGCCCGACATCCAGATCAACACAGGCGCGGTATTGGCCATGGTGCGAAAACGAGCCTCGCTCTCAAGCAGCCCTTGTTCTCCCAGCTTTTGCCGAGTGACATCGCGCGAAACGCCGCGCATCCGGGCCGGCTTGCCCTCGCCACCGAACTCGACGCTCCCGCGCTCGTTCAACCAGCGTACCTCGCCGTTCGGCAGAAGCACCCGATGCTCAGCTTCATAGTCTACACCGGTGTTCAAAGAGTTTTGCAAAGCCTGGCGGAGCGAATTGCGATCGTCAGGATGTATCGCGTTTCGGAATCGATCGATGTCGAGCTTCTCCAACGGCTCGAAACCGAACAAAGACCGCCCTTTCTCAGAAATCCAGATCTCATCACGCACGATGTCCCACACCCAGATCCCGAGTCCGGCAGCGCTGGTGGCTAGATCCATTCGCTGGTGCGTCTCGCGCAATTCAGCCTCGCTTGCCTGCAAACGCCGCGTGATCTGCGCCGCGTGAAGCACATCGTAGCTCAACTCGTAGGCCATCGCCGCGACAATGCCTTGATAGAACAAGCTCGCAGTCATCGGCATTGAGATGATTCCCCACGTTATTCCCACTGCTTGCACGGTCGCCAGCACGACGAACAACACAATGCTGCCGCCCACTACCAGCGCCTGCCGCCGGTCGCCCCGCCGCCACACGGCGATTGTGGCATCCGCCGCGAAGATTACCAGCAACAACAAGCTCAGTTGTGCGACCAGCATCCAGGGATTCGGCACACCCTTTGCGACCGAGACGGATTCTCCCAGGAAACGGACGTGACGGAGGGCGGTGATTTCCCGAAAATTGATATTCGGCGAGAAAATGAAATTGAGGATCAGCGACACCGTCCGCACGCCGACGACCGTCCACGCGAGCCATTGTCGTCCCGCGTTTAGGTACAGCCGCACGAAACCGACCAGCGACACGATGATCACCCAAGCCGCGACATGCATCCAACGGACCGTGATGCCGAATTGTTCGGCGGTTTCCGCTCGCATCAACGCCAGTTCCAACACCGCAAAGGCCGCGACGGCAATTGCCATCACTGAAAACGCCAGGTTCGCTCGTGCCTTTCGGTCCTTCCACCAAACGACGATGTGCATCAGCGCCAGCAGCAGGCACGCTGCGCTGCCCATGGACCAGGTTATAGTGACCCAGTTCATGGAGTCCGCCGACTCCAAACTTGGCGGCGAGATTGTTTGGGAGGCAACGCGTCCAATTGTGTGGTGAAGTCGAAGTGCGAAACGTCTGGATCTCCAGTCAGCAAACTGCAAGGTACTGCAAGTCCCATAACCTGATTAGCTGATTGGCAAGATTAGTCCGAGCGGCTATATACATCACTCAGTCCATCGGGAAAAGCCTTACATTCCAATAGGGAAATTTTGTAACGCATTCGTAACATTCGACGAATCCTTGAGAGTTCGAGTCCGGTTTCGCGCGAATGCGAGTGCACGTTGGTCTCTTAGATTTCTTAGGCCCACTGCGGTCGCGACGAACCCACCCGGGCTTCGCCCTCGATCACGAATACGAGAGCGTTCGGAACGGTCACACCAAAGATTCGAGCTTCGCCGGAAGAGCAAAGTAGAACCGCGCACCTCCACCCTCAACATTCTCCGTCGCGATTGTGCCGCCGTGTGATTCGACGATTGAACGCACGATCGCGAGGCCCATCCCTAATCCCTTGGCCTTCGTCGTAAAGAACCGTTCGAACAGTCGCTCGCGTGCTTCTCCGGAAATACCGATCCCGTAATCGCGCACGCTCGCCTGAATTGCGCCGTCAACACTCCGTTCCGTCGCGATCACAATCTTGCGATTGGGTACCGGCATGTCGCGCATGGCATCGAAAGCGTTGATCACGAGATTGAGCAGGACTTGCTGAAGCTGAATTGGATCGGCTTCGACCATCGGCAAATCTGGCTCGAGCAAAGTCTCCACTTTGCACGATTGAAGCATGGCATTGGGGCTTACCATGCGCGCTACATTCATTACAAGATCGTTCAGATTCACCCGCTGCCGGTTTGGGACGCCTTTTTTTACCATGCTCTGGATGCCGCGAATCACATCGCCGGCCCGGCGTCCATCAGCTACGATGTCACCCAGTAGCTCGCGAAGTTCGCGGAGATCGACATGGCCCCGATCAATAAAGCGCTGTCCCGCGCTGGCGTTGCTGGTGATTCCCGAAAGCGGCTGATTCAGCTCATGGGCGATGGACGCGGTCAATTCACCTATCGCTGCGACCCGGCTCAGATGGCCGAGTTCTTCGCGGTGCTGCAGAGCTTCTGCCTCAGCGAGCTTGCGCGGAGTTATGTCTATGGAAACACCAATGAGTCGGGCGCCCTTGCCGTTTTCCCCCGTTACACAGCGTCCACGCGCGCCGACCCAGCGCAGTGTTCCATCCGGTGACAAAACACGATATTCAATTTCGTATTCGCCTCGCGTTTCTATTGCGCCTTTGACGGCGGAATCGCGAAGCGCACGATCCTCCGGATGCACCCGATCTTGAATCAACGCGTGGTTGACACGCGCCTCGGAATCAAATTGAAACAAAGTGCGCGCGCTGTCTGACATCCAAAGCTCGTCGGTAGCGGTATCCATTTCCCACACTCCGAGATGAGCCGCCTGGGCTGCGAGAACAACTCGTTCCTCAAATTCGCGCAAAGCCTGCTCCTTGTTTATTAGCTCGGTGACGTCCAGACAGGAACCTATGTAGCCGCCGAAGTTCCCTTGCGCGTCATAACGCGGCACTCCGTTGTCCGAAATCCAGCGATATTCGCCATCATTTCGTCTAAGGCGATATTGCATGGCAAACGCTTTGCGGGCATCGAATGCCTCCCCATAGATCTTGAGACATCTTTGCAGATCGTCCGGGTGCACACCTTCGGCCCAGCCATTCCCAAGCTCCTGTTCCAAGCTGCGACCTGTAAACTCTAGCCACGGCTTGTTGAAAAAAGTACAGAGTTTGTCTACACCGGACATCCAAATGAGGACGGGCGCAACGTCAGCCACGATCTGAAAGCGTGACTCGCTTTCGCGCAGTTCGGTCTCTCCACTTGTACGCTCCTCGATCACTGTCGCCAGAAACAACAGCGGAATCGCTAAAACGATTAGAAATATTTGAATCGAAAGCGCGTTTTGTTCAGCTGTTCCGCCGGAGAATGGCCCATGCCCGTGGGATGCGCTCCAAATCGCGAGGAAGCCGACAATCGAAATAGCAGAGCTTGCCCCCAGGGAGCCGAAGCGTACCGCCGCCCAAAAAAGGAATGGCAGTGGAAGGAACAGAAGCGCCGAATCCACTCCCGATCCAAATTTGTAGAGGACAGCGTAGCTGACCAGCAACAAACCAAGAAAAAGAGCGGTTGCCTCCAGGTAACGCGCGAGTGGAGCTGTTCGCAGGGTCTGGATTCCATTCGTCGCCCACGTTACGACCAATGGCACGACTACTAATGCCGCGAGGGCATTCGAAAAGAGCCGTATCCGGATTAGCTCCCAGTAGGTGTCCTGGCCCCAGTTATTCCATACTACAAATGCGGCGTCTAAAAACGAGGACAGAAACGGACCAATGAATACTACGCAAAGACAAAAAATACCTGTGTTTCGAAGGCTCGCGAACCGAATTGGTCCGCCGATCAGGTAGCGCGTCAGGCCTGCACCGATCACTGCCTCGCATGAGTTGCTGATGAACCAGCCCAAAATCATCAGCGGCGGAACGTGACTCTGCAATTGCGCCGCCCAATGCGCCGGAAACGCGGCCAACAGGACGAACCACCAGATGCGCGCTGGCGTCAGCAAAAGCGCTGCAACCAAGATCGAATTCGGCGGCCAAAGAACTGAAACTGGGTGCGGCTGAAATGTGAGCGCGAATCCGATTCTCGCGCCCAGATAGTAGCCAACAAACACGCACGCCCCGGCTACAATTGTGCGAAAATTGAAAGATAAATTCCAAACGCGCGGATTGTGGGAAGGCGCTTGAACTCCGCCAGTCTCAAGTGATGCCGAGATGCTTCTCATGGCTGCTGTTCGACGGCTGAGATGTTGGGCCGGGGAGCGAATTGCAATAACGATCTAAAATCAAACGCGCACATCGAACCTCTTGCGACTCGAGTCTGGCTCTGGTCCTTCCTAGCGAAGACACGAGCCACTACGTGCCAAAATCTCCTCATAGCCCACTCATAGTTGCCCCCGCCGCTCCTCGGCGAAAGCCTCATATTTCAGTAGAGAGAAAATTTAACAGAATCGTAACAATTGATGCAAGTCCCAGTGAGCGATCATCGCACCGCCTCCGCAGAGGCGAAAGTTCAGCCGCGAAGCGATTAAGCACAGTAATTAGCTTTCGAATTCGGAAGAAAACATCAGATCAGCGCACCGCCAAACCGGCTACGCGCCCGTCAGTGAAATGCCATGTAAAGAGCGCGGCGATCAGGGCGCCAAAGGATTCGCAGATCTGCCGATTCAACGTGTCTTTATAGTTCGCTTCTATGAAGGAATTGAACATAGAGAACCTGCACATCACCGTGGGCGATCAGCAGATTGTTCGCCGATTGACGCTCCGCGTGCCGCGCGGGGAAGTGCAGGCGCTCAATTCACGCCGGCTGGACTTGCGGACGGCGAGCTCTTCGGTTTGAACAAACGTGGGAACCTGAGTTTGAATTTGCGCGGTGTTGGTGATGGGACTGGAGTCGGCGTCGGACTAGGAGATGCCTGGGCCGCTGCCTTTTTACGAGTACGCCTGGGTTTCGGTGAAGTTGCGGGCGCCTCGGCTGCTAAAGGTTCTGCAGCGGTCTTAGCCGGCGAGTCCGTCTCAGTCTTTGTTGGCGTGCGACGTTTTGACGGTGAAGAAGACCCGATGGGTGTCCCGGTCAGCAACTGCGATTGAACTTGCGCAGCGCAAATCGTGAGGCCGATTACTAACACTACTGGAAACAGTTTGGTGGCCATAACAGAGAGCTAAGAGAGTCGTAAAATCCTGGTCAAGGAAGCACAGTTACGATTCAGCAAACTGCGCGATCTCCATACCAACGCACGAATGTCATCGTGAAATACGACCTCAGGCCAAGGCTTCATTTCTCTCTCGCCACGAGCCGCTCGATCGGCACGTTGAGCCAGTCGGCCGCTTCTTGTCGATCCTTGAAGACCCGGACGTTGATCGGCGAACCTTGAGTCAATAACGCATGCAACCGCCCGTAATGAATCATTGTCGAATCAGTGGCGAGAATCGCCGACTTCACCGGTGGATGGCCTGCGTAGGCGAGACGCCGACAGAGAGAGACTTGAATGACGTATTTGAAATTAAGCTCAACTTCGTCGGCTCCCAGCGTATCGGAGAATCGGTTGAACGGCTTCTGCAATTTTTCTTCGAGATCTTCTAGGACGGATACAATCCTTTTGACAGCCGCCTCGTCGATCACACCGCGCGGTCTATAAATGAGCAGACGTATATCGTCGTGAAACTCAACATCTGGCGGCAGTTTCATCGGTCGCCCATTGTCACACGAGCCAGCACCGAGAACGAGGAATTTTCGCCGTGTCATGTTGAACTGTCGGCGAATTTCGAGGCTAGCCGTTCAATTGGCACCCCGAGCCATTTTGCGGCATCTGCTCGTTCTTGAAATATTCGAACATTGATCGGGGAGTCCTCAGTAATTATGGCATGTAATTGGCAATAATGGGCGATGGTGGAGTCCGTCGCCAGAATCGCGGATTTCACTGGAGGGCGATCGCCGTAGGAGAGCACTCGATACAGAGATATGTGGATGACGTATCGGAAATTCAACTCAACTTCGTCGTGTCCCAAGGTGTCGAAGAAGCGGTTGAAAGGCTCCTGCAACTTGGCTTCGAGCTCTCCGACGATGCTGACGATCTTGTCGACGGATTGCTCGTTCAACGCACCGCGCGGCCGATAGATGAGCAGACGAATGTCTTCGTGAAATTCGAGTTCAGGCGGAAGAGTCATCATGCGTTACTTTCGTTCAGGCGATTTTCAAGGTCGTCTTTTTCGCATCGGCCGCCAAGCGCGAATACCATCAATGAGTTGTGTAGCCGCCGTCGATCACAAACGTCTGGCCGAGGGCGAACGAGGCGAGGTCGGAACAAAGAAATAGAACCATGCCTGCTATTTCAGCCGGCTGCGAAACACGCCCAATTGGTGTGTTCGCGATGAAATGGGCACTCATGTTAGGATCATCGAACCAGGCTTTCGTCATTGCTGTATTCACCAGTCCGGGCGCCAGAGCGTTGATGCGAATACCTTTATTTGCGTATTCGACGGCAGCCGCTTTGGACAATCCGATGACGCCATGTTTGGCGGCGACATACGCGCTAATTCCGGGCTCCGCGATCATGCCGGCAATTGAAGCATTGTTGACGATGGCGCCACCGCCGGTCTGCAACATTTGCCGAATCTCGTATTTCATCGAGAGAAAGACCCCTTTCAGGTCCACCGCGATGAGGTTGTCGAAAGTTGAGTCGTCAACCTCAGCGAGTGGAATGGTAGGGGGAAGAATACCAGAGTTATTAAACGCGCAATGCAGTCCGCTGTAAGTCTCGACCACCGTCGCGACAAGGTTCTGCACTTCCTTTGCTTCACGCACGTCGGTTTGCACAAAAATGGCTTCGCCTCCCTCGCGCTTGATCAGGTTCGCGGTCTCGATGGCTGCTGGATCGATATCACCGATTACAACTTTGGCGCCATGTTGCGCGAAGAGCAGCGCGGTCGCGCGCCCGATGCCGCTGCTTCCGCCGGTCACAAGCGCCACCTTTCCCTCGAAATCGAATGTCATCGCGCGCGCGCTCAAAATTTCAGACTCGCTGTGCAATTAAACCCGTCGCCTTCGACGCGATTGCTGACGTCGAAGTCGTGGATCCTCAGTGTCGAATTTCATCTGCCAGATTCCGGTTAATTCGATGTTAGCCTGGTGAAGAATTTTTGTGCAGGCGACGCCAGGAATGAACGTCCAGGTGTTCAGGCTGAGGTCATGCCTTCTTTGGCCATCCGGTCAATGGTCGGCGTCTTGTAGCCCAGCAGGCCAAATGAGTAGGCGCTGTTCGTTTTCATTGTTCGTTGTTTCCTGCTTGTTGTCTGAGGGGTGGAAAAATCGTTTTCCAATCGTCTTTCATGCTGACTACGATCCAGCCTTTCGCGACCGCTTCGTCCCACGCTTTGTCGAGTCTGCCTACATCCGATTTGCGGTCGTAGGCCCATTCGCGCTCGGCGTCATCGTGGTGGACGATGAACACGAAGCGCGCACCAGATCCGCCCATCGTCCACTCAAGCATTTGTTGATCGCCGTCGGAATTGCCAAATGCGGCAATGGGCCGGCGACCAATGAAAATCTCAATACCGATTGGCTTGCCCTGTTTGTCATCGATGAATTGCACTTCGGGCAATCTCAAAAGCAGCGGCTTTCCATCTCTGATTTCGTATTTCATTTTACTGCTGCTACCAACGATCTGCTGCGGCGGAATGCCGTACGTCTCTTGGGTAAAGCAACGCATGAATTCAACACCGCCGCCAGACACGATGAAAGTTTTGAAGTCGTTTGCGCGTAGATACGCGAGCAGCTCGAGCATCGGCTGGTAAACCATCTGCGTGTAGAGCCGACCGGTCTTAGGATGCTTCGCGGTGTGCAGCCACTCCTTCACAATTTTTTCGAATTCATCCGTGGTCATCCCGCTGTGCGACACAGCCATTAACGCCATCATTGATTTCCCGTCAGCGAGGAGCGCTTTCATGTTCCCGGTCAGAATGTAATTAAACGGCTTCTGTTCTTTCCATTGGGGATGTTGTGGCGCGAGCGCCTTCACCCGGTCGATCGCAAACTGGAATTGAAAATAGATTGGCTTCTCCGCCCAGAGCGTGCCGTCGTTATCGAAGGTCGCGATCCGCTCCTCTGGCCTGACGAAATCAAGTGAGCCTTCTTTTGTTACTCGCTCGACAAAAGCGATAATTGCCTTCTTAGGCGACGTGTCATTCCACGACGGCAAGGGATCTTGTGCGTGAACGATCGAACCAATGCAGAGCGATACCGCCACCAGCGCGCGACTGATGAGTTTCGCTTTCATCGACGGCTCCGAGCGTGGGACGAGTATCAGCACGCGTTGCTCAGGCGCCTTATCGCCCCTGTCTCTACTTAATTAGATCTGTTTTTTCGCTATCGTCTGGCTAACGACATTGTCTACTGAAAGGCTATGTAATGAGCTCGAACAGGGGCTTGTATCGACGTCGTTCATTTCTTTCACCACCACATCCCTCGCGGACCCCATGCTCCGTACCAACTCCAGGCGGCTGCACGGTCCATTTCCGCCGCCATGTAATAGTTCTGTGCAATCTGCTGCTGAACGGCCAGTTGCTGGTATCGCTGATACTCTTGTTCGCGACCGACGTAGGCGAGGCCAGCTTTCTCGTCTTTATAAACGTAAAAGACTCCTTTTCCTGGCACAGTGGCCCGCTCGACATGGTAGGGCGGCAGGGCAGCATAGATTTGCTGTTGCGTAGGCGTTTGCGGCGTGCGCGCCCGAAAACCTGCCGCTGTGAGCAAGGATGTTGTATTGCCTGATTGCATCTCCGCGCAGCCTGTTAGAAACAGCGGAGCCGACGCGACAGCAACGATGATAAGAATAGTTGAGTAAGGTGTATTCGTTTTCATGGTTTTGATTGGGTTAGGGTTGTGCTGGCTAGATAAAAAAGAGTGTTTGATCTTTCTCTGAGAGAGTACAGCGGCAGCTGTTCATGGTAATCTTTTCCGGGCCATGCGGCGTGGAGCATTCCGCGGGCGCAAAGCCTCTGATATCAGGAAGGGTCGCAGTGCGGCAAGAAAAAAATGGACCGCTCTCAGGCGACGCTAGTGCGGTTTAGACGGAGTGGGCAGGCCAATACGGATAAGCTGTGAGAAATCTGGTGATGCATCGGCGCGCTTGGCACGATCATCGATCAGGCTTTGCGCTTTGAGTTCGGCGAATGGCAGGCCACCGGTCACCAAGGCTCGGTCTTGATACAACAACTCGTCGCCCTTGCCGTTGAGCAGGATTCGCCAATCCCATGGGATCCTTTCTTTGCTGGGATGCTGGCTGCGGATGCTCGTAGTGCAATTAGTCGTGATAGCGTTATACCAGCGCGGCTGCGCGCGCAGTGCATTGAGGGAGCGCACATATTCCTGGAAGCGCTCGCGCACTCGATCTGGCGGAGCCGTCAGATGATAAAGGTAGATGTCCTCGTTTCGATAATTGGTGCGCAGGCGGATCACATCGCGCTCGTCAGAGACCAGGTAGATGAGAGAATACTGCCGGTACAGGCCGGCGATAGTGGAATAAGTCTGGCCGACAGTCTTACGCGTCTCGATCGAAAAGCAGAGCGGCGGGGCGTCTGCGAATTGGAAACTGACGATGGGATGCGCAATCCATGGCGAACCCCAGTAGTCGATGGCGAGATCGATACCCGTAATCTGCGAGAGCCGCACGGTGCGCGTCTCCCAATGCGGCGCGTAGTCGGTCTGGGTGCGATAGTCGCAGTTGCGAACATTGTGAAAAGTGAATTCATCGCCGTTGATGTCCGCCCCTGCCAACTGCGCCACGTCGGGTTGCCAGTTGCCATTATTGCTAGGCTTGAGTGTGACCCACCAGCCAAGCACGCCACCGACAAGCAACGTGATGACGGCTACTTTGCGCCAGAAGTGCCTGACGAATACGAGCGTGATCGCAACCGCTATCGCCAACAGTCCAGCTATAACCTTGTTTGCATTGCCGAATGGAGCGTCATACCACACGGCGCCGAACGCCCAAACGGCAGCAATGATGAGTATAAGAAGGACAAGCGACTCACCGACCCACCGCACGACCCGCACAAGATCTTTCGTTACGCGCATAATGACTCAAGCGCGCAGTTGACCACGCGCAGCACGATTTACGAGCGTAGATAACACAAAACAACGCCGTGGGGCGTAATCCTGCAGCATCGAGCCACAATGTGCGCGGCTAGTCGATGTCGAGACTGTTGCTTGGAAACCAAAATCGTCTGCCACTACTAATGACCGGTCATTTTCTATCGAGCACGCCGGTGACCAGATCAATATTGCGGCTCTTCAATTCTTGCGCTGCGCGATCAGAAACTTTCCCGTCTACCCACACTGCGAGTCCTTTGATGTCATCCTGGCCTTGCGTTAGCGCAGCGAACTCCGCTACACGGCCCGCTGCATGCTCGCTCCAGATGGCGTAATCGCAGGACAATGGAAACACGAGCGTTCCTTTGGCGTCGAGAGCGCACACCGCTTTACTCTCGATGCGAATGGAACGGAGCTTGGCTTTTTCCGTGTGGTAGCGCGCGAGCACTTGGGCCAAGCGTTCGAAATAGATCGCATCCTCCTCCGTCAATGCGTTGCAGGCGTTGGCGAGGAACGCCGTCGGATCGACACCAATGGTTGAGAGAGCGTCGATCATGATAGTCTCGTTCCAGGGCGAGTACCACGGATGCATGAGAATCGCATCGGCATTCTCGCGACTGACGTTGAGTGCGAAAAGTTTCTTCCGGTTAATGATGCGCAGATCGTCTGGCGTTGAATTCACAAGTGTCTGCTGGAGCGTCTGGTTTATGTTTAGTCCCGTCAATACATCGCCCGCTGGACCACCGACCGCCGCTGTGGCCGCATTCACGACTAAGCCACCCATCGCTATTGCGCGCGCATTATTGGTCAGCTGTGATTGAAGTTCCTGGTTATAGCTATAAGGACTGACACCGAGTTTAAGGGCCAGAGCGACTTTCGCCTTACTGATGCCGATCATGCTTTGCACTGCGTTGCCCTCGCCTTGGGTTCTTCCGCCTTTCAGTCCTTCGCCAATCCGGCCAAAGAAACGCGACGCGCCCCGGGGAACGTTTTGTATCGTCCCGAGTGGATTCGTCACGATACCAACGACGCCTTCGACTTTTTGTTTGCCGGCGTTCGCCATTGCCTGGGTGAACTCGTCCGTCTTGCTCATGTCGCGCAACTTATCGATCGCATAAATCTCACGGATCCGTGTCCGCAGACCAATGCCTGTTGTCACTGCCGAGGCATCGTTTCCAGAGTAGAGGAAATAGGTGTTGTTCATCCCATCGTTTTCCGCGAAATCTCCAACTGAATCCAGCGGCCCGGACATTAAGTCAGGCGGAATGAACATTTTTGTTGGAACACGGCCGGGAGCCTCAAAGGCCTTAGCGGCTGGAGGCGTGGCAAGCTGGGTCTGGGCAAGCGCGGTAGTCGCGGCAAATGTGAGAGCGATAAGGATGAATTTTGATTTCATCAGTGTTGAGCTTCGAATTGGCGACAGCAAATTCGCCTGGTCACGGAGTTGCTTGAGCGACGGTGGTTCTGGAAGTGCTGCCGGTTCGCAGATGCAAACGCAGAATCCGATCAAGCTCGGCAATGGTTTGGGGCAGTTGACACGATCCGTGGGGGCCGGGAACGATCTTCTCGGATTGGGCACCATCGAGATGAGAGCTCCAGTAAGCTACGACGCCATCGCTGCAGTTCGGGCAACCGCCCTTTCCGCGGTCGCCGATGATTGAGTGATAGGGAACGCTGATCCGCGCTTCATTGATTACCGGCAACGCTGGGTTTGAGGGTTTCAGTCCTGTAATGCTGTTCGGGAGACGTTTCGAACTTCCGGTTATTTGCACAAGGTCGGCAGTGGTCAGCGAGTCCATCATGGTTGTGGCAAGCCTGGCTGGGAGAGTAATCAGGCTAATTCCAATTTTTCCGATTCCGTTGCTGGCTAGGTCGCTCCCGCGGTGCGGAGTACAAATAAAGACAACACGCTTGATCCGGGGATTCGCGCGAAAGGTTGTCGCGCGAACAATCAAACTGTTCCCGGAATTTTCCTTGAAAATGCTCCTGGCATTTTGCCCGAGAGCTTTCTCCCACATTCCTTCATTGACCGTAACTATCTGGTCATGAGTCAACATGCCGCCCATGCTGTGGCCGACCACGACGTACGGCTTGTGGTTGGGATACAGTTGATCGG
>Ga0137403_10003334_pt1 | contig 19314 bp, 17 predicted proteins | sample CZOMad2_1_16fung_FD_122057 | JGI IMG/M metagenome (GOLD analysis project Ga0137403, IMG submission 122057) | Vadose zone soil fungal communities from Angelo Coast Range Reserve, California, USA - CZOMad2_1_16fungal (Hybrid Assembly) | ecosystem: Environmental > Terrestrial > Soil > Vadose zone...
GCGGTGAGCCCGGTGGTGTTCGACCTGCTGGTGGAGTGCGCCGAGCGGGAGAAGATCCCCTTCAGCATCCAGGCGGCACCGCACGACACCGGTACCGACGCCGACGCCATCTACAACGCCTTGCGGGGGATCCCGACGGGACTCGTGAGCGTTCCCAACCGGTACATGCACAGCCCGAACGAGATGGTGGCGCGGGAGGATCTGGAGCGCGCGGCGCGGTTGCTGGCGGCGTTCGCGCGGCGGCTCGATCCCAAGATCAGCTTCATCCCCTCCTGAGGACAACGCTCGATGGCCAAGCGTAAAGGCGTGATCCTGGTGACGGGAGCGACGGGGCAGCAGGGCGGCGCCGTCGCCCGGGAGCTGCTTGCGCGCAAGCACACCGTCCGGGCGATGACGCGCAAGCCGGACGGCGATGCCGCCAAGGCGCTCGCGCGGCAGGGGGCCGAGGTCGTGAAGGGCGATCTGAACGACGCCGAGTCGCTACGGCGCGCGCTGCAGGGGGCGTGGGGCGTGTTCGCGGTGCAGAACACCTGGGAAGCCGGCGTCGAAGGAGAAGAAGCCCAGGGAAAGCGGATCACCGAGCTCGCACGCAAGGCGGGGGTCGAGCATTACGTCTACACGTCCGTCGGCTCGGCACACCGTAAGACGGGCATCCCCCACTTCGACAACAAGTGGCGCATCGAAGAGACCGTGCGGGGGCTCGGCTTCCCATCCTACGTCATTCTCCGCCCGGTGTTCTTCATGGACAACTTCCTCTCGCCGTGGTTCAAGCCGGGGATCGATCAGGGCAAGCTGATGATCGGCCTCAAGCCGACCACGGTGCTGCAGATGATTGCCGTGAAGGACATCGGCAAGTACGGCCTGGTGGCGTTCGAAAGGGCGGAAGAGCTGAACCGCAAGGAGATCGACCTCGCGGGCGACGCGCACACGATGCCCCAGGCGGCCCAGATCCTGGGCAAGGCGACGGGGCATAGCATCACGTTCCAGCCGGTCCCGCTCGAGGACGTTCGGAAGGCGAGTGAGGACTACGCGCTCATGCTGGAGTGGTTCGATCGCGTCGGCTACGACGCCGACATCCCTGGCAACGCGAAGCGCTACGGCATCAACCCTACGACGCTCGCGGCGTGGGCGGCGAGCGCGAGGTGGTCTTAGCCGCGGCTAGCGGCCCTTCTTCCGCTTCAGCTCCTCGACGGCGCGGGTGGCCGCCTCGCGGACGGCGCGGTCACCGTCGTCCGACAGGCCTTCGAGGGTGCCCAGGGCCGCTGGAGAGGCCGCGAGCCGCAGGGCCTCGACTGCGGCCACGCGCAGCTCGCTCGGCTTTCGCCCGAAAAATCGACCAGTCGGCTGCGCCCACTTGATGAGCGCCTGCACCGCGTCGGGGCTCCCGATCCGGCCCAGCGCGAGGATCAGCTCGCGCACCACCGCCTCGTCCTTCTCCTCTTCCATCGCGACCACGAGCGGCATCGCCAGCGCGCTCGACTTGCGTCCGCCGATTCCGACCGCCACCTGCATGCGCACTTCCTGCGAGCGGTCGCGCAGCGCGCGGCGCAGCGGCTCGGCCGCGCCCCGCGTGCCGATCTTGGCGAGCGCCAGGCCCACGGCCTTGCGCACCCGCTCGTCGGGATGGTCGAGGCGCTTCCCCAGCGCCGGGACGGCATCATCCATCCCCAGCTCCCCGATGAGCTCCGCCACGTTGCGCACCACGAACCACTCCGAATGGTCGAGCATGTGGACGAGCTGGTCCGTCCCCTCCGTCATGTGCTTCAATGCGTCGAACACGGCGCGCCGCTCGCCTACCGTCGGCGCCGCCGCCAGGACATCCATCAGGACCTCCACCCCGGCAGCGCCACCGCGCTGCAGTGCCCCCACCGCGGCGGCCCGATGTTTCGGCGCCGCGAGCAGGCGGGAGAGCCCCTCGAGGACCGGCTTGGTGTAGAAGCGCCGCAGCGCGATGCCATACTGCCGCCGCACGCCGCTGCTCTCCGGAACTCTCTCCTCCACCCGTATCACACCGGCGATCACACCGAGCACCTGCTCGAAGCGGCCCAGCTTAGTCGCCGCTGCTGCATGGTCAATCAGCGCCGCCAGCAGGTCGCCTACGTTCGGGGAGGTGCTATTGCGCTCGAGCTCGGCGAGTGTCTCGGCGGCGCCGGGTGGCAGGGCCACCCGCTCGGTGGGAGTCGCCCGCGCAGCGGGAGCGCGAGTCGTCTCGCGCTTGGCGGCCGGGGGAGGCCCAGGTGCCGCTGGAGGCGGAGACGGAGCACGGGGAGGGTCCGGCTCGACGCGACGCTCGCTCGAGAGCGACAGGAGCTCGTCCGTACCGCTGTTCCGGGGCGGCCGTGCGCGATCCACTACGCCCGGCAGCGCATCCGCCGCCTTGGGCGGCGGAGGATCGTGCGTGACCAGCGGAACGCCCTCGAGCGGCACGGACTTGATGTCCCGCATTGACTCGCCCCGCAGGATACCTGCCGTGCCGAGCGCACCGGACTTCCGGTCGACCGGCGTGTCCGGGTTGGGAACGACGGGCTCGCGTCCACCGAAGTCCTCGGTGGAGGCCACCGGCTCGCGCTGCGCCGCGGTCGAAAGAGGTGACGGCTGACCCCCAGGCATGATGCGGATACCGTCGGCGCCCGCCGCGGCCAGCCGGCTCGCGACGTCGTGCGCGCCGGGCTGGTCGGCTAAAGCTTGGAGCAGCTCGAACAGCTGGCTGGGAGGCGGGCTGGCGGGCAGGGCGATTTCGCCGATGCCGTGGAGGTCGAGACGCTCCACGAGCACCGCCAGACCCTCCCCCTCGCACGGCACGCCGTTCAGCTCGATGCCGACCCCGCCGGCGCCGACCCGCAGCGTGACGGCCGCGTCCTGGAGGAGGCCGACCAGGGTGCGGAACTCCTTCTTTTGCTCGCTCTTAGCAGTCGGATCGCGGAACAGGCTCACACAGCGTGCGAACCGAGTGGCGAGCGTATCGAGGGTCGGCATGGGGGCCGTCGAATCTAGGGGACCGGCCTACCCCGGGCAACGCGCGCCAGCTCCCGAGCTACCTCCGCCGCACGTACGGGCCGGCCGGGAAGGTCGAGGGCGGCGGAGAGGGCCGCTATCGGGGGCGGTACGAGCCCCAGGGGGTCTAGCCGCGTCGCGTCCCCGACCAAGCCGGCCAGCTGCTCATCACGCGCGAGGCGGCCGCGGTCGAGTACCAGCCCGCGCTCGAGGGTCTCCGCGGCGAACGTGAGGTCGTGGGTGATCACGAGCAGCGCCACGCCCGCAGCGGATCGCTCGAGCAAAGCGCGCGTGACGCGCGCCCGCAGTGCCCGATCGAGCCCGATGGTCGGCTCGTCGAGCACGAGCAGCGCAGGCTCGAGGGCCAGCGCCCCGGCGAGCGCGGCGAGCTGCCGGAAGGCGGGGGGGAGGTCGTACGGATGGTGCGCGGCATGCGGCGTGAGATCGAGGTCCTCGAGGGCATCGTCGGTGCGCCGCTCGACCTCCCGCTCCCCCAGGCCGAGCGCGCGCGGTCCGAAGCTCACGTCAGCGCGGACGGTGGAGGCAAAGAGCTGTTGGTCCGCGTGCTGGAACATCGACCCGACCCGCCGCGCCAGCTGCTCCGGCGCGCAGTCGCGCGCGTCCCAGTCGCCGACCCACACGGTTCCCTGGTCTGGCCGCTCGAGCCCCGCGACGAGGCGGACCACGGTGGACTTGCCGGCGCCGTTGCGGCCCAGCAGCGCGACGCGCTCGCCCGGGGCGATCGAGAACGAGAGGTTCTCGAGCGCCGGCACGGCGCCGTACGAGAAGCTCACGCCGTCCAGGTGCAGGACCGGAGTCAGCGCCACCGCTGCACCGCGTGGGCAACCGTCAGAGGATAGGGCGGGGGCAGCCCGCTGGCACGCCAGACCGTGGCCACGCTCGTGCCGAGCCCCGCGTCGCAAGCAGCCACGTCGGCGAGCAAGTCCGGCGTCCCCACGGCGCGTACCGCCCCGTCCTCGAGCCACACGACCCGGTCGGCCACGTCGGGTATGGCGTCGAGAGCGCTCGTCGCGAGCAGGACCGCCTTCCCTTCGCTCGCCAGCAGCCGGATGAGACGCCACAGCGTACGCGCGCCCTCGGCATCGAGCTCCGCCGCCGGCTCGTCGAACAGCACGAGCCCCGGGTCCATGGCGAGGATCGCGGCGATGATCACGCGTTGCAATTCACCACCGGACAGCGTCACCGGGTCGCGCGACGCGAGCGGAACCAGCTCCAGTCGCTCGAGCGCGCGATCGACCTGCCGCGCGATTTCGTGTGCGGGCCACCCCAGGTTCGCCGGGCCGAAGGCGACCTCATCCCACACGGTGAAGGCCATGCCGGACGCTTGCGTCCAGGGTGTCGGTAGCACGATCCCGCTCCGGTCGCGGCGAGCAACGGTGCCCGTGAGCCGCCCCCCGATCACCCGCGGGGCGAGATCCGCCGCCACGAGCAGGAGCGTCGAGGCCCCGGCTCCCAGCGCCCCGACGAGCGCGACGACCTCCCCCTGCACGACTTCCAGCGACACGTCGCGCAACGCCGGCGACGCGGTGGCCGGATACCAGAAACTCGCGTGGTCGAGCGTCAGGGACCTCATATGAACCGCGGGACTATGAACCGTCGCGCCAGCGCGGCGAGACATGCCAGGAGAAGGGCCCAGCGGGCGGCCTGCTCCACCGCGGGGTCGGGCGGCGGCGCGAGCGGCGTGCGCCGGATCCCGGGAACGAGCCCGCGGGTCTCGAGCGCCAGCGCTCGCTCGTCCACCTCGTGCAGCGCCGACAGCACGAGCGGCAACGCGAGCGCGCGGAGCGCTCGCAACCGGGCCGCGATCCCACCCCGCGGCGAGAGGCCCCGGCAGCGTTGCGCTTCCACGATGCGCCGCGCGCGTGCCTTGAGCACCGGGACAGCAGAGAGCGTGGCCGCGAGCAGATAAGCGATGCTGGCGCTCCAGCCGGCGGCGATCATCGCTTCCACCAGGCGCGCCGGTTCGAGCGTCGCCACCAGCCACACGAAGCTCGCGACCATCGTGGTGATACGCAGTCCGATGGCGATCGTCGTCGGCACGTCGTGCAGCAGGAGCAAGAACAGCCAGAACGGCGCGGCGGTGAGCACGGCGGGCCGTAGCCCGGGGCGTAAGCCCCGGGACGCCGCGAGGCCGAGGGCGATCGTGGCCATTGCCAATCCCCCCGACGGTGCGGGCAGGATCCAGGCCAGCGCCGGGAGCGCCGCCGCGATCGCCAGGAGCGTGAAGGGGTGGAGCCGCCCTCCCCCCGTCACGCCGCGCCGATGGCGCGGAGCGCCCAGGGGAAGCGCGCGGCGGTGCGGCGCGGCAACGCGTGCAGCACCGACGTGACGAGCGCGAAGGTCACGGCCTTGTCGCCGAAGTCCGACACGAAGCTCCCGAAGAAGCACGCCCCCAGCGGCGGCAGGCCGAGCGCCTTGCCGAGCGCCGTCGTCAGCGCGATGCCGCCGGTGGTCGTGCACCCGAAGACGAGGTAGGAGATGGGCGTCGACGTCAGCGACGCGATCACACCGAGCCCCAGCCCCGCCGGCACCGCAGTGCGGAAGCTCCGGAACAGCCCGGCGCGCGCCGCAACCCAGGCGTACAGCGCCACGATGATCTGCACCACGACGAACGGCCAGAAGGTCGGGTTGCGGAGCGTGTTCACCGCGGACGTCACGACGCCGGTCGCGATCCCCACACCTGGCCCGGCGAGCGCGGTGGCGAGGATGGTTCCGGTCGTGTCGAGGAAGAGCGGCAGCGCCACCGCATCGACCGCAGCCGAGAGGGCGAGGCTGATCGCCGCGGCGACGGGGATGAGGGCCAGGAGGCGGATGGACACGGGCAAAGCTTTCGCGAGGGTCGCGTAAGTTAGATATTGGAGCGACATGACGGCCACCCTGGAACCCACGAACATCGTCCGCGCGCTACGCACCAGCCACATACGCGACGGCTCGCGGCAGGAGCTGCTGCAGCTCGCCTGTGAGCGCCTGCGCGGGCTGGGGGCGCCTTTCACGTCCGTCTACGCCTACATGTTGGCCGGCAAGGAGCTCGTGCTCGAGGCATTCGCAGGGCGCGAGACGGAGCATACCCGGATCCCCGTTGGGCAGGGGGTGTGCGGCACGGCCGTGGCTGCGGGGGAAGACCAGAACGTGCCCGACGTGCGGGCGGTGGGCAACTATCTCGCCTGTAATCTGGAGACCCGGTCGGAGCTGGTCGTACTGATTCGACGCGGGCCGACCATCCTCGGCCAGATCGACGTCGATTCCGACGCTCCGGCGGGCTTCACTGAGGAGCACCACCGGACGGTGAAGGCGGTCGCGGACGCCCTCGCGGTGCTGCTTTAGGCAGTCGCCGCCCGGCGCACGACGAGCGCCGCGCACCGCCCACCGAAGCTCTCCGACAGGAACAACGCCTCACGGGCGTTCGACGGCTCGGCGCTGAGCGCGATGCGGCACGGCGGCAGCTCCGGGTCGGCGCACTCGGTGCCGAGAGTCGGCGGCACGAACCCGTTTTCCAGCGCGAGCAGGCCGGCCACCGCTTCCACCGCGCCGCTCGCCCCAAGCGAGTGTCCGAGCGCCGGCTTCAGCGACGTGAGCGGCACGTCGGTCAGCGCCATCCCGAACACCCTGGCGATGCCCCGTACCTCGGCGGCGTCGTTGAGCTTGGTACCCGTGCCGTGCGTCTTGATCCAACCGATCGAGTCCGGCGAGCGCGCCCCGAGCGCGGCGCGCACCGACTCCGTCACCCCCGCGCCGCCCGGCTCCGGGCTGACCATCGAGAAGGCTTCGCACGTGAGCCCGAAGCCGGATACCACGGCGCGTGGCCGTGCCCCGCGCCGCGCCGCATGCCCGGCATCCTCGAGCACCAGCACCCCCGCCCCCTCGCCCAGCACGGTGCCAGCCCGGCGCGCGTCGAACGGGCGGCACGCTACCTCTCCATTACTGGGAGTCGCGAGGATCCCCGCCAGTCGGAAGTGCTCGATCACGTCGCGTTGCAGGGGGCACTCGGCGCCGCCCGCCACCACGACGTCCGCGAGACCGGCCGCGATCTTCTGGAACGCCTCGCCGATGGCGCACGCCGCCGACACGCTTCCCGCTGAGACGTGCAGGACCGGCCCTCGCAGCCGATGACAGTGCGCCAGGGCGGCGCCCCCCGCCCCGGTCATGAAGCGCAGCAGCCCCGACGGGCGAAGCGCGCCGTCTCCGGTGGCCAAACGGGCGCGCAGCGTCTCCAGCGCGTCCGCCAGCGGCCCGAGCGACGAGCCCTCGATCACGCCGCAGCGTGCGGCGTCCGAGACCGCTGCTCCGTCGTCCCCCAAACCCGCGTCGCGCCACGCCTCCTGGGCCGCGGCCAGGAATAACGCGGCACTGCGCTCCAGATGCCGGGCCCGCCGGTCCCGCGGCGGGTCGGGCGCCGGGGCGGCGGGCAACCCGTCCAGCTCCGGCAGCGGGCGCACGCACGAGCGCCCGGCCCGGAGGGCGTCGAGCAACGGCGCCGCTCCCACACCCGCCCCCGTGACGGCGCCGAGCCCCGTCACCCACACGACGCGGCCGCTCATCGGCCCGCGACCTCCATCGCGCCGAGCGCCGCGTTCATCCTTGCCACGGCGGCCTTGGAGATCCCCAGCGGATCGCTCTGCAACGCACTGAGGAGCGCCACGTCCGGTTCTCCCACTTCCGACGCGTGGATTCGGTACCACCCGTGCGTGCGAAGCAGGTAGGTCCGCGCCTTGCCGGCCGGCGCGTCCGGAACGACGAACGACAGCTGCGCCGAATCGCCCGACTCGAGTTTCAACGCCCGGTCGTCTGCGGTGCCGAGCAGCCCACGAACATTGTTCCCTTGCATCCCAAGGGCGCTCGCAGCCTTGATCTCGGTGATCTCGATCGGCCGTTCCGGAGCGTAGTCCAACGCGACACGGTCGACGAGCCAGAATGACGGCACGGATTCAAGCCGGACCCGCACGGTATCTCCCACGACGCCTCGCAGATCGAGCACGGCCACCTGCCGCTTCGAGATCTCGGGGCCCGCGTCCCAGATCAGGCCCTGCGGCTGCCAGCGCCCGTCCACCAGGACGGCGGCGCTCAAGAACGCCTGCCGTGCCAGCGCCTCGCCCAGTCTCCTGGCGCCCTGGGTGTCGCGGTCGAGCGAGTCGTACCACGCCTGGGTGGCGCGGCCGTGCGCGGCGAGGAACCGCTCCATCATCAAGGCCGCCCACGCCGTCACGTTCCCGTCCACCACCAGCCGCGCGGTGCCAGCACCGCCCCGGCGGGGGAACGCCAGCTCGAGACCGTCGCGCAGGTCGGCAACGGTCATGGCGGCGCGCCCACCGGGACTCGACTCCCAATTCCAGCCATCCGCGGCGCGCACTTGTGCCAGCGCGTCCCGGCCGCGGAAATCGCGCGCCGCGACAGGCGACGTGAGCGCGCCGATCGTGTGCAACCGGCCGGCCGCATCAGGCGCGACTGTAAGCCCGGAGTCGTGGTCCACCGCCAACACGCTGAGGGCGTCCACGTAGTCGGTCTCACGCTGCTCGTTCGCCAGCTTGAGCCGCATCACGCCGTGCTCCGGCTGCACGAAGTCGAGGTTGTCGACATCGGTCCGTGCGAGCGCGTGCATGATGGCTCCGCCAAACGTGCCGGAATCGAGCCTCCATCGATGCCCGTCCCAGCTGTATACGAGGGGGCAGGAGGAGCAGTAGTCGCATGACCCGCCGGTCCCGCTGCTTCCGCCACTGTTCCCAGATCCCCAGGGGTCGTACGACGCCGCCGCCACCAGCAGCGCGACGAGCCCCACGGTCCCGACGACGAGCAGCGTCGTTTTCGCGGCATCGACCTCCCGGACTTCCACCGACCTGATCTGCGCGAGGGGGATGCCCTGACGCTGCTCGCGCGGCGGAGCATCCCCCGCCGCAGGCTCGTCGGCAGCCGGGCGCAGCCACACCAGGCTGTCGCCGCTGATGAGGGGATTTCTCACGGCCAGGATTCCGCCGTCCGCCAGGGTCACGCGGACCTGGCGACCGGGGGTCGTGCCGTCGAACCGCGTAGGCTCGAGCGGCTTGGTGCCCCAGCGCATACACGCCTGCAGGAAGGCGCCGAGTGTCAGGATTGCAATGAAGCGCTTCATGGCTCGCCCCGGTTGCTGGACCGGGGGAAGCCTAGGAGGGAGCAGTCAAGCAGCGCGCAAGCGGTTACTCGACCCGCGCTTCGGCGGCGCCCGCCGGCTCCCACCCCAGCAGCATGAGCCGGCCCGCGTCGGCGTCGTGGTCCAGGAGCTCCGCGTAGCGCCCCCACTCCACCAGGGTGGCGAACAGCGACTCCGCGGGGATGAACGGGAAATAGATCGTCAGGTCGGCGAGCACCTCTTCGTCCTCCACCGCCCCGTCGCTCTCCTTCAGCATGGCCACGAGGCGCGCGAACAGCGGCTGCTTGCCGAGCCGCGCCCGGGTGACGTCCTTGCGCGCCGCGTCGTCCATGGCCATGACCTCACGCCCCGCGGCCGTGAGCTGTACGATCTCACCCGGCGTGGTCACCCACCCGAGCTGCTCGGCGGCTCGCACCACCGCCGACATGCGGTCGTAATCGACCCCGAGATCCTCCGCCAGCTCGAACACCGGCCCCTTGCCGTCGGGCCGCGTGAGCAGGTGGTCCAGGAGACCGGTAGCCTCGGAGACGTGTACCCGGGGGAACGGCACGAGTCGTTGCGGCGCGGCCGGCGCCGGCTCGGGCAGCAGGGTCGCGGTGAGAATCGCGTGCAGCCGGTCCACCATCTCCTCGAACTCGGGGCTCCGCTCCTGCCGGGGATAGGGGAGCGGATTGGCCATCTCCTCGCGCACGTGTCCGGGGTTCGATCCGAAGACGACGATCCGGCCCGCGAGGAAAACGGCTTCTTCGACGCTGTGCGTGACAATGACCAGGGTGTTCACGCCGGTCGCCTGATCCCGCCACAGGTCCACGACCTGGCTGCGCAGGTTCTCCGCGGTCAGCGGATCGAGCGCACCGAACGGCTCGTCCATGAGCATGATCTCGGGCGCCACGGCGAGCGCGCGCGCGAAGCCCACTCGTTGCTTCATGCCGCCGGACAGCTCCTTCGGGTACGCCTGCTCGAACCCGTCGAGCCCCACGAGGTTGACGGCCCGGGCCACCGCGTCACGCCGCGCCGCGCCGTCGACGCCCCGTGCTTCGAGACCCATCGCCACATTCTCCGCCACCGTGAGCCAGGGAAGGAGCGCGAACGATTGGAACACCATGGCCGCGGCGCCCAGGACACCGTCCAGCACATGGCCGCGGTACAACACCTTCCCGTCCACCGGGCGGTCCAACCCCGCGAGCAGGCGGAGCAGCGTGCTCTTGCCGCATCCGGAGGGCCCCACCAGGGCCACCACTTCCTGCTCGCACACAGCGAGCGACACGTCTCGCAGGGCTTCGAGGTTCTGGCCGTTGGGGAGCCGGAAGCGCTGCGTCACGTGCTGCGCCTCGAGCAATACGGGACCCGGCGTCACTGCGCGTACCCGAAGCGCGTCCTGGCCCACTCCATCAGCGAGCGCCAGACCAGGCGGTTCCAACCCACGACGAGGAGACTCATCAGGGCGATCCCCCCCGCCAGCAGAGGGAAGTTGGCGTGCGCGGTGGCATCGCTGATCAGGCTGCCGAGTCCTTTGGTGATGCGCAACCCGCCTCCGGCCTGGATGTACTCCGCCACGATCGAGCCATTCCACGCGCCACCCGCAGCCGTGACCCATCCCATGACGAGCGCGGGCGCCGCGGCCGGCAGGTACAACATCCGCCAGCGCGCCAACCGCGGCAGCCGGAACGCCGCGGCGGCGTCCTTGAGCTGGGTCGGAATCGCGGCCACGGCGGAAATCACGTTGAACAGGATATACCATTGGCCCGCGAGCACCATCAACGCGACGGCGCCGATCCCCAGCCCGATGCCGATCCGTTCGAACAAGAGAATCACGAGCGGGAAGAGCATGGGCGCGGGGAACGAGGCCACCACCTGGATCACCGGCTGCAGGGCGCGCGCGATGCGCGGCGAGCGGCCGATCCATACGCCCGCAGGCAGGGTCCACGCCGTCGCCACGATCACGGACCCCATGACGCGTACAAACGTGAGCGCGGCGGAAGAGAGCAGCTCGCCCCACTCCCTCCACCCCAGCTGCGCGAGCAACAGCCACAGGCGCCACATGCCAAGCGCCGCGGCGGCGGCGAACGCCGCGATCGCGAGCGCAGCGCCGAGCTTTCGCGCCACCGGGTGCTCGAGCGCGAGCCGTGGGCCCCGCAGAATGACGGGACCGACGGCGCGGAACGGCCGCTCGAGCGGGCGCGCGGCCCGGCGGGCCCGGCGGTAGGCGCGCTGCTGTAACAGGGCGGCGCGGCGCGGCAGCCGCGCCCGACGCAGGAAGTCGAGCACCCACGACGACGGCTCCGCCTCCCCGGCGCTGCTTTCGTCCAGACGGAACTTCTCGACCCACACCACCAGCGGCCGCCACAAGAGCTGGTCCACGCACACGATCATGATGACCATGGCGGCGATCGCAAGCGCCATTGCCCGCACGTTGCCCTGGTCGAGGGCGACGCTCATGAACGATCCGATGCCCGGAAGGCGGTAGTCGTGATCGCCGAGCCGGAACGCCTCGTTGACCATGAGGAAGAACCAGCCCCCCGCCATGGACAGCATCCCGTTCCACACGAGACCCTGCGCCGCGGCGGGGACCTCGAGCTCCCGGAAGGTCCGTCCGGGGGGCCATCCCGCCACCTTGCACGCGTCGCGCAGCGGCTGCGGCAGCGCCTTGAGCGAGTTGTAGAACGAGAGCGCCAGGTTCCACGCCTGGGCGGTGAAGATCATCAGGATGGCGGCAAGCTCGAGCCCCACGTTGCGGGTGGGGAACAGCGACATCAGGCCGAGCACGAGGCCGGGGAGGAAACCCAGCACCGGGATGCTCTGAAGGATGTCGAGCAGCGGCAGGAGCAGCCGCTCGGCGGCGCGCGACTTCGCCGCCGTCCAGCCGAACGCCAGCGCGAAGAGGTACGAGATCACGAGCGCCGTGACGCCGCGCGACAGCGAATACAGCGTGTAGCGCGGCAGCGCCGCGGGGCGCAGGTCGATCTGCACCGCCTGGGCGAAGGGCGCCTGGAATTCGCGCGCGAATGCGACCACGGCGGCGATGACGCCGCCCAGTAGGCAGAGTATCGCGATATCGGCGAGCCCGGGTTGGGCGGCTGGTAGGCGAAGCGGCTTCATCCTCGCGAACGGTTAAGTTGAGACGCGATGGCAGAAGCGATCACGGAAGCGACCGTCGACCTGAACGGCGTCCGCCTCTACACGAGACGCGTGGGGCATGGCCCGCCCGTGGTCGTCCTGCACGGCGGTCCCGGCGCCCACCACGACTACCTGCTCCCCCAGTACGACCACCTCGCGGAGGGGGGACGCGCCCTCCTCTATTACGACCAGCGCGGCGGCGGTCGGTCACCGGTCCCGCGCGACGTGCCGGTGGGCTGGCGGGAGCACGTGGCCGACCTCGAGGCGCTGCGCGGCTACTGGGAGCTCGATCGCCTCACCGTCGTCGGCTATTCGTGGGGGGGCCTGCTCGCCCTGCTCTATGCCCTCGAGCATCCCGACCGGATCGCCCGGCTCGCGCTGGTCTCGTCCGCGCCGGTAACGGCTGCGTGGCGCGACGAATTCGAGCGCCGCTTTTCCGCCCGCATGGCCGAGCCGTGGATCGCTCGCAGCCGTGTCGAGCTCGCGGCATCCGGCCTGGCGCGGACCGATCCCGAAAAGTACCGCCGCATCGCGTTCGCGCTATCCGTCGCCGGCTACTTTCGCGACCCGAGCCGGGCGCGGGAAATGACCCCGTTTCGCGTCACCGAGCGCACGCGCAAAGCGGTGTGGGAGAGTCTGGGGAGTTACGACCTGCGCCAGCGAATCCGGCAGACCTTCCCGAACGGCACCGCTCCCCGCTCGCTGCTGCTGCACGGCGTGTACGACCCCATGCCTCTCGAAGCCGCCCGTGAAACGGCGGCCCTGCTCTCCACGGGGGTGATCGAGCTGGCCACGGGGCATGCACCACACGTCGAGGCGACGGCGGAGTTCGACCGGGCGCTGGGCGGGTTCCTGCCGCGGCGGTGACCTACTTTTGATCGCCTCGCGCGATCACTTCGCGCACGCGCTCGGGCGTCAGCCCGGTTGCGGTCAGAAGGGTGACGAGCGTCGCGCTCGCCGACCCTGCCGGGGCAGTGAGCATGACGCGCAGCACCCCGAGCAGCAGGAGTTCCGGTCCCAAAGCGGTCGCCTTCAAGTCGCGCGCCTCTTGTAAGGCGAGTTGCAGGCTTCCCCGCGCGTCGGGCGTGTACGGTACGGGCGGTGTTGCAGGGGGCGTTGCGTCCGAGTCCGGCATTTCAGTGGCGAGCAGCCGCAAGACTTCGCCGCGTGCCGCCTCCTGGCTCACACCCGCTTCCGTCAAGACCTGCGCGCCGATGCCCTTCTCTTCCCGCAGGATTCCGAGGAGGAGGTGCTCGGTTCCCACGTACCGGTGGTTCAGCTCGCGTGCCTCGCTCATCGCGAACTCGAGAACCTTCTTGGCGCGGGATGTGTAGGGGAGGTCGGGGCCGGCCCGCGCACCAGCCTTCCCTTGCTCGACCGTGTCCTCGATCCTCTCCCAAATGGCTTCCAGGTCGACCTGGAGGTTTGTCAGCACGGCCGCGGCGACACCCTCGCCTTCCCGAATCAGGCCCAGCAGGAGGTGCTCGGTTCCCACACACTCGTGGTGCAGGCGCGCAGCCTCTTCCCTCGCTAGCTGAAGTACTCTGCGCACACGATCGGTGAAGTTGTAGCCGTTCATCCATCAAGTATCGCCGAAATGCCGCGCGGCTGGAATCGGTCCGCGAACGGGATTACGTTCAGTTCAAGCATGGATAAGCACGCCGTCCGCCAGACGCTCGACCAGCTCGCCGCGTTCCTCGTGGTAAAAGGGGAGAACGCCGCTCACGTCCGTGCCATGCAGCACGCCGCCCGCTCGGAGCTCCTGGCCACGGGCCGCTCGAGCGCGCTCGACGAGCTGCGCGAGCAGGTGCCGCCCGGCCTGGCAGAGATGCTCCGCATCCCCGGCCTGGGGGCCGCCAAGGTGCGCCAGATTCACGAGTCACTCGCGATCGAGTCTTTGGCCGAGCTGGAGGCAGCCGCGGGCGACGGCCGCCTAGCGGCGCTGCCGCGTTTCGGCGCCAAAACCGCGGAGAACGTGCGCCGCGGCATCGCGCACCTGCGCCAGGCAAGCCCCCTGCGGCTGTTCCACCACGCGCAGGACGAGCTCGACGCGGTGCGGCGCGCGCTCGCCGGCCTAGAGGGAGCCGGCGTGCTGCGGGTCGAGAGCGCCGGCGCGGTGCGGCGCCGCTGCGAGGTGATCGGGGCCCTGGATCTCGTCGCGGTGCACGAAGGGCAGGCCGCGCGCCAGGCCCTGGTCCGCCGGCTGGGCGAGGCACCCGGTGTCACCGAAATCGTGGGGCGCGAGGGCGGTGTGACGCTGCGGTTCGCCTCCGGCACCGTGGTGGAAGTGCTCCTCACCACGCCCGAGCGATTCGGCCTCGACTGGATCCGGGCCACTGGCTCCGCCGCCCATGTGGCCGCGCTCGAGACCCGTGCCCGCCACGCGGGCGTCTCACTCTCCGGGGCGTTTCCCGACGAGCCGAGCCTGTACCGCGCCCTCGGCCTCGCGTGGGTGCCGCCCGAGCTGCGCGAGGGGACCGGCGAGCTGGAAGCGGCCGCCGGCGACCGGCTGCCACACCTGGTCGAGCAGGGCGAGCTGCGCGGCTTCCTGCATTGCCACTCGAACTACTCGGACGGCACGGTCACGATCGCCGACTGGGCGGCGGCGTGCCGCACCGCGGGCTACGAGTGGGTGGGTATTACCGATCACTCGAAGTCGGCCGCATACTCGGGCGGGCTCCACACCGAGGACGTGGCCCAGCAGCACGACGAAATCGACCGGGTGAATGCCCGGGTCTCCGGCATCCGGGTGCTCAAAGGCGTCGAGGCCGACATCCTGGCGGACGGCTCGCTCGACTACGGACCCGACGTGCTCGACCGGTTCGAGTTCGTGATCGGATCGATCCACACGCGCTTCGGCATGTCCGAACGCGAAATGACGCGGCGCGTACTCGCCGCCATGGACGACCCCCATCTCGCGATACTCGGTCACCCCACGGGTCGGATGCTGCTGCAGCGCGAGCCATACGCGATCGATCTCGACCAGGTGCTCGCCAAGGCCGCCGCCCGGGGCATCGCCGTCGAGGTGAATGCGGATCCCCATCGCCTCGATCTCGACTGGCGCATGGTGCGGCGGGCGCGCGAGCTGGGTGTCACTTTCTCGATCGGCGCGGACGCCCACTCGACGAGCGGCATGACCAATGTCGCCGTGGGGGTGGGGATCGCCCGCAAGGGCTGGCTCGAGCCCGACCAGGTCCTGAACACGCGCGACGTCGGTGCGTTTCTCGCGTTCGCGCGGGCGCGGCTGGTCGCGGCGTGAGGCGGCTGGCGCGAGGACTGGCGATCGGCTTGGTGTACGGCGGTGTCCTGTTCGCTCTGGCGGGACGGCTGGACCTTCCGTTGCTGTGGGTCTTCTGGAGCATTGGCGCGATCGCGATCGTGGCCGGCGCCGTGACGATCCCAGCGGCGGTGGTGCAGGAGCAGATGCGTCCCGCTCCCGGCGGCGCGGATCGACGGAGGCGCATTGCCGTGATGGTACTGGCAAACGCGGTCGGCGTGATCGGGGCCCTGGACGTTGGTCGGTTCCATTGGTCCGACACGGTCCCGCGCGAACTCCAGATCGTTGCCCTGCTCGCCTACGCGGGCGGAATCGGTTTCCTCGTCTGGTCGATGGCCGTCAATGAGTTCTTCTCGCCCGTCGTCCGCGTGCAGGGAGAGGGCGTGCACCAGCTCGTCACGGCAGGCCCCTACGGCCTGGTCCGACACCCCGGGTACCTCGGCATGGTGTTCGGCTACGGCGCGAGCGGCCTGGCACTCGGCTCATGGTGGGCCTTCCTTCCCTCGGCGGCGTGCGCGCTCTTGGTACTGCGCCGCGCGGCGCTCGAGGACCGGTACCTGCAGCAGCACCTCACTGGTTATGGCGAGTACTCCCAGCGCGTACCGTATCGGTTGTTTCCAGGATTATGGTGACCACGACCCGCCGGACGCCCAGGCCGCGCGCAGGCCGGCATGTGGAGACGGCCGCTCAGCTCAAGGCACGCGTCCGCAAGATCATCGCCCGCCTCGAAAAGACGTATCCCGACGCCACCTGCGCGCTGCACCACTTGAGCGCGCTCGAGCTGCTCGTCGCCACGATTCTCTCCGCCCAATCGACCGATGCACGGGTCAACATGGTCACACCCGGCTTGCTCGCGAAATACAAGACGGCGGAGGACTTTGCCCGTGCCGACCCGCGCGTGCTCGAGCAGGAGATCCACAGCACCGGATTCTTCCGCAGCAAGACCCGGTCGATCATCGGGATGGCACAGGCCCTGGTGGAGCGACACGGCGGGCAGGTGCCCGACACGATGGAAGAGCTGGTGCAGCTGCCCGGTGTGGGGCGCAAGACCGCGAACGTCGTGCTGGGGTGCTGGTTCAAGAAGAACGAAGGCATCGTGGTTGACACCCACGTGCAGCGACTCGTGACCCTGCTCGGCCTGACGAAGGAGAGGGACCCGGTGAAGATCGAGCGGGACCTGATGGCGCTCGTGCCGCGCGCCAAGTGGACGTGGTTCTCGAACGCCCTGATCCAACACGGGCGCCGCGTGTGCATCGCGCGGAGGCCGAAGTGCGAGATATGCGTGGTGAATAGACTGTGCCCGAGCTCGAGCGTATGACCCTCCCCCCCATCGACCGCGCCCAACTGGTCGCCACCCGCCGCGACCTGCACCGGCACCCCGAGCTGGGGTTCGAGGAGCGGCGCACGAGCGGGCTCGTCGCGGAGCGGCTCCAGCGGCTCGGCTACGCGGTGCGGACGGGCGTCGGGAAGACGGGCGTGGTCGGCCTGCGCGACGGCGTGGCAGGTGGCAAGGCCCGCTGCGTGCTGATCCGCGCCGACATGGACGCACTCCCGATCGAAGAAGCGAACGACGTCCCCTACCGCTCGCAGGCCGCGGGCAAGATGCACGCCTGCGGCCACGACGGGCACGTGGCCATCGGACTCGAGGTGGCGCGCCGGCTGCACGCGGCGTTTCTCCCGGGCAGCGTGAAGCTCGCGTTCCAGCCCGCCGAGGAGATCTCGAACGGGGCGGAGGCGATGATCCGCGACGGCGTGCTCGACGCGCCCAAGGTGGACGCGGCGTTCGGCATCCATCTCTGGAACGACCTTCCGGCCGGCACGATCGCGCTCATGCCCGGCCCGGTCATGGCCTCCGTGGACGAGTTCGAGATCGCGATCCTGGGGCGCGGCGGTCACGCGGCCGCCCCGCATCAAGTGATCGACCCCGTGCTGATCGCGGCGCATGTCGTCACCGGCCTCCAGAGCCTCGTGTCGCGCCGCCGCAATCCGTTCGAGGAGGGGGTCGTGTCGGTCACGCAGATGCATGCAGGGCACGCCTTCAACGTCATCCCCGGCCGCGCCGATCTGCGGGGGACCGTGCGGACCTTCGGCGGAAAACTCTTCGACGAAGCGCCGCAGCTCATCGAGGAAACGGCACGCGGCATCGCCCGTGCGTTCGGGGCCGATGCCGAGGTGCGGTACCGGCGACTGTCGAAACCGCTGGTCAACGACGAGAAAATGACTTCATTGATGAAAGGCGTGGCCCAGGACATCGTCGGACAAGACCGCGTGATCAGCGGCATCCGCACCATGGGGGGCGAGGACATGTCGTACTTCCTCGCGAAGGTCCCGGGCGCCTTCGCATTCGTGGGCTCGGCGCCACCCGACAAGAAGGGCTCGCCGCACCACAGCCCGACGTTCGATATCGACGAGGAAAGCCTCGTGATCGGGACGGAGCTGGTGACCAGGACGGCGGTGCGGTACCTGGAGCAGAGTAGCTGACGTGAGTGGGTAGATTTCGCGCGATGCCGAACCTCCTCGCATCCGAACCCTCCGCCTACCTGAAATCCGCCGCCCACCAGCCGGTGCACTGGCATCCGTGGAGCGAGCCGGCGTTCGCGCGGGCGCGCGCCGAGGATAAGCCGATCCTCCTGGACATCGGCGCCGTGTGGTGCCACTGGTGCCACGTCATGGACGGCGAGTCGTATGAGGACGCAGGCGTCGCCGAGACCCTCAATCGCGACTTCGTGTGCATCAAGGTGGACCGCGACGAGCGGCCCGACGTGGATGCGCGCTACCAGCGCGCCGTGCAGGCGCTCACCGGTCAGGGCGGCTGGCCCCTCACGGCGTGTCTCACGCCCGAGGGCGAAGTCTTCTTCGGCGGCACCTACTTCCCCCCGGAGGAGAACCACTACGGCCGGCCGGGCTTCCTCTCCGTGCTCAAACAGGTGGCGGGCCTCTATCGCCAGCAGCGGGAAAAGGTGGCGGAGACCGCGGCGGCGATCCGCCGCCACGTGGCCGAGTCGCTCGACGAGGCGAAGGGCGGCGAGGTCACGCCGGCGACCCTGGAGCGCGCCGCGAGCGAGATGGCCCGCCTGTTCGACATCCGCTACGGCGGCTTCGGCGCCGCGCCCAAGTTTCCCCACCCCGCGGCCGTGCAGTTCCTGCTCGCGCGCTGGCACGACACGCGCGAGGACTGGCTGCGCGAGGTCGTGGAGAAGACCCTCGTCGGGATGGCGAAAGGCGGGATCCGCGATCACGTGGGTGGCGGGTTCCACCGCTATGCCGTGGACGAGCGCTGGATCGTGCCGCACTTCGAGAAGATGGCCTACGACAATTCGGAGCTCTTGCGCACGTACCTGGACGGCTACGCGGCGCTCGGACAGCCGCTGTTCAAAGAAGTGGCCCAGGGCATCGTGAGCTGGGTGCTGGAAGTGTTGTCGGACCGGAAGAAGGGCGCCTTCTACACGTCGCAGGACGCGGACGTGCAGTTCGGCGACGATGGCGACTATTGGACGTGGACGCTGGACGAGCTGAGAGAGGCGTTGCCGGAGAAGGCGTTGCCGGTTGCCCGTCGCGTTTTTGACGTGGAAGAGCATGGTGAAATGCACCACAACCCGCGCAAAAACGTGTTGTGGTGGAAGGTCGACCCCGCGGCCGACGACGAGTGGCCGGTACTCAAGGACGCGCTCGGGAAGCTCAAGGCGGCCCGGGACCGGCGCACAGCGCCCTACGTCGACACCACACCGTACGTGAACTGGAACGCCATGATGGCATCGGCGTTCCTGCATGCCGGCGCCGTGCT
>Ga0137403_10003335_pt1 | contig 19312 bp, 30 predicted proteins | sample CZOMad2_1_16fung_FD_122057 | JGI IMG/M metagenome (GOLD analysis project Ga0137403, IMG submission 122057) | Vadose zone soil fungal communities from Angelo Coast Range Reserve, California, USA - CZOMad2_1_16fungal (Hybrid Assembly) | ecosystem: Environmental > Terrestrial > Soil > Vadose zone...
CGCAAACCAGCTCCTCGCGGGTGCAGCCCATGTTGGTTCGATGAACGGGTATCAGGCAGTGTTGCATTCCTCCCGGGAAACCGGGCGGCCCCTATAATAAAGGGTTGGACCCCTAGAACCGGTGATCTGTTTGGATCTGGACGAAAGATATTCGCGGCAAGTGCTTTTCCCTGGAATCGGTCGAGCCGGACAGACCAGGCTTGGCACGGCTCGCGTCGGTATCGTGGGATGCGGCGCGACTGGGTCCGCGCTCGCATCCTTGCTGGCCCGTGCCGGCGTGGGCACCATTCGGATTCTCGATCGCGACTATGTCGAGCCCAGCAATTTGCAAAGGCAGTTGCTTTTCGACGAATCGGACGCGGCGCAATCCCTGCCCAAGGCGATTGCCGCTGCGCGTAAAATCTCGGCCTTCAATTCTAAACAGTCGCGATGCTCCACTTGCGGGAACAACTGTATTAGGTTGCTCTGATGGTTCAACCAATCCCTTCACGTTCAACGCTTCTTGTTGGACTTGCCCGCTTCCTTCAGTGCGATCGCGACTGCTTGCTTGTTGGCTTTCGACGCCCCGAGATTCGCTGCCGTTTTCTGGAATTGCGGCCCTTTGTGAAGCTCCTTGATATTGCTGCTCACCACCTTGCTGCTCGATCCCTTTGCTAACGGCATTGGCTTGCTCTCCTTTTTTAACTGCTCGTGGTTCTGAAATAGTACCTACCGGAACGTCTGGAATGTCCGGCATAGTGTCGATGCGTAATGTTTCACGTGGCACGTTGGGAATAATCTGTTTACCACCCAGCACCGCGCCCGCGACAACCTGAACACCTGTCTGTAGTAGCGCGTCCTCAAGTTTCATATTCCCTTGTGCCACGCTGAGTCCGCTTTGAACTGCCGTAGGCGCACCAAACGCCAACGCTGATAAGGGACGAGAAAGATGTTGATCGAGAACCTTTCCCATTGCGTAGGCTTCGGCTGCGCCGCCTACCCTGTCTGAAAGTTTCGCGTCTGAATTTTTTAGCGCGGATTCCAAGGCCATCAGTGGCCCAAGATTCAACCCTGTGGCTTTTTTCAGAAGAATAAGCTGAGCTAATGACAAGCCAAGTCCCGTAACAGCGTCGGTCGCTTTCTCCGGCAGACTTCGCTCAATTGCCTCACCGCGTGCATTCATCGGCATGGACACCGACTCTTCTAAAACCGTTCCGCGTTGGTTCAGGTAATCCTTAACTTTTGGAATCGGATTCACGCCAAAGTAACTCGCTAACGGGCCGAGTCCGCTGACAATCGAGCCTGCATCCGCCGCACCCGCCGCCGCCTTGAGTGTTTCGCCTCCAAATCTCTGAAAGGCAGACGCAACACCGCGAGGCGAAGGCATCCCCGGAAGAGATTCAGGGACGCTACCGATGCGCTTACGTGCAGCGATCATTTCTGGCGTATTAGCGCGTTCTTGCTGTGCCTTTAGTTTCTGAAATTCTTCTTGGACATCCGTCTCAAATCCCGCCTCTTTTCCTTGAGTTGCCATTCGATACAAGCTCGTAGCATTCGCTGCGGGACTGAGATTGAAGGCCGATACATTCTTCGTGGCCTGCTCCATAAGAGCCGCATCGTTTGTCTGTCCGGTTGGCGCGGATCGATCTACAGACATTAACGAATTACCACCTAGCAACCTATTCTCTTCGTCTGTGCCGTTGTAATACTTTTCCGCTAAAGACTTAAGCGGCAGGTTCGCCTTGGCGCGCATCTGATTCTGATACTGAATAGACGGTTGTTGAATCTCTTGACCCAGCGATTTCTTCCGTTGATCTTCAGTGACCGCCTCTTGTAGAACTCGCATCGCTCTTGGCATTAGCGATTTTACTTCATCGGGCGTCATTCCAAAATGCCACGCCGCGTCATTAGAAGTTAGACTCGAACTCGGTTGCGACGGACGTGTTGGAACTTGTGGTGGAGTAGTCGCTACATTTGCCATTGCTGCGCCACGACCTTGAGGTGTAACGATTGAAGGTTGTTGCGTCAACTCCGTTAGCGGATCGGTCTGAGGTTGAACTTTCGGGGGCTTGGTTAGCTCAGTAAGCGGGTCTTGGTCTTGCGCTTTGAATGCCGCGTAGTTCTTCCTTCCCGGCAACGTACTTCCCGGCAAACTCGCCCACTCTGCGCCAGCTTTCCTAATTGCAGCGGCTTGATCGTCACTTAATAGTGCGTCTAGCGCTCCCGTGCGTCTCAACAATTCCACCGCGCGCACGTCTTGATTTTCTGGTGAGTAGTCTAAATGAGAATACTTCGCGAGTTTGGTTCGATTAGTTGTTCCGGTGATCTGATACTTACCAAACGCAGTAGACGGCCCTGCGCTGGTCGTGAGTCCTACTACATTAGGGTGACGAGAGAGATCGTTAATCTTCTTCCCGCCAACAAGAGTGTTGTAGTCAGCACCTTCTGAGGTTCCAATTTTATCGAGAAATCCTTTGACACGCGGATCGTTTAAGACTGCGCGATTAGGATCGGTGAGATCGGAAAGAGGATCGGTGTCAGGCAAGTCACTCCTCTATGATTACGCGTGGGTTGGCTTTCAGTTTCCCGTAAATCTCTTCATAGGTCTGTCCCGGCGCAAGAGATTGTCGTATCTCATCTGGTGTGTAATGATCCTTCCCGTCGGGCTTAAATCCATTCGATGAAACTTTGCGCGGCTTCTGACTTGCCCTCCGCGCCTCTCTCTGCAAACCCTCAAGATCGCTTTGGTCTTTCTTGTTCGACTCCTTCAGTTCTTTGACGCGGTTGTTTACTTTCTCAACCGTACCATCAAGGTAGTCAGGATCGTTATTTTGCGCGCGCTCGTAGAAGTCTTTTCTTTGGGGCTTAGCTGGCTTCTCACCGTTAGCTAGAGCAGCATTGTACTGTCTAAGCCCTTCTTGATAATCAGCCTCTCCTTGCTTCTTTATCGCCGCATTCTTCGCTGCAATTTCGTCCTCATGCTGGCGCTGCTCTTTGAGATTAGTCTGAAGTCGATCATTGATCGTCTTAATGTCAGGAGCGTTTTGAGCGGCCACATCAGGAACTTGAGGCTGTGGAGGCGCGGCAGAGCCGAGCAACGGCACTTCCGTCCACGTCTCCCCGTTATCCACAGACTGGAGCGTGGACTTTGTGCCGTCTTGATTTAATCGCTCCTTGAAAATTGGTTCTTTCGCGGGTTTGCTTGTTGCGCGATCAGCCAACACAGGCTGATTATCCTGCATGACCGGAGCGCCGTTCACATCAGCCCACACCTTGTCATTTGCGTTAATTCCAAATTGTTTGTAACGATCATCGGGAACGGTAATTTTGTGTCGTGATTGAGAAATTGCCGGAGTCCTATTTGCCTCCGCCCTGTTCTTTGCCGTCTCTGACTCAATCAACTGATCTTGCAGTCCCGCCCGCCTCTCAGTATTCAGCCTGCCAATCATTCCTTCGGTGTTTTGTATCTGCCCTTGTTGCCAATTCCGATCTAGCGCTTTCCGATCAAGCAAGTCATGTCCCGCTGTATAGGCCGCTCCCGGTATGCCACCTGAGATGAATCCTAACGCAGCTCGACCGATTATCTTTCCCGCCCCTTCTTTCTGAGGCTCGTAGTTAATCAAGTTACTTTCATAGTCAGTCAGCCTCGCTTGCGGGTCTCGAATGGTTGTATCCATCTTCGGTCTGATGTTTCGATTACCTTGGTAGAAATCAGTCGGCGTCAGATCAGGCACAGCAGGAGTATCCGCAGTCTGCGATTGCATTAACTGAGGTCGCGGAGTTATAGGCTGAACGGGAGGCTGATCTGGTTGATTGACTATCGGCGTGCTGGGAATTCCAGACATGCGATCAGGTGATAGCGGCGCATTCTCTTCTTCATCGTTAAATGGTGCGGTTAGATAGGGACGGGCTTTGCGCAGACGGGTAATCACGCTCATCTTCGCTCCTTAAGAATTGTCTCTGAGCACGGCTCGCCAGAAACATCTACACGCCGATATTTGCGCGATTCCATTTGCAGGCTCACAGGCAGAACAATTATACCCTCGGCTGCTAAACGCTCTGCAATCTCTTGTTCGCCGGGAGGTGGCAAGGAGTATTCCCACCATTTATCTTTACATGCAAAGGCAAGACTCATGATTTGAGACTATAGGTTTGATTGTGGAAATTGTAAATAGAAACTTACTTGTTCTCTATCTCTTGAGAGTCAGCCCACTGTGAAGTAATATTGACAACCAACGCGCGCGCGCCACAATGTGCGCCAACCCAATTCGCAGGATATGGCGAAATGCGGACAGAACATTGCATCTTCAAAGTCTCCGTAGGTACTTAGAGTTTGCTGTTTCTCGTCGGCCCATCCGTCCACGCGACATCGAGGACAGATTATCTTGGCATTTAGCTGGGTTGCCGAGCGAATCATGTGTTCGTGAATCAAATTGCAACTCTCGTTCGCTTGTCGCTGTAGCTCGATTAATTCTGGTGAAACGTCTGCACAGACGCCTTCCCTCGCCCAGCCGAAGCAGATGGCCCAACAGCGTCCAATGTGCCACGTTGTGAAACCGAACCACCACGAGGCAATTCAAAGTTCCCCAACTCAACATCTTCACGTGCCGCGCCAGTCGGATCGAGTGCCGCTAATTCAGCCAACAGTTTTTCTTTGCGGGATTGCTTTCGCGGACGAGGCTCTATATCAATCGGCGACTCGAAAGCGCCGTCAGCGGATAGTAGCCGCCTCAAAAACTGGTTGGCTGAAATCGGTAACTTTTGAATCGCGTCCCAAACTTCATCGTCCAGCCTTAATGACCTACTACGATATTCCATAGGTGACACGATAACACGGTCAGACGGTATGGCGCAACTACTTCCTAGACATCTACTGCCTCACCAAGCATTCACATCAGGATCAGCTAGCGGATGTGTCCAGTTCTGTTGTCTTTCGGCTTGTCTAATGCGCTCAATCTCTGCAATGCGGGCCATCATTGCGCCTTGGCGGTCTCTTGTGCCGTCCGCGATGCCTTGTTCTATGGCTTTAGTCGCTAGTTGAGGATTTCTCTTAAGCAAAACCTCCTCAATGCGTTCCTTCTCGGTCAGCGCTCTGCTTTTCCAGCGAAATAACCCTAACTCAGTAAACCCCCACACTAACGCATCCATTCGGTTTGGACTGTCATCGCCGGGCATCCAGAGACACATTTCGTCTTCTAGCGCCTCAAATGTGCCAACATGGTGGCCTCTACCGTGCTCGTACAGTGCCGCAACCGGCTCCGCTCGCGTCTGCTTTCCTCGTGAGGCGTGAACCAGCATTATTGGCACTTCCGGATCGACGGTTTGGATAGTCAGTTTCACCATTTCACCGCCATTGTTGGCCTCTGCGACGATCCGGCTGGCCTTGTACCTGTGAAACATCAGCACCGCTTCTTTAGCCCACGTCGCCGGACTACCCTGTATGCTGCGATCGGCTAGCACGTATCCATGATTCGCGCCTCGGCCCACAACAATTATTCCCGCCTCGTCACCGTCCGCCGTAGCAGAGGGATCGACGGCTACCACAACTCTATCCAACTCAGGCACTTCAGCGGCGATAACGCGATTGGAATCAATAGTTTCTCGCGTCCACAGTGCTGACGGATTCTCGTTAACATCCTCAGCCTCAATTTCCATTCGGTATGCCAAGGCCGTCATGTCCTGCGCTAGTTCCTCAATCGCCGTGGCGTCAATATACGGATTCTCCTTGCTCCCGAAATGAAAGACTTTCCAGCGGCCTGTAGTGTCTAACTGTGCCTTCTTAAATAACTTAGCCGCGTGCTGCGGATCGTCAGCCTTACTAGCCGATCTACTGTGAAGTGACGGCGGAGTATAGATAAATGTCGCGTTTCCATTGTTGTCAATCAGCATTGGAGCGCCAACTAAACGCCACGCGTCCTCATTCATCAACTGCCACTCGTCCAATATCAACTCATCAGCGTAATCCCCGCGTAAGCTATCAGCATTCCACGCGGTTTTAGCTCGAATACGCGATTCCGATCCAACTCTCTCAATTAAGTGCCGAGTTTCGTTTTTGCGAAGGATTTTCTGGTCAATCGCCGGAGCAAGCGCCCGAACTACTACAGTCCAGAAGCGATCTATTTGCTCTTGAGTCGGAGCCGCATACAACACACGTTTCCCTGCAAGGAAGCACCTAAGAGCGCGTATAGCTACTCCGTAGGTCTTTCCACCGCGCCTTCCCGCGCGAATAACGTTGCGTTTTGCTGTGCTTTCTACGAATGCTTGCTGCTGTGGGTGCTTGTCAACGGTAGGAACGTTAGCAGGGATGCTAGTTGACTGACTCGCTCTCAACTTGGCTAGCAGAGATTCCTTGGCTTCGGGCGGCAAAGATCGCCAATTCCCGTTCAATATCGGAGTCAAGTTGCTTGACATCGACTTGAATCTTATCACGATATTCAGGCTTACGGGCTTTAATCGTAAACATCAGAAGAGTGTCAGAATACTTGCGAATATGGCCCACGACTTCGCCTTGATAGTAAACAGGCTCTTCCACGCCGTCGTGCGCCCTACGTCGTGCCTCTCTTTCTAAATCTTCCGTTGCGAGATCAACCACGCGATCCCACGCGGATGCGAACACGACATGACGCTTGCGCCACGCATAAACGGAAGGCTTGGAAACCTTGACAGCCTCACACGCTTTCCCTACGAATCCGCCATTTTGGCGCAATTCAACGAGAAACAGCCGTGCTTTTCTGCCCCTTTTAAAGCCGGTTAACATGGTAAAGTGAAATCAATGCTCATTCTCTCTTAATCTAACCATAAACCGTTTCAAGGATTGGACTTAGCAGTCTTTGTCCTTCTTTGAACGATTTGCTTTTGAGTGCTAAAGTAATATTGCGATTACTTACGTCTGTAGGAATAGCGCCAACAACTTCCACATCTTCGGGTAGGCCGTTTGCCTTAACAGTGAAATATCTTGGCGCGCCGGGAATTGCTCCTCGGCAGAACTCAAGTAATAGCTCAGTGGTAATCTCAAGAAACGCAGTTGGCACTTGAATCCTATCTAACCATAGAAGGAGATGATTTGTCACTATACGAAATAAGGCGTGATTTATTTACGAATTATGTTGACTTGATAGTTACGCTTAGGGTAACCTCTCTTTGTTAGAACATTCACAGCTAAGAAAGGGTACGAAAACTTATGAACCAACCAAAAGCTATTGAAATCGCGCACGACGTTGAAACTATTAAGGCCGCTATCGAGAACGGATGTGTCTATCTGTTCGGACAAGGAATAAACCGCAAACGCGTCGTGGATGTGCGAGACGATTACAGCCTTGAAATTCGCCTCCTGCAATCACCAGATTGGATCACCGTGGTAGCACCCGACCAACTAATCGCTAGCGCCGGAATGTTGTGATTGATGATTCCCGAAGCGCGTCCGTGTGATGGCGCTTCGATGTTTTATCAATTCGCAGCTAGTAAGCCAAGGCTAAAACGCCTTAAGGATCATGAACCAACAAGACTTTGCAGCTTTATCTTGAGGGCCAACAAGCCATCATTAACGACTACTGGAAACGCATGGAATATAAAGCCGAATTCCGGCCAACTATTTCAGCAATGGACGGCAAGCGCTATGTCCGAATCGTCCGGTCGGATATTAGTTCGCGATCTGCAATGGCGTTCATCGACAAGACTACTGGCGACGTGTTGAAATCAGCCTCATGGAAAGCTCCGGCCAAGCACGCTCGCGGCAACATTCTTGACGAATATAACGGCCTCAAGACCGCTTCTTCATTCGGGCCAGCATATTTGCGTTAATTCAAAGAACAGTTGACGGCAGAGCAAATCAGGCTTTGCCGTGAGAGGTTCAAAGTATACCAGAAAAGAGGATCAAAATGGCGACTTATACTGACGAAGAAATGACCCATTTGTGGCGACGTGCCGAAGCGATTGACCGGCTATCTCGGGACGAATTCCCGTGGCCGGGATGGGACAAAGAATTCCCCGATCTAGTCGCACAGCGCAAAGCGGACTTCGTTGGCGAGGAAAAACTAAGCGGCGTTGCCGACCAACTTGTTAAGGACTTGCTCGCCACTATCAATCATGACGTGCAGCCACTACCAGAGATGCCTTACGCGCGCCAGTACGTCCTTGAAACAGTGATTGGCAAGCTAACAGCAGCCGTGTAAGCAATGACCAACAGCCAAAGAATCAAAGAAGCACGCACCAAGCTAGGCATGTCTCAAACTCAATTCGCTAAGGCTCTCGGCCTCAGCCGGAAGCAAACCGTCTCGAACTGGGAGCATGGAGTTAAGGAGCCTAAGCCTTACGTCTGGTTAGCTATCAAGCAGCTTCAATCTAAGAGATGATTTGTCACGTTATTTCTCAACTATCTGAAATGATATGGTATTCAGGGCAGACGCTCTCCCGGCTCGAATCCTGATCTAAGGACGCTTCAAGCTTTATAGCCTGCGCTGGAATTTAGTACTGACTTTGCTCTGCGTTCTCGCTATCGAGTTCGAGGGTTTGGACCGGGACGCGGCGTCGGTTAGACAGATGTTCCCCGCTTCGCTTGCCTCTGTAGGCCGATGTCGTGTTGGTTTGGGGTTTGGGAGTCGGAAAGACTTCAGCGCCTCAAGCCATCAACTATGAGCAATTCTACCTCGAAAAGAGTTTGATTGCAAGAACTTTCTGTGATAGGCTGATTTTGCTTCGCGGCGTCACTGCGAACATCAACTACACTCAGGCCGTCAGCTTCTAAAAGGTTGGCGGCTTTTGTGTCTGTGGAAATAAATCATTATTATGTTGACTCTCTAACCGACTCAGACGGTATTCTGAGGGGAAACTTAAGGAGACGGAATCAGATGACGAAATCAATCGAACAGTTACAGGCCGAGGCTCAGACGGCACAGGAAGAGTTGCAGCGCAAACAAGCAGAACTAAAGGCCGAGCAAGACGAGCTTGCTAAAAGGGCAACTGCTGAAGCGCAACGCAAAGCTACCGAACTACAAATCGCAGAGGTTCGAGTTTACGCTGCCGAGTTGGTTGCGCTGCTACAAAAAGCCGGAGTCAAGTGTTCAGTCAAAGAAGTGGAACCCAACGCGCCGGGCACGTTCCACTCTCAGCCTCTTCCTGGTGTTCAATTTGCAAGCAAAGACGATAACTATCTTTTGTCATTGCGCATTGAGGAACGGCGCGGGCCGCGCTATCGAGAGCCGTTAACTAAATATCAAATCCAAATCGGCCACTACGGCAACCGAAAAACCTACCCGCTACTTAAAACGGGCACGTTCAACTATGACAAGATTGTACCTGAAATCGTGGATCGTATTGCCAGCGCAAAGCGAAGGCGGGAACGTGACGCGGAGCATCTTAAGGCGTCCGAAGCAAGCACGATCCTGGCCGATGCGCTCAAGTCCGAATTTGGTTTGGGCGAATATTCAAGCACGGTTACACGGAACGTGTTCGACGGCGAAAAGGTTCAGGTGACTATTGCGGCCACTATGATGTCGCCAGAGCAAGCGCGGATCATTTTGCAAGCCGCCAAAGAAGCCGGACTAGAATTGAGATAAGGCTTACGGCCCGCTTCCGTCTCCGGCTAAGTGGCTATTAACGCCAGAGCGGGCCTCCCTAGCATCATGAAAGAATCTACCCTGAAAAAAGCAATGCGAGAGATCGCCAAGCGAGGCGGCAAATCAACTTCTAAGGCTAAACGTAAAGCCTCTGCTGAGAACCTGAAAACAGCACGTCAGAATCGCTGGCCGAAAAGGAGCTAATCATGAGCTATGAAGTACCAAAATACGTGAAACCAAAGCGCGAAGATTACGACGACAATATGTGCGACTTTGACCTTGAATTGTTTCGACAGGATCGCATTGCCTCAGAGGTAGGACAAGAGATTATCGCGGCGTTCAATCTTGACGACAGCAAGCCCACACAATAGCCGATCACACTTCCAGCTTCTCTCACTGTATGGAGTACCACAGAAGGGACAAGTCTCAATCATGATTTGCTGCGCGAATACGTCTCTCTCAGCTCGATTCAATTCTTGTGTGCGACCATATTGATTGCGGCGGCGCCATAGATTTTGAGCCACCATTTCATGCGTGCCGTTCTTCCCGCGTCGTGCCGCCATAATTACCTTCACGTCTGAATTCACCGCTAGCAATCCAATGCCGTTGCGCTCAAACTGCATCATGGTAAAGTCCCTGAATTTCTCGATTCGAACTGCGGGCATCGCCACGTAAGACCAATCGACAAATTCGGAGTTGTGGATCGCCTGTGCGAGCACTCGCGCGACGTTGGTTAGTTTTAATTCAACCGCAAATCCCTCCAATAATGGTGGACGCTTGTGACTCGTCCTTTCGGCAAATCTTCCAGCCACAAAATCCATGCGGTAATAACTTGGCGTGCAGCCTTCGCGAACCCATGTCAGCGACTGCGAATCGAGCCACCGTATAACTAACGGCTGCATGTCTCGTTCGTATGCGAATTCAGCTCCCAATCTCTTAATCCTTCTTGGCTCTTATTCGTCTCTCTGCTAAAGCGGTCTCGATTGACTCTTCATTAGCTTTGCGAAGTATGGCCAGTTCTGATTCAAGTTCGGCGTTACGAGTCAATAAAGCATCGGCAGACGCCATCCACTGTGGCGGCTCCCCTAATCGAAACACTTTCGCTTCTAACTCGCTGATTCGTTGCTCACAATCTGCTCCGGCGATAGCTAGTTGATTGCGCTCGTCCGTTAGGCGTTGGATTTCCTTGCCTTGGAAATCTATTCGCTGCTCACGTGATGCAAGCTCAGCCGACATCTTCGCAACGGAGATCGCAAGCGACTCATAGATGTTTTCGGCTCCGGCGCTTGGTCGCGAGATGATCCGAAACGCGGCAGGGATAGAATCGAGTACGGCATGTATCTCTCGCCCATCTTCTTCGCTCTTGGCTAGAAGGCGGCGGAGGTCTTCAGGAGCGTGAGCAGCCAGCGTTAAGCGGTTGTGCGCGTTAAGATCATAGTCATATCCCTCGTCAGTTCGATCAAGCACAACATCGTCAGAGTTGTCAGCATCGAAGAGCCGCTTACCGTCGCCGTTCATTACCCGTTGTTGAATGTAGTGTCTGCGCTCTTCGCGGATATATTGCTGATCGGTTTCAAGTTCCCACGATTCGCTGACCGCTTCTACCCGCGCTCTGATTGCTTCTCGCTCTTTGATCCAGTCTGCTTGTTGGGTCGTTGCACCCGCCACGAAATCTGGACACGTTGGCTTGTGGTATTCTCGTTCATCGCAATGGACACATGGATAGCCGTGATAGCCACATCTGCATTCATTGCGCCCAGCAATGCGAGCGTGCCCAGTCTCTTCTTCGCAAACTCGAATATCTCCTGTGCTCATTTTCACCCTCGCTCTCTATTCCAGTCTTATTTCAACCTGCCTCCGTTACAGATCAGAACGATTGCGATAATAATCGCAGCAATTCCACAGGCAATCGGCATAAATAACGGACTCCACACGTAAATCCACGTGTCAATTCGTTGAAGCCATTGACGGGCAATAATATACTTGACTCCGCAGAGGTTCTTGTGTATAGTTCTCGCATCATGAGACACAACGAACCGACAAGCCTTCAAGAAGCAATCGTTTACTTCTCGAATCCTGATAACTGCGTTAGCTACTTGATTGATCGCCGCTGGCCGGATGGCGTTGTAACGTGTCCGAATTGCGGATCGGATCAAGTTACGTACATGCCAAAGCGCCGCCTGTGGCAATGCAAGGCGCGACACTCCAAAGCGCAGTTTTCTATCAAAGTGGGAACCATTTTTGAAGATTCGCCTATCGGCTTGGACAAGTGGCTTTGTGCTATGTGGATGCTCGCCAACTGTAAGAACGGCGTTGGCAGTTGGGAGATTCACCGCGCTATCAAAGTCACGCAAAAGTCCGCTTGGTTCATGCTGCAAAGAATCCGACTTGGATTGCAGGATGATGAGACTGGCGGACAGTTGAGCGGCCACGTCGAAGTCGATGAGACCTTCATCGGCGGCAAGGCGCGCAACATGCACAAGGCGGCATTGTCTAGGCGCGTTGCGCGGTTCGCCACTCCACGCACGGGACGAAACCAGACCACGGGCAAGGTTGCCGTCATGGGATTGCTTCAGCGACACGGCGAAGTCCGCACGATGGTTGTGCCGAACACTAAGCGCCATTCGCTTCAAGGCGAAGTTTACAAGCATGTAGAGCAAGGCTCGACTATCTATAGCGATGCGCTTCGCTCTTACAGCAACCTTAATGAGCAATACATCCATAACGTGATCAATCACGCGGAAAAGTACGTTGAGGGCAACGTCCACACTAACGGACTCGAAAACTTTTGGTCTTGCTTGAAGCGAACCATCGGCGGCACGTATATCAGCGTCGAATCGTTTCATCTTTTCCGCTATCTTGACGAGCAAAGTTTTCGTTTCAATAATCGCAAAACTAATGACGCGAATCGCTTTGACCTCGCGGTTTCTCAAATTGTAGGCAAGCGTCTTACCTACGCCGAAGTCACCGGCAAAGACAAAGACGCACGTAAATTATCGCACTAAGCAGCGCGGCGTTTACGGGCGTTTGAAACGTGGGAAGCGGTCGAAATAGGCCGCTTCTTTTTCTTTGGGCCACGCTTGCGCGGATTCTTATCTGCTAGTTCCCGCGCTTCAGCTACGCGCTTCTGAATCACTGAATGCGGAACCGCTAAGACCTGGCCAACTAAGTTATCGAACTTTTCAAACTCGGTCTTGTGTTTCATCCTTTTTGGTTCTTTTCTTTTCCCAATATGCAGCGGTTCGATCCGCACGCTCGCAAGCGGAGACAATATCCCCCAGCGTGTGTTTATTGTGATACATAACCAGATCGATTCGTCCCAGAAGCGGGTTTCTAAAAGTCTCGAACGTTTCTTCAAGTCGCTCGTAACCATAGCGCGGCGGACGGTCACGTTGATAGTAAACACGGTCGAATTCTTTGTAGATTTCAAAGGCTACAACGTCCGCAGCTTGAAGCGGTGTAACTTTCCGCATATCTCGAAAGATCGGCGAATCAATCAAGTCTATCTTCATTTCGTCGGCCCACGCCTTCTTTACACCGTCGAACATTCGCAGCCCTTCATGCTTAAACTCCACTTGGTCGCTAAACACTAAAGCCACGCGAAGATCGGTATTGCTTTCAAATGGCCCTCTTAACGCAAAAACGGATGCGAATCTCATGCAGTCATGCATTGCCAAATAATAGGGATCGACAATATTCACGCTCAACCTGTCTTCGAGAGGCCGATAATCATCCATGGGAATAATCGAACCTATTGGCAGAGCCTCAATGCCTTTTATGATTTCCCACACACAACGCGAGAGGTCTTTCTTTTGCGCGTCCGACATTGCCGCGAATAACTTCTTTTCCGACATGTGAACATAAGGAATCTTGAAATGCTTCAATATCTTGCTCCACTCGCGCTCATAGACGATCCAATTTTCTTCTTTGGTCATCAGACCGGCCATTCCGTTAAATTTGGAATTCTGGTCTTGTGAGTGGCCGGTCTCGTCCATGTACGCGGTAAGCATTAACATGTATTTATTTTTACAGTCGCGCGGGAACGCCGCCGCCGCCAAGTGGCGAACAGGGCTATACCCCTCCGGCCCATCATCCTCTTGACTTCCCTGCGGAGTCAAGTATATTTGTGCCCATTGACGTATTATCAATATCCCCTCCTGCCGTGCCCGTACATCTCACGAGTGATTCGACGCTCTGCTCGGTGAATACAAGTTCCACACTCCCATGATGGGAATTTTAATGTGCCAGTTAGCCGCTTCCTAAAGCGCCTACATTTATCGCAAATCCCCTCTTTCCAGTCTTGTTGGTTAGTCATGGCTGATTCCTATGCGGTCGTAGCCGCGTCTGCACGTCTTAGCCAACCTTCGCGGCTATCTCCAAGGCGTTCATCCATTTCGTCTTCAAACTCAGGCTTCAGGTGCATGTCATTAACGAGTCGATAATAGAGTCCGCGCCACCATGCTTGGATACGCTCGTCAGGATGCTTATAGCCAAGAATTTCGGCGGCGTGCATGAAGTGAAGTTGAAAGTGATGCGGAATCGCATCGAGCGTGGTCAAGTATTCATCGGCAAGCTGATTCATTGCCGCTTCCCAGTCTTTGATTTCATATTGCAACGATGGCCCTGTGAATGATCCGCCGTTGTTGTCATAAGGATTCAGAAGTGCCTTGCCGTCGATCGCGGATAACAACGTACAGCGACGGAACCAGCGAAGCAGCATCTTCACGCATCCGTATTTCGGCAAGCCGTCAGGCCCGCGAACGGCAGTCAACAAAACCGTCTGCTGCATCATGGGCAACTCGTGAGTCCACGGCTGAGTAACAGGTGTCATGATTTCCTCGATTCAGGTGGAGACGGGAGAGGCGCATTCTGTATGTCAGCAACAATCGCTCTGGCCTTTTTAGACGGAGGCAATCCATAAATCTCCCAAATAACTTCCATCGCAATAGCCCGTCTCTGCGCCTCAGTCAGCCTCTCTGTTGAAGTAGCAGCTAACTCAGATTCGATAATGGCTGCAAGATCAGCGGCGTAGCGAGGATTAATATCATCTAGCGTTCGGCTTGACTGGTAATCCTCAGATAACATTCCTGCTTCGTAAATCTTCTCTGTAATTCTTCGGGCGAGAGACGACGGAGTAGAAGGAGCGACGGGCGTTAACAGCTTCATGCACGGATAGCAGCGTTCTCCGTTAACAGCCAATCGTTCTTCGCTGTATCGCGGACAGTCTACGTTGAGACACTTAGCGGTAGTCCGGGATTCGCCGGGAACTGTGGCCGCGTATACCACTTGCAATTCCTCAGCCGTTAAGCCTTCGGTCTCTCGCTCAATAGTGGCCTTGATGTTCTGAATTCTGAAGTCTAATGTTTCTTTGTTCATGATGATTCTTTCTTCGTAGCCACAGCCATTAACTCAGGGACTCTACGAAGTTCTTTGACAATTCGTAACGCAGCGTCGTGAACTTCATCGTTGCGAATGTATTCTATCGACTCGGTTAATTGATTCCACAGTAGTCCGTTAACTACTGCTGATTTCTCTTTCGCTTGCTCCGCTGTTAATGGAGAGGAAGGCGTAACGCGGGTGTTCCAGACTTCGTAGGGGTTACTAAAGTTGTCGGTTGGCGTTGAGATTCCGCACCCGTCGCACTCAATCCACCAGCGTTTAGTTTCTGGGTTCTGCATTGCTGTAGCTGTTGAGCTGCAATACTTACACGGATCGATCGCACGGGACTCCGCCAGAGCGGAAACATCTTCGACTACATCACCAGCAAGGATGTACCGCACTCCGTCAATGATCGGACAGATGAGCATTTTGTCGAGTAGCCATTTCGCCTCATCCATTCCTTTGAAGCAGAATACGCATTCAGGAACGTGACACTCTTGGCCCTTCAAGTCGATGCAAGCCTGACAGACGCGCACTATGCAATCGTGGACTTTTGGTTCTACTTCATTCTCCATTGACGTTCTCACCTTTCACTTCCGCAACCAGCGCTTCCCAATCTAATATGCTAAGCGTTACGCCGCTGGCATGTTCACTGATAAGATGAGCCTCGCACGCTTCTAACGCTGCTTGGATTGGAATCTTGTAATCAATTAGTGCATTGTCTCGGCATCATACCGTCATCGCCATTAGCGCGACGCATGAAAACAGGAAGCGACGGCTTAAGATAATTCAGCCCCGTCTTTCGTGAAGTGCGAACACGTAACGCGGCATCCGAGAGCGAGCCTTTCGAGACACGAATGATTGGAAACGGAAGTTCTGATTCTATGTAATTCAAGTAGTCATAAACAGCGCGCGGCTCGTCTTGAGTGTCCGCAAAGATCGCCGCCATTGGCATGGGCGTAATCTTTCCTAACGCCGCCCAGATCGTCATAAAGGAAGACTGAACACCGCCGCCCAGACTTATAAAATGCGGAACGTCACCCTTTGTTGCTGGCTCTGATGAAACTGTTTTACTCATCTCTTCTGATGGCGGCTTCATAGATACTTCTCGATTCGATCTGCGATGTAGTTGAAAGGTTTTCCGCTGTCGTTGAGTTCCGATGCGCTCTTTTTTTTCCAAGTTGCGGATCAGCATCGTAAAGTCCGGCCCACTCGCGTACCTTGACGGGCAGAACGCCGGTCGCCATCGCTCCGTCGTCCGTTTTCCCATAAGCGTATTCACCCTGAAAATCTCCGTCCCGCTGCCAGCGTCCACCAACATCCCGCCTCGCAGCGCATCAATCCACAACTTCTTGATTCTCTTTTTCATCTTTTATCTCTCCCCGCTCGAAGCGTTTAACGTCTTGGCCGTATCGGGATAATCTCGCGCGAATGCTTCTCTTGACTCTTTCAGCGTAAACGTGTGGCCGCCTGAACACAGCCGCTCGGCGTGATTTCTCGTGCGTTCTTGCTGAGGCCAACGCGAGCATTCAGGACAATACGCTCTTTCTTTTGGTGAGACATACTTCGTATTATTCACTTCACTTCTCCCCCGCCGAGAGGTTGGGTAACGAGAGATTGCCGACGCGCGTTCATCGTGCTTCTTATAGCCTCTCGATGTTCTTCGGATAATTCAAGCGTATCCAAAACCTTTTCCAATGCTTGATGTTTCGCTAAAATAGCCGCGTTAAGCATAAGGCGGCGCGTAATCTCGTCGGTCGTAAGCGGATTGCACATTTCATCCCAGATGAGATTCTGGACATCAGTAAAAGGACGCTCAGTTCGCTTGGCGCGTCTCAGCTTGCGAGCACTGCTGGACTTGTAGGTTTCTTCGACAATATAACGCCGTGTTTCCATTCCTCACTTCTCCCCGCTCGACGCGGCACGAGGCTTGGATTCCAGTTCTTTACACGCCGCCACGAACCTGCTTTTATGTGGAACCTCTTTACGATCTCCGAAACGATCAGAACAGGCCACTCCGCGCGCCGCATAGCAAACGCTACGCGGACAGCCGACCGTCTGAACGATCTTGCTAAACGAGAGGCTTGTTATTTGCTTCTCTTTCATTTCTTTACCTTAGACTTAGAGCCGCGCACCTTGCCGTTCTTTGGGCGACCGTTTGGCCGTTCGAGTTTCTTGAATCGCACGATTTCTTTTGTTTCGATTACTATGTGGCCCATGAATCGCGCTGTCTCGATCTGGCCGTCCTCAATCAGCTTGTAAACACGCTGGCGCGACCGTTTTAGTTCTCTTGCGGCCTCAGCCACGCTTACGATATTAGGTAGTATCGGCATCGAAGCCAATCCTAGCACGAAGCAGACAAAGAATCAACATTTTTCTGCTTGCTACTGGAAATGCCAATGTTTTATTGAAAAGAAAACTATTGACAGATACGAAGAAAGGGTTTACAGTGCTTCTTGTTCGACGCTCTTTGAAAACTGAATCCCTTAGAGGTCGGTCGGTTTGGTGAGTAGCTACATTGCACAGCGAAAGCCCTGTTGACGGTCAGACGTGGCCCTAACGATTGAGTAGAGTGCAAGCAAAAGATCGTTAGCGCGGGATTTAGTTTTGAGAGAGTTGTTAAGACTTTGATTCACAGGGAGAACGAAATGTCGTACACGGGAATATCAACGCGAGAAGCGGCACTTGAGCGAATGCTTAGAAACGTTATCGCGACTCACTGTTCTAACGAAAAGCTCTTTTGTGGAAGCTGTACCGAGGCCCGCGAATTCTTAGACGCGAAGTGCGGCATTCATACTTATCGCCAGTCCGAAGTTTTATCACGCGGCGGAGTGCGTATCGGACAAACTTATCCATGCCTACTACCTGCCGGACATTCGGGCGAATGCAACGCGGAAAACTAACCGTTTGATTCACAGGGAGAGGAACTAAGAACATGGCAAATAAAACAACACCGCGACCGTGGTTAATCGCCAAAGACTTTCAAGTTGTACGCGAAGATTTGGACGGCGATACAGTTATCGCTCAAGTGCTTCAACCTGATTACGCGGGCGACAATCTTAAGGAGCGATCCGCAAACGCGGCCTTTATAGTCGCCGCAGTCAACTCACATGATGCGCTGATCAAGGCGGTAGAGTTTACGCTGAAATACCATGCGATGATGTCCGAAAGGGGCAACGGTAAGGAGCTGCCTACGCAGCTCGAATCATCGCTACGCGCCGCACTCAAACTTGCAGAAGGAGAATCTCAATGAGCGCAGAACTAATCGACGCGGGAACGTTCGCGGTGCAATACGACGAGGATCGCAAGCAGTATCTTGTCCGCGAAACGATTGAAGGCCGCGAGCGGTGGTGTGACGACTTACACGAGGTATTACAGTTTGTTGGTCAGAACGTCTGGGAACCGGAGGATCAATCATGAGCGCACAACAAATCATTGAAACCATCCACGAGTTAGGAAGCTACGGCCTTTTAGTCCAAGTAGATTCTGATGAGGCTTTAGCAGAAGCGTTAGCAGAGATTTGCGACGAGGATTGAGCATGAAATTCAGTGACATTAAAGTTGGCGACACCGTTGAATACGACTGGATTCTTGATGCTCATCGCGGGAGTTTTAAGACCAAGCGCGGGACGGTCATTCAAAAGCGCGGCCTCAATCTTGAAGTGGATCAGAGCGGCACTTTGGACTGGTGGTACTGGCCGACTATTCGACACTCAAACCCGCGAATCGTCAAGGCTGAAGCGTTGCGAGAAATCTGCGACGAAGAGGATTGAGTTATGAAAACAACACGAACTATGACGCGTCAGCAGTGGAGAAATCTTTATCGCTCGTGGCGCTGGGCTTTGGGGCGAATGACTATCGCACAGTCATCCGCGTGGATTGCGTTCTATTCGATTCATGATGCCGCGCTGCTTTTACATCTTCACAATAGTTGCAAGCAAGGCGCGATTGTCTGTCCGAACCTTAGAATGACATGAACAATCCATTTCCACTAGAGCATCCAAAGGGGAGTAGAAGATGAACAGCCCAGAACGACAAGCAGAAATCGGAAGGCTAAGAGGCGAGATTGCGCGCCTCGAAGGTCTGAAGGGGCGACTTGACATACTGCTAACTGAAGTCGCCTCGGAAGAGCTGGCCGCGCAGGGTATCTCAATTGGCAGCGTCGTGACGGCTTCGCATGGATACGGCACAGACCAGAGACGCCGCTATCGCGTCATGCGTATTGCCGCAAAAGGCCCACGAGAAGAGCGTCCTAGAATCTTGGCACGACACATCAAAGCAGACGGCACGGAAGGCAAATCCAAGTGGCTCTACAGCTACACGGCGGCGTAAAGCATGGACAACCTACAACCACCAAAGCTAGAACATCCCAAACTTAGATCGTTAAGTGAGGCACAAATG
>Ga0137403_10003337_pt1 | contig 19308 bp, 18 predicted proteins | sample CZOMad2_1_16fung_FD_122057 | JGI IMG/M metagenome (GOLD analysis project Ga0137403, IMG submission 122057) | Vadose zone soil fungal communities from Angelo Coast Range Reserve, California, USA - CZOMad2_1_16fungal (Hybrid Assembly) | ecosystem: Environmental > Terrestrial > Soil > Vadose zone...
TTCTACGAGTTCCAGAACCCGAAAGTCTCGGAGACCCCCGCCTGGCTCGCCCAGCGGGACATCGCGCCGGAGACGCAGCGCATCCGGCCCCACATGCGTCACGCACAGGGATCGCCGGGGGTCTACGTCAAGACGTTCGAGCTCGGAGACTAGGCTTAACGCGGCCACCACCCTCGCCAACAGCTACCCCGACCAGGCGCGTAACAACGCCGAGAACTACGGTTTCTTCATCGCCGAGATCGGCGGCGAAACCGCGCTCAATTCGGTCAGGGCTGCCGCGGGCTCGGGCCGGAAGTGGGCGGTGGTCGACGCGCCCAGGCTGGTTCGTTGACGACCGCGGCGGGTGGACGATCCGCCAACCGCCGCGGCGTCAGGACTACCGCGCTGGCGTCTTCACGGATCTCGAAGGGGACGACGGGCTTGCAGGAGTTGGGGGCGAGCGGAGCGGCGCCGCTCCAACCGATGAAGACTAGTTCGCCGGGACGGGCTCGGTGGCGAGACGAAGGCGGACGAAGTAGTCCTTGAAACGCTCGAGGTCCGACTCGGAGACCATGTCGGACACGATGAAGCAGGCCAGGTCGCCCTGGCGCCACACCCAGGCCGAGAACCCACTGTCGTTCATCAGCGCCGGGCGCCACCGGTTTTCGATCTGGACCCGCCGCGACTCGGGAAGCGGTAGGCCCGGCCACGGCAGGACGGTGTAGTTCACCAGGTGACCGTCACCGTCACGGTAGTAGAGCGCCATGCCGCGGCGCCCCTCGAGGTAGACCGGCTCGGCTCCGACGAACACGAGCCGATCGTCGCCGACGAAGAACTTGCGGAGCCCGATGCCGGATTCCTGAGTCAGCCATGGGAGCGCTGTCGGAACCACTTCGGGACGCCTGGCGCCCCACATCAGCGCGCGGGTGTGCTCGGCCACGACGGAGCGCACCAGCCGCTCGGTCGGGTCGGCGGGCAGGATCCGCGGCAGGAACGGGATCGACGCGAGCACGAGCACCAGCGCCGTGGCCGCCGCCGCCAGGGTGGGGGCCAGCCACGACGGTCGAGCGCGCGGCGGCTCGGCCGTCTGCCCGATCGAGCCGCGCAGGTACGCGGGCGCCGCGTAGCGCCTGAGCTCCGTGCGGAGCCGCGCGCCGAGCGCGTCGTCGGATTCGGGCGAGTGGTTGCTCATTCCTTGGTGTAGTCGCGCAGGAGTCCGCGCAACCGCTCCTTGGCTCTGAAGATCCGCGACTTGACGGTGCCGACCGGGCAGGCCAGGACGCGGGCCACGTCCTCGAGCGCCATGCCTTCGACCTCAGCCAGCAGCAGCACCGTTCGAAATTCCTCAGGCAGGCGCCGGAGAGCGCGCTCGAGATCAGTGTGCGCCTCGACGGCGCCGCTCGACTCCTCGGGCGCGTCGTGAAACATCGGAGCGTCCCACGCTGGAACACCGTCCTCCGCGAGCGCGGATTCCCGCTCGCGAAGCCGATAAAACGTCAAAAAAGTGTTCCTCAAGATTTGAAACAGCCAGGCTCGGAGATGGGTTCCCGGCTGGAAACGGTGGGAAAACCGGAAGGCGCGGAGGTAGGTTTCCTGGACGAGGTCGTCCGCCTCCGGCGGATTGCGCGTCAGATACATCGCGAAGTTGTACAGCGCGTCCAGGTGCTCGAGCGCGGCCTGATGGAACTCGTCGGAGGCCACGGGCTCCCTCAGTCGGCGAACCAGCGTGCCGGGTACTCGCCCTGGCGCACGTCGTGCTCGTCCACGAGCTCGGCGAGCAGCTCGCGCACGGAGCGATAGAGAACGGGGTGCTCGAGATCGGGCGCGAGGTCGGCCAGCGGTTGCAGGACGAAGCCTCGCTCGGCGAGCAGCAGGTGAGGCACGTGGAGATCGTCGCCCGCGCTCAGCACCTCGTCACCGTAGAAGAGGATGTCGATGTCTAGGGTTCGCGCCGCGAACCGCTGGGCCTCGGGCGTGCCGGGCGGGCGCATGCGTCCGAGCGAGGTCTCGATCGCCTGGAGCTCGGCGAGCAGGGCCCGCGGAGCGAGCGAGGTCTCGATCGCGACGACACAGTTGAGGAACCAGCGTTGCTCGCCGGCCGTCTGGCCGGGCTCGGTCTCCCAGGGCTCGGCATCGTAGAGCGGCGAGGCGTCGAGAAACCGGACCGCCTCGATGCCGTGCAGGCGACGGACCGCGGATTTGAGGGTCGCGAGCCGGTCGCCGACGTTCGAGCCGAGCGAGAGAAAGACGCGCGTCACGACCGGCTCCGCGTGAGCTCGACCGCGGGCGTGCCGACCAGGCCCTCCATCGACGGCGTGAGCTTGCGAACGCGCACCCGGATCTCGCGGGCCGGAAATTCGCGCAGCAGCGCCTCGATGATGAGCCCGGCGAGCCGCTCGATCAGATTCACGCGGTTCTTGGTGCCGATCTCGACGATGCGCCGGGCGACCACGCCGTAGTCGATCGTGGTCGACACCTGATCGGACACGACCGCCGAGGACAGGTCGACGGCCATCTCGACGTCGACCGAGAACCACGCACCCACCACCTGTTCGGCGCGCGTCAGCCCGTGCTGGCCGTAGAAGCGCACGTCCTCCAGGAGGAGCTTGTCGCCCATCTCGTCACGCGAGACCGAGGACGTCGGCCATCGAGTAGAGTCCCGCGGGGCGCGCCACGATGAACCGGGCGGCGCGCAGCGCGCCGCGGGCGTACGTGTCGCGGTTGTGGGCCTTGTGCGTGAGCTCGAGCCGCTCGCCGAGCGTGCCGAAGGACACGGTGTGCTCGCCGACGACGTCTCCCGAGCGGAGCGACAGGATGCCGATCTCGGGCCGGGTGCGCTCGCCGGGGAGTCCCTGCCGCCCGTAGACCGCGACCTGATCGAGGTCGCGCCCGAGCGCAGCGGCGACGACCTCCGCCATCCGGAGCGCGGTGCCGCTGGGCGCGTCCTTCTTGAAGCGGTGATGGGTCTCGGTGATCTCGACGTCGTACTCGTCGCCGAGCGCCTTGGCCATCGTGGCCAGGAGCTTGAACGCCACGTTGGTGGCGACGGACATGTTGGGAGAGAGCAGGATCGCCGCCCGGCGCGCGAGCTCGGCGATCTCGGCGCGCTGCGCGGCGCTGAATCCGGTCGTGCCGATCACCGCGCGGGCGCCGGCCTGCGCGACGAGCCGCAGGTGCGCGAGCGAGGCCTCGGGGACTGAGAACTCGATCAGCACCCGCTCGCGCGTGATCTCGGCCGCGGCGTCGGCTCCGACGCTGACGCCGGCCTTCCCGACGCCGGCCAGCTCACCCGCGTCCCGTCCGATCGCCGCGTGGCCGGGCGCTTCGAGCGCGGCCACCAGGCGAAGATCGGCCGTGTCGGCCAGGCACGCGACGATGCGATTGCCCATCCGGCCGGCGGCGCCCGCCACAACGATATCCGCCGTCGAGGCGCCTGGGCGCCCGACGTTCGGGGATGTCTCCCCGCCGGCTGCGCTCATGGGACGCTACTTGATGAGACCGTACGGCTTGAGGATCGCGCGGAGCTTCTCGCGATTGGCGTCGCCCATCCGGCACATCGGAAGGCGGAACTCGGGCTCGAGCATGCCGGCCATCGCCATCGCTTCCTTGATCGGAATGGGATTGGTCTCGAGGAACGCCGCGCGCGCCAGCGGGAAGAGCCGATAATGCAGGTCACGGGCGCGCTTCCAGTCGCCCTCGAGCGCGGCGTGCACGAGGTCGGCCGTCTCGCGCGGCACGATGTTCGCGATCACCGAGACGACGCCGCTGCCGCCGATGGCCAAGAGCGGGAGCGTGATGTTGTCGTCGCCCGACAGCACCGAGAAGTCGGGCCCGCACGCCGCGATGACCTGGCTCATCTGATCGAGCGATCCGGAGGCTTCCTTCACGCCCACGATGTTCTTCACGTCACGAGCGAGCCGGGCCATAGTGTCGGTCTCGACGTTGATCGCGGTGCGGCTCTGGATGTTGTAGAGCAGGATCGGGATCGCGACCGACTCGGCCACCGCGCGGAAGTGGCGATACAGCCCTTCCTGCGTCGGCTTGTTGTAGTACGGGTTCACGACCAGCGCGCCGGTCGCCCCGGCACGCTCGGCGTGTTTGGTCATGTCGATGGCTTCGGCGGTGGAGTTGGAGCCGGTGCCCGCGACGACCCGGATCCGACCCCGGGCGGCCTCGATCACGAGCTCGACCACCCGTCGATGCTCGTCGTGGTTGAGGCTCGGCGACTCGCCGGTGGTCCCGCAGGGGATGAGCCCGTCGGTGCCGTGCGTGACGTGGAACTCGACCAGCTCCCCGAGCTTCGCTTCGTCGACCTTGCCGTTCCGGAAGGGGGTGACCATCGCGACGAATGAACCCTGGAATGTCTGGCTCATGGGGCTGTCTCCCCCGCCACCAGGTCTTCGTACGTCTCCCGGCGGCGCACGATCGTGTACCGGTTGCCGTCGACCAGCACTTCGACGGCGCGCGGTCGCGTGTTGTAGTTGGAGGCCATGACGAAGCCGTACGCGCCGGCGCTCATGACGGCGAGCAGGTCTTCTTGCTCGACGCGGGCCAGCCCGCGATCCTTCGCCAGGAAATCGCCCGACTCGCAGATCGGGCCCACGACGTCGACGGTCTCGCGGTCCCGCGCCTGGCGCGTCTGGTCGACCGGAAGGATCTCGTGATAGGAGCCGTAGAGCGCCGGCCGGATCAGGTCGTTCATCGCGCTGTCGACCACGACGAACTTCTTGGCGCCGGTGTCCTTGCGGTAGAGCACCCGCGTGAGCAGGACGCCCGCGTTGCCGACGATCGACCGGCCCGGCTCGAGCAGCACCGTCACCCCGGCCTCGCGCAGCGCGGGCATCAGCAAGGTCGCGAACTCCTGGTGCGTCGGAGGGGTCTCGTCACGATAGCGGATGCCGAGCCCGCCGCCGATGTCGATCATGCGAATCTCGATCCGGCGCTCGCGCAGGGCCTTCACCAGCGCGACCACGCGCGCCACCGCATCGGCGACCGGGGTCGCCTTCGTGAGCTGGGAGCCGATGTGCATGTCGGCGCCGATGACGTCGAGGCCTGACAGCTTCGCGGCCTCTTCATACGCCTCGAACGCCTCGTCGTACGGGATGCCGAACTTGGAAGTCTTGAGGCCCGTCGCGATGTAGGGATGCGTCTGGGGGTCGACGTCCGGGTTCACGCGCAGCGCGACCGGAGCGCGGACGCCCATCTCGAGCGCCACCTCGTCGAGTACCCGCAGCTCGCTTCGGGACTCGACGTTGAACATCAGGATGTCCGCCTTCAGCGCCTCACGCATCTCGTCGCGGCTCTTGCCCACGCCCGAGAAGATGATCTTCTTGGGTGGCACGCCGGCCCGGAGCGCCCGGTAGAGCTCGCCGCCGGAGACGATGTCGGCGCCCGCGCCGGCCTTCGCCAGCACCGAGAGGACGCCGAGATTCGAGTTGGCCTTGACCGAGTAGCAGACGAGGTGTGGTACGTCGTGGAACGCGCGCGAGTACCCGGCGAGACTCTCGAGCAGCGCGGCCTTCGAGTAGACGTAGGCGGGCGTGCCGGCGACGGCCGCCAGCGCGCGCAGCGATACGTCCTCGCAGCAGAGCTCGGAGTCTCGGTACTGGAACGCGCCCATGTATCCGTTGTTCGTAACATCCGAGGCTGGTGAAGTCAAGGCAGGGTGACCCTCACTTCGTTCGAACGTCGGCTCTCGTTCGGGCGCGCGGCGTTGTCTTGCGCGGTGACCGCGTAGCGATAGATACCACGGGTCACCGCGCGGTCGACGAACGTCGTCGACGGCGTGGTGGTCGAGCCGATGCGCTCGAACGCGCCGGTTTCCGGAGCGCGGTAGACGATGTAGCCCGCCACGTCGGGCTCGGCGCTCGGGCTCCAGGACAGACGCACGGCTCCCTCGGAGGCGATCCCGACGAGGTTCGCCGGCGGCGAGGGGGGCGTGACGTCCCGCGGCGTCGCCGCGACCCGCGCCGACGGACGGCCGTAGACCGTCGTGTCCGCGACGAACCGCACCGCACGAACGGCATAGTAGTAGGCGCGGTCGTTCTCGAGGTTGGCGTCGGTCAGCGTGAGCTCCGAAACGGGCGCCGGGTTCACCGGCGACAGCGCCCCCTCCGGCGACGGCGCGCGCAGCACCTCGTATCTGAGGGCCTCGGTCACCGCGCTCCCGTCGAGCAGTCGCGCCGGGGCGTTCCAGCTGAGACGCACGGCGCGATCCAGCGGCTCGGCGGCGAGATTGTCGGGCTCCGCGGGAGCCGGCGAGTACGTCACCGAGACCCGATGCGACGGCGGACCGATCCGCCCCTGCGAGTCGCCGGCCAGGACCACGTAGGTGTAGCGCCGCCCGTACGCGAGCCCCTGCCGATCGGTCAGCACCAGACGCGGGCCGCGCCTGACCGCGGGCTCCGGCTCGGCCCCGCGGATCGCGGCGATCTCCTCGTAGCCGGCGATGCGTCCGTCGACGAGCATCGCCGACCGGGGCGCGCCAGCGCCACTGTCCTCGGCACGGAAGACCCGCATCAGCGTGAAGTCGCGCAGGCGGGTGTTGTCGGCGCGGCGCGTGGGCGGCGTCCACGAGAGCGTGATCGCCGCCTCGTCGACGGCGGCCGCGAGATCGGCGATCGCCTGGGGCGCCCGGTGCTCCGGAGGGACCGGCGGCGCCTTCTTGCCGCACGCGGCGACGGCAAGGGCGGTGAGCGCGAGGCACGCGGCAAGGCGCCGCCCGCGCCCGGTCATGCGCGCGCGATCAGCGTGCGGGCGAGGGCGAGCGAACGGCGGACCGCGTCGGGCGCCGTCCCGCCGGTGACGGCGCGAGCGCGCAGCGACGCGTCGACGGTGACGGCGTCCTTCGCGTCGTCGTCGAAGAGCGGCGAGAAGCGACGCAGCTCGACGAGGCTGAGACCCTCCAGCGGCTTAACCTCGGTCTCGCAGAACCGCACGATCCGCCCGACCACCACGTGAGCCTGGCGGAAGGGCGTGCCCTTGCGGACGAGATAGTCGGCCAGGTCGGTCGCGGTCGCGAAGTTCTCGGCGGCGGCCCGGCGCATCCGATCCGTCCGGAAGGTGAGCGAGGCGAGCATCGGCGGCACGACGGACAGGATCGCGTCGAGCGTGTCGACCGAGTCGAAGAACGGCTCCTTGTCTTCCTGCATGTCCGAGTTGTACGCGAGCGGCAATCCCTTCATCGTCGTCAGCACCGCTACGAGATTGCCGTAGAGCCGGCCGCTCTTGCCGCGGACCAGCTCGGCGACGTCGGGGTTCTTCTTCTGCGGCATGATCGACGAGCCGGTCGCGAAGGCGTCGGAGAACTCCACGAAGCCGAACTCCGCGGTGGCCCAGAGCGTGAGGTCGGCGGCCAGCCGCGACAGGTGCATCCCGGTGATGGCCGCCGCGGACAGGAACTCGAGCAGCGTGTCGCGGTCGCTCACCGAGTCGAGGCTATTCGGCGAGACGCCGGCGAAGCCGAGATCCTTCGCGAGCGCCTCCAGGTCGATCGGGAACGCCGTCCCGGCGAGCGCCGCGGCGCCCAGTGGCATCGTGTCGGCGCGCTCGCCGCAGTCGCCGAACCGCTCGCGATCGCGCTGCAGCATGAAGAGGTACGCCAGGAGGTGGTGGCCGAGGACGACGGGCTGGGCCCGCTGCAGATGGGTGTAGCCCGGCAGCGGCGCCTCGATCGTCTCGGCGGCGCGCGCGACGAGCGCCTCCTGCACGCGGCCTAGCCCGGCCCGCACGCGCGCGATCACCTCGCGGAGATAGAGACGCTCGTCGACCGCGATCTGATCGTTGCGCGAGCGTCCGGTGTGCAGCTTGCCGCCGACCTCGCCGATCAATTCTTGTAATCGCCGCTCGACGTTCGTGTGGATGTCCTCGAGCTCGGCGCGGTACGGAAACGTCCCCGCCTCGAGCTCGTCGCGGACCGCCGCCAGCCCCGCCACGATCGCGTCGCGCTCGGCGGCGGACAGAAGACCGGCTCGCGCGAGCGCCTTGGCCCACGCGACGCTCCCGGCGACGTCGTGCGGCCAGAGCCGGCGGTCGAAGGCCAGGGAACCGGTGAAGCGCTCGGCGGCCGGATCGGCGCCCTGGGTGAACCGTCCACCCCAGAGCTTCTCCGATTTCGCCGCGCCGCGCCGAGGAGCCGCGCGCTTGCGGGGCCGCGACTTCACGGCAGGAGCGCCGCGATGTCGTCCATGATCCGACGAGTCACGCGGACACGGACGGTCCGTCCGGCGTTGGACCGGTCACCCGAGAAGCAGCGCGCCGGCCCGAACCGGACGCCGAGCGGGACGCGGCGCGGGATGTAGCCGCGGCGTCCGGCCAGCGCCTCGTACGTGCCGCGAATGCCGGCGGGAATCACCGGGACGCCCGAGCGGAGCGCGAGCAGCGCGACGCCGGGCAGACCGGGCTCGAGCCGACCGCGGACGCTGAAGGGGCCCTCGGGGAAGATACCGACCACCCGGCCCTCGTGAAGGATCTGCAGCGCGCGGCGCAGCGCACCCACGTCGGCCCGACCCAGGTCGATCGGAATGGAACGGATGTTCCGATGGAACATGGGGTGCAGCGGCGTCGCCCGCCACACGCGCGGCATCACGAGGAACGAGATCGGCTCCGGGACCGTCACGCCGAGGACGACGCCGTCCAGATAGTTGTGATGATTCGCCGCGATGAGATAGGGGCCGCTCGACGGGAGATGCTCGAGGCCGTCGACGCGAAGATCGAACCAGCGGGCGAGCGCCTGTCGAAGCGGCCCGCGGAGCGCGCGATACAAGAATGGCACCGACGGCGCCTCGCGGGTGAGGCGCCCGGTCGCAGCGAGCGTGCTGGGGCCGCCCATGTCGCGCGTTTTATAGCACGGTTCACCGAGCGCGGGCGAGCCGGTACCGCGCCACCGCCGCGTTGTGCTCCGCGATCGTCGACGAGAAGTGGTGGTGCGTGTCGTCCATCGCGACGAAGTAGAGGTATTTCACCGGCGCCGGGTCGAGCGCCGCCTCGATCGCCGCCACTCCCGGGCTCGCGATCGGGCCCGGCGGCAGCCCCGGGTTGCGGTACGTGTTGTAGGGATGCTCGATCCGGAGGTCGGCGCGCGTGAGCGTGCGACGCTCCTTGCCGGTCGCGTACTGCACCGTGGGATCGGCCTGGAGCGGCATTTTGATCTTGAGCCGGTTCCAGAACACGGCGGAGATCGTCCGCATCTCATCGCGCTCCACCGCCTCACGCTCGATGATCGAGGCGAGGGTGAGCAGCTGGTGCACGTTGAGCCCGCGCGCGGCGGCGCGCGCCGTGATGTCCGCGCCCATCTTCGCGCGCAGGCGATGCACCATCCGCGTCAGGATCTCCTCGGCGGTCATGCCCCGCACGAACTGATAGGTGTCGGGGAACAGGTAGCCCTCGAGGCTCGGCGCCTCGATTCCGAGCGTCGAGAGGAAGGCGGAGTCGGTCGCGAGGTGCCGGATGGCGCTCGCCGACGCCAATCGCTCGGCCTCGAGCGCGCGGACGAGCTCGGACAGGGTCGCTCCCTCCGGGTGCAGGATGACGTGCTGCTTGACCCGTCCGGCTTCCAGCTGGCTCAGGACACCAACGGTCGAGGCGCCACGCTCGAGCTCGTACTCGCCGGCCTTCAGGTGCCGCGCCGTGCCGCGGAAGGTGGCCAGGAGGACGAAGCCCGTGCGGCTTCGGATCCCGCCCGCCTGATACAGGCGTCCGGCGATGCTGAGGGTCCCGTCGTGAGCGGGAATCTCCACCATCACCGTTCCGCGCTCGAGCGCGTCGGAGGGAGTCAGGACCTCTCGCCCCAGGAGGGCGACGAAGGCGGCCCCGAGGAGCATGAGGAGGGCGATGGCGGCACGCAACCCCATGATTTCCCAGTGTAACATTTGGGCTCTGGTATACTGTGTTGCCTTGGTGGCCGAATCACCCCGTTCACACTGGCTCGCTTCGAGGGGGTCCCATGCTTGAGTTGCAACTACCCGTCCGTCATGACTGGACTGTCCAGGACAAGGTCTACGGCAAGCTGTCCGTCGAGCCCTTCGAGGCTGGCTTCGCCCTGACCGTCGGCATTGCCTATCGCCGCGCGCTCCTGTCGGCGATCCACGGCGCGGCGCCGACCTGGGTCAAGATCGAGAACGTCCTGCACGAGTTCTCTCATCTGCCGGGCGTGATGGAAGACACGCTCGACATCATGATGAATCTCCGCAAGGTCGTGTTCACGCTCCACGTGAACCGGCCTAAGATCCTGCGCCTGCGCGCCCAGGGCGGCACCGTGGTCAAGGCCAGCGACTTCGAGACCGACGCGGACATCGAGGTGCTCACGCCCGACGTCGTGCTGGCGACCCTCGACAAGGACGGCGTCTTCGAGATGGAGGTCTGCGTCGAGCGCGGCCGCGGCTATGTGTCGGCCGAGAAGCGCGAGCCGGAGGCGTTGCCGATCAACGCGATCCTGCTCGATGCCGACTTCTCGCCGGTCAAGCGCGTGAACTTCCACGTCGAGCCCATCGCGGAGGGACGCGAGCGGCTGCTGCTCGAGGTGTGGACCGACGGCAGCGTCAGCCCGGCCACCGCGGTCGGCGAGGCCTCACGCATCCTCGAGGACCACTTCAACCTCCTCATGAATTTCCCGGTGACGTCGCCGCAGGAAGAGGCCGCCGAGCGCGACGAGGCGCGCCCGCGCACCGAGCTGAACGAGAACCTCTTCCGCAACGTCGACGAGCTGGAGCTCTCGGTCCGCGCCTCGAACTGCCTCAAGACCGCGAACATCCGGACGATCGCCGATCTCGTGCAGAAGTCCGAGGCCGAGCTCCTCAAGACCAAGAACTTCGGCAAGAAGTCGCTGAACGAGATCAAGACGATCCTGGGCGAGATGAGCCTGTCGCTGGGCATGCGTCTGGATCCAGAAGAACTGGAACGACTGCGCTCCCAGTACGAACGCGCCTACGAAGCTTAGGGGCTGCTGAAACAGGCCCATCTGCTTCGTTGGCGCCCTCGGCAGCGCGCTCGACGTACAGCGAGTACGCCGCGCGCGCTACCTTCGGGCGCCGCCTCGCATCTGGACCTGTTTGAGCAGCCCCGCCAGTGTTTCACAAGCTTGCTCGATGCCGCGAGAATTCCGCCGGCTAGCGGGAGAGGCGGGCTTTGATGCGGTCGACCGCTTCCTCGGTGGAGGCGCGGCCGCCGAAGGCGGTGAGGCGGAAGTAGCCCTCGCCGCTCGGTCCGAAGCCCGCGCCCGGTGTGCCGACGACGTGGGCCTCGTTCAGCAGCTTGTCGAAGAAATCCCACGAAGACAGTCGCCCCGGAGTCTTCACCCAGATGTACGGCGCGTTCCGCGCGCCATAGACGGTGAGTCCGGCTGCCTCGAGCCCTTCGCGGATGACGCGCGCGTTCTCCATGTAGTAGTCCACGACCGCCGCCACTTGCTTTCGGCCCTCGCTGGTGTACGTCGCGGCGGCGGCGCGCTGGATGACGTACGCGACACCGTTGAACTTGGTGGACTGCCGCCGGACCCAGAGCGCGTTGATGCTCACGGCCTCGCCGGTGGCCGAGCGCCCCTGCAGCTCCTTCGGCACGACCGTGTAGGCGCAGCGCGTGCCCGTGAAGCCGGCGGTCTTCGAGAACGAGCGGAACTCGATCGCGACCTCGCGCGCGCCGTCGATCTCGTAGATCGAATGCGGGATCGCCGGATCGCGGATGTACGCCTCGTACGCCGCGTCGTACAGGATGACGGCGCCGTGCTCGCGCGCATAGTCGACCCACGTCTTCAGCGCCGCGCGCGTCAGCACCGCGCCGGTCGGGTTGTTCGGGTAGCACAGGAAGATCAGGTCGACCGGCCGGTCGGGGATGCGCGGCTGGAAGTTGTTCTCGGCCGTACACGGCAGATACACGATCCGGTCGTAACGGCCGCTCGCGTCCGCGTTTCCGGCGCGCCCGCCCATCACGGTGACGTCGAGGTAGGCGGGATAGACGGGATCGCTGAGCGCGACGACGCAGTCGGGCCCGAAGATCTCCTGGATGTTGCCGGTGTCGCTCTTGGCTCCGTCGCTCACGACGATCTCGTCGGGCGTGAACTTGATGCCGCGCTCGCCGTAGTCGTGGCGGACGATCGCGTCGAGGAGAAAATCCCAGCCGGTCTCCGGCGGATAGCCGCGGAAGGTCTCGGGCTTCGCCATCTCGTCGACGGCCTCGTGCATCGCGCGGATCACCGCGTCGGGCAGGGGGCGGGTCACGTCGCCGATACCGAGGCGGATGAGCTTCGCGTCCGGATGCGCCGCCTGGAACTCGCGCGTGCGCCGTCCGGTCTCGCTGAAGAGATAGCTGGCGCGGAGCTTCAAGTAGTGGTCGTTGATTCGGGCCATGGCGCTCGATTCTAGCAGATCGCCGCGGGGTCGAGGCAGAAGCGGTCCACCCGTCGCGTGGCCCAGCGTGTGACGCTGAGGGTCCCTCCGTCCGTCTCGAAGATGAGCGCGCCGTCGCGGTCGGTCCGATAGGGCTCCACACCGGCTTGGGCGAGCCGCGCCACCACACCCGCGTCCGGATGCCCGTAGGGGTTGCGCGCCCCGACCGAGATCGCCGCGAGCCTCGGGCCGACCGCGCGCAGGAACTCGGCGCTCGTGGAGGAGCGAGAGCCGTGATGAGCCACCTTGAGGACCGTCGAATCCAGATGTGTCCCTGAGGCCAGCAGCTCGCGCTCGCGGGAAGCCCCGATGTCGGACGCGAGCATGAACGAGGCGAGCCCCATCTCGATTCGCAGCACCAGCGCCGCCTCGTTCCGTCGCCCGGCGGTCGCCGCGGCTGGCGGAAGCGGTGCGATCTCCACGCGCCCGAACCGTCGCGGCACCAGCGGAAGGCTCGACGCCGTCCATTCCTCATCGATCGAGACGAGACGCCGGACCGATGCCGCGCCCCCGGCGTGGTCGCTGTCGTCGTGCGTGATCGCCATCGCGGCGAGACGGAGAATGCCTCTGTTCCAGAGGAAGGGCGCGACGACGCGCTCGCCGGCGTCGAGCCGCATCGGTCCGCCCGATCCGGCGTCGACGAGAAGGGTACGGCCGTCGGGCAGCTCGACGACGATCGCGTCGCCCTGTCCGACGTCGAGGATCGTGAGGCGCAACCGTCCGTCGGCCGGTCGAACCAGTGGCCACGCCGCGCAGCCGAGTGCGACGGCGAGCAGCGAGACCCCCAGAAGAACGACGCCCCTTCTCCGCCTCCGGCACCAGGCGAGCAACAGCGCGAGCCCCGCGACGTAGCACGTCACGGCCACCCAGCCGGGAGCCGGCAGATGGACGACGGCGCCGGGCACCTGGGCGGCGAGTGTGACGATGCCGCGCAGCGCGAGCAAGACCGGCCACACCGCGTCGAACGCCACCGCGGCGAGCGTCTCGTCGAGGAACGACAGACCGACGGCGACGAGCCCCACGACCGTCGCGACGCCCGCGAGCGGAACGACGCCGAGGTTCGCGACGACGCCGATCGTCGAGAGCTGGTTGAAGTGGGTCAGCGCGACCGGCAAGACTGCCAGCTGCGCCGCCGCGCTCACGCCGAGCGCGCCGAGGATCGCGCCGCGCGGAAGCGGAGCGACCACGATGCCGAACGTCGCGGCGAACGAGAGCTGGAAGCCCGGGTCGAACAGATCCCCGGGTCGGACCATAAGGATCGCGACCGCTGCGAGCGCGAGGCTGTTCGTCACCGACGCGTCGCGATCCAGCAGGGTGGCGACGAGGACGAGCACCGCCATCACGACGGCGCGGAGCACGGAGGGCTCAGGCCCCACGACCAGCGCGAATCCGATCACCACCACGATCGCGAGCGCGGCCGACGCGCGATGGGGAAGCCGCAGGAGTCGACAGAGCGTCCAGACGGACCCCGCGAGAATCGCCACGTTGAAGCCGGAGACGGCGAGAACGTGGTACACGCCGGCGCGACGGAAGGCGTCATCGATGTCACGCGGGAGCTCGGTGCGGTCTCCGAGCAGGAGTCCGGCGAGCAAGGCCGCCGACGCAGGCGGCAGCGCGCGCCCGATGGCGGCGACCGCCTCGCGCTTGACGCGCACCGACCACGGCGGCGCCGGATCGTCCAGCGGCGTCACCGATTCGGCGCGCGTCGTGGCCACGACGTAAATCCCGTCGCGCGCGAGGTGCGCGGCGTAGTCGTAAGTCCCGGGATTGCGAAAGCCCGTCGCCGGGTGGAGCCGGAGCGGCGCCGCGATTCGCTGGCCTTCGGTCAGTGGGGGCGGCACCCCGTACGCCGTCAGCTGGATGAGACCCGAGGCCGGCGCGCCCTCGACCCGCTCGGTCTCGAGCAGGAGCCGAGTGCGATCGGCCGCCCAGCGTTTCGGCTCGACGGCCAGCCGTCCCTCGACGCGGAGCGTTCTCGGCAGCCCGGCGTTCCGGACGTGGTCCGCGGCCAGCGGCGCCTCACCGCCACGAAGCGCGCCCGCCGCGACCACACCGAGCAGCAGAGCGCTCGCGGCCAGCGCCGGCCGGTCGAAGGCCAGGAATCCGAGGCAGACGGCGACGGCGATGAGCCACGCGATCCAGAACGCTTCGGGCGTTGTCGTGGCCGCCAGCGCGATGCCTGCCCCGAAGGCGATCGCCACCGGAGCCAGGGGCGTCCGGTTCAGATTCACTCGGCGATCGTGACGAAGGCGCGGAGCTGATCGATCTTCCGGGCGCTCATCCCGCGAACGCGCCCGAGCTCGTCGACCCTGGCGAAGGGACCCTCCGTGTCGCGCGTGTCGACGATCCGCCGAGCGAGGGCCGGCCCGACTCCCGGGAGCCGCGTCAGCTCGACCGCCGTCGCGCGGTTGAGGTCGATCGCCGGGGGCGACTCGTCTGTCGGCGAGCCTCGCGGGCCGGCCCAGCCTCGTGGCGCGCTGTTACGCCGCGAACGTCGAGGCTCGTCGCGGAACGAGGATGGCTCGGCGGGGGCACTGCCGTCCGATTGCGGCACCAGGCCGGAGCTCGGCGTCGGCACGCGGTCGAGCTGCTCGAGAGAGTCGGCGAGGTCGGGCCGGGCTCGTCGCCAGTGGCCGACGGCGAGGCCGAGACCGGCGACGGCGAGCAGAATCAGCAGCACGACGATCTGGCGGCGCGTGTAGAGGGTCATGAGCGGACGATCCCACGCCGTCCGGCGCGCGACTAGAGTCGAAAATTTCAGACGTCGCGGACAGCAGCGCACGCGCCGCGTCAAAACAATCGTCGAAAGCGGACGCCGATCTGCGTATCATGCGGTCGCCGGAAACCAGGTCTGAGCCAGGAGGCCGCCATGATCTCGTTCACCGTCAACGGCAAGCAGCGGCAGGTCGACGTCCCACCGGAGATGCCGCTGCTGTGGGTCATTCGTGAGTCGCTCCACCTGACCGGGACCAAGTACGGCTGCGGCATCGCCGTCTGCGGGGCCTGCACCGTCCATGTGGACGGCACCCCCATTCGCTCCTGCGTCACGCCGGCCTCGGCGGTCGGGGGGCGACGCGTGACGACGATCGAGGGTCTGTCGGAGCGCGGCGATCATCCCGTGCAGCGCGCGTGGACGGAAGTCGACGTCCCGCAGTGCGGGTACTGCCAGTCCGGCCAGATCATGTCGGCGGCGGCGCTCCTGGCTCGCAAGCCCGCGCCGACCGACGCCGACATCGACGACGGGATGTCCGGCAACATCTGCCGCTGCGGAACGTATCAGCGGATCCGGGCCGCCATCCACCGCGCCGCCGCGCTCAAGAAGGGAGGCGCGTGATGAAGACGCTCGTCGTCAGTCGCCGCGAGATTCTCAAGGGTAGCCTCGCGGTCGGCGCGGGGCTCACGCTCGGCTTCACGCGGCCGCTGCGCGGGCGCGCGCAGACCCCCGGCGTGTTCGCGCCCAACCAGTGGCTGCGGATCGATCGCGACGGGGTCGTGACCATCACCAACTCGGTGCCCGAGATGGGCCAGGGCTCGCTGACCACGACGGCGATGATCATCGCCGACGAGCTCGACGCCAAGCTCGACAGCGTGAAGGTGGAGCAGGCGCCGGCCAATCCGGCGCTGTACAAGAATCCCGTCACCGGAGCCCAGTCCTACGGCGGAAGCCGCGGCGTTCGCGACCACATGGAGATGTGGCGCAAGGCCGCCGCCTCCGCGCGCGAGATGCTGAAGCAGGCCGCCGCGAACGAGTGGGGCGTGCCGGTCGAGAGCCTGGAGACGGAAGAGGGTTCGGTGGTCCATCGGCCGACCGGCCGGCGTCTCCAGTACGGGCAGCTCGTGGACAAGGCGCAGGCGCTGCCCGTCCCACAGAACCCCAAACTGAAGACTCCCGACCAGTTCCGGTACATCGGCAAGGTCGTCAAGCGGCGCGACACGCCCGACAAGGTCACCGGCCGCGGCGTCTACGGCATCGACGTGCAAGTCCCGGGGATGCTCGTGGGCTCGATCGAGCGCTGTCCCGTGTTCGGCGGCAAGGTGCAGAGCTTCGACGCGACGGCGACCAAGGCGATCAAGGGCGTCAAGGACGTCGTTCAGGTGTCGAACGGGGTCGCCGTCGTCGCCGACAACTTCTGGACCGCGCTCCAGGGGCGCCGGGCGCTCAAGGTGACATGGGACGAGGGACCGACCGCCCAGGTCTCGAGCGCCGGCATCACGCGGGAGTACGAGGCGGCGGCCAAGCAGCCGGGCCAGGTCGCGAGAAACGACGGCGACGTCGACAAAGTGCTGGCGAGCGGCAAGGTGTACGAGGCGGTCTACCAGGTGCCGTACCTCGAGCACGCGTGCATGGAGCCGATGAACGCCACCGCACAGGTCAGTCGCGATTCGTGCGTGATCTGGGCGCCGACCCAGAACCCCGGCGGGACGCAGGCGACCGCCGCGCGGCTCACCGGCTTGGCGCCCGAGAAGGTCATCGTCAACACCACGTTGCTCGGCGGCGGCTTCGGCCGACGCGGTGAGATCGACTTCATCGTCGACGCGGTCGAGACGTCGAAGGCCGTCGGCGCCCCGGTGAAGGTCATGTGGACGCGCGAGGACGACATCACGCACGGCTTCTACCGTCCGGCGACGTACAACGTGTTCCGCGCCGCGCTCGACGCCAACGGGATGCCGTCGGCGTGGTCCACTCGGGTCGTCGGCCCGGGCATCCTGATCCAGAAGGGCCGCGCGCAGGCGGGCACCATCGACCCGGCCGCCGTCGAGGCGGTCCGCAACATGCCCTACGACATCCCGAACCTCCGCATCGAGTGGAACAACAAGGACCTCGGGATTCCGCTCGGCTTCTGGCGCTCGGTTGGCCCATCGCAGAACGGATTCATCATCGAGAGCTTCATCGACGAGCTCGCGCACGCGGCGGGCAAGGATCCCTTCGAGTACCGCAGGGCGCTCCTCGGTAAATCGCCTCGTCACAAGGCGATTCTCGAGCTGGTGGCGAAGCGCGCCAACTGGGGCGCGCCGATGCCGGCCGGCCAGGGCCGCGGGATCGCCGTCGTCTTCTCGTACGGAAGCTACGCCGCCACCGTGGCGGAGGTGTCGGTGGCGCCCGACGGCGCGGTCAAGGTGAATCGGCTCGTCTGCGGGATCGACGCGGGCATCGCCGTGAATCCCGACGCGGTGAGGGCGCAGATGGAAGGCGGCGCCGTCTACGCGCTCACGGCCGCGTACTACGGTCAGATCACGATCGACCGCGGCCGCGTGCAGCAGTCGAACTTCCACGACTATCAGATGCTGAGAATCAACGAGATGCCGGTGGTGGACGTGCAGATCCTGGATTCGGGCGAGGCGCCGGGCGGGCTCGGCGAGCCGGGTGTGCCGACGGTGGCCCCGGCGGTGACCAACGCCATCTTCGCCGCCACGGGCAAGCGCGTCCGAAAGCTTCCGATCGACCGCAACGAGCTCAAGCGCGCCTGACCCTCGCGGCGGATGGCCGGTTGCCTGGCCATCCGCCCCAGCGGCGTCAGGGAACGAGGGCCGCGCGCGTGATGCTGGTCGTGTCCTTCGCGTGCCACTCGGAGTCGGCGAAGGCCTGATTGATCTGCTCGAGCGGATACTTGTGCGAGATGAGCCGGTCGAAGGGCCAGCGGGTCCGATTGCGAACGAGGAAGTCGAGCGCTCTCGGAATCACGCCGGGATCATACTGGATCACGCCGACGATCTTCTTCGAGCCCCAGACGAGCAGTGAAGGCTCGAGCTCGATCTTGGCGCCGCGGCTGATCGTGCCGATCTCGAGATAGGTGCCGCCGGAGCGCAGCATCTCGATCCCTTCCGGGATGACCTGGGGGAATCCGACGAAGTCGCAGGCGACGTCCGCGCCCGCGCCGCCCGTCCACGTGCGAACGAGGCTGACGCGCTCGCGGCGGTCGGTGATCTCCTTGATGTTGATCGTGTGGTCGGCCCCGAAGGCGCGCGCCAGCTCGAGCCGTCCCGGCAGCTGATCGACGACGATGACGGTCGCCGCGCCCATGTCCTTGGCGACCGCGGCCGCCTGGATGCCGAGCCCGCCGGCGCCCTGGATGACGACGGTGCCCCCGAAGCCGAGCCCCGCGCGCTCGAGGCCGAAGATCACCTGCGAGAGCGCGCAATTGACCGGCGCCACCAGCTCGTCGGGCAAGGCGTCCGGCACGACGAAGATCGCCCCGCGCCCACGCAGGTAGTAGTATTCGGCGAAGGCGCCGTGAAAGTGCGGGAACTGCGAGGGGCCCAGCGGCCGCTCGATCTTGGCCGGGCACGCCGCCGGCTCGTTCGCCAGGCATGCATAGCACCGCCCGCACGGATAGAAGTACGTGTAGGCGACCCGGTCGCCCTCCTTGAGCGGACGCCCCAGCGAGTCGGTCTTCACGCGCGCGCCGAGCCGGGCCACGCGGCCGGTCATCTCGTGGCCGTAGATCCAGCCGTCCTCCGGCAGCCGCAGCGGCGCGTCGCCGCGCCAGAAGTGGAGGTCCGAGCCGCAGACGTTGGCGAGCGAGACGCGGATGAGGACCGCGTCGGGCTCGACGTCCGGCACGGGGACGTCGCGGATCTCGAACGGCTTGCCGGGCCCGAAGAAGACCGCCGCCTTGCCGCTGCTCACCGGCTGGCTCCTCTCGCGACGTCGAACGCGTCGTGCAGGGTTCGCACCGCCAGCTCCGCGTACTTGTCCTCGATGACGCACGAGACCGCGATCTCGGACGTCGAGATCATCTGGATGTTGATGCCCTCGCGCGCGAGCGTGGCGAACATCGTGGAGGCGACGCCGGAGTGGCTGCGCATGCCGACGCCGACGATGGAGACCTTGGCGACCCGCTCGTCGTGCACGATCCCGCGCGCGCCGATCTCGCGCACGACCTCCGAGAGATCCGCGACCGCGCGTGCGTGATCGCCGCGCGGCAAGGTGAAGGACATATCGGTGTAA
>Ga0137403_10003338_pt1 | contig 19307 bp, 14 predicted proteins | sample CZOMad2_1_16fung_FD_122057 | JGI IMG/M metagenome (GOLD analysis project Ga0137403, IMG submission 122057) | Vadose zone soil fungal communities from Angelo Coast Range Reserve, California, USA - CZOMad2_1_16fungal (Hybrid Assembly) | ecosystem: Environmental > Terrestrial > Soil > Vadose zone...
TCGAGCAGATGCCGGTAGTTCGCCAGGCCGGTGAGCGGATCGCTGACGGCGAGGTGGCGAACTTGTTCGAAGAGGTGGGCGTTGTCCAAAAGTGCGCCGCCGAGAGCGACGGTGTAACCCATCACCATGAGAGCCTGGGCAAAAAGGAAGGGAGCGTCCAGCAAGCGCTGCGATTGCGCGGCGGAAAATTGAGCGGCGACGTTGAACCAAGCGGCGGCGTAAATGGTGCGATCGAATGCGGAATCTTCGGCGGACAGGCGGCGACGATACCAAATCAGACTGACGAAGAAAATCGCAGCTGGGAGCAACTGCTGCGGGCTGGGGAAAAAAGCGCCGGGATGCGGGGAAACCTCGGGAGGCAAACGGCGTAGTGTTGCGGCAAGTCCATACGTCAGGGCGATGACGGTCAACAGGGCTCCCGTGATTTCCCGCCGCGGATGCCGGGAACGCGGGATGAAACGTTCAACGAGCAGAGCGACGATGAGCAGGAGTGCCAGGACCATGCGGCCGATCCACCAGGCAATCGGCGCCCAAAGAAGGCGCAATGGGGCGTCCGGCAAAAATTGAAAAAAGAGCACACTGGTTGCGGTGAGGACGGCGCCGGAAAGAAGGAAGCCGGCGCCAAGAATCAGGGAGATGCGATCCTGGGTTCCCTGAAAACGAACGAGAGTCACTGCCGCGAAGACGAAAGCAAGAAGGCCGCTGACGACCTGGAGATAGCCCTGGAGGAGAGGATCCGGCTCAATGGAGATGCGACGCAACCAGTAGGCGGCAGCGACGACAAAGAGGAAGCCGGCGGCATGCGCGAGGAAAATTGTCGCGCGACTGCGGCTATGCTTGAGAGGTGCCTCGGCCATAATCCGTTTTTCCCAAGTGGTACGCTTTCTCCGGGCCGGGCGCCTACTTAATTAGACTGCTTAGCAGGCTGGGGCGTTGCCGCCGAATCGGGGAGCGCGTGAACCAAGAGATACCGGCCTGTGGATTTCGTGACCTGTACCAGAGTGCAGGGAAAAATCAGGTAGAAAAATTGGGATTGGTGAGCATGGTGGCGAAAAGAAATTTAGGGATTGCGGAAGAGGGTGAATTTGGCCAAACTACTTCATTGAAACGATTGAATACTGCGAAAAACTAATGCCGCTGGCGGGGACGTGTTTGTGTACCATCGTGGATTCGAATGCACGCGACGATGGCCCGAATGAAGAGTAACTCTTCACCGAGAAGGAGAACTTCTTGAGCAACGAAACGAACGAGAGTTCAGGGGCCCGCCTGAAGCGTTCGCTCACGCTGTGGAACCTGATCATCATCGGGATTGTAATTATCCAGCCGATCGCGCCGATGGGGCTGTACGGCATAGTGAATAACGCGGCGGGCGGGCACGTGGTGACCACGCTACTGATTGCGATGGTGGCGATGCTGTTTACGGCAATCAGTTACGGAATGCTGGCGCGAGTGTATCCGAGCGCGGGATCCGCATACACCTACGTAGGGCAGGAAATTCATCCCGGGCTCGGCTATCTGACGGGGTGGGCGATGGTGATGGATTACATCCTCAACCCGCTGATCTGCACGATTCTATGCAGCAAGCTAACGCAAAACATTTTACCGGGAGCGCCCTATTGGGCGCTGGCGGTTTTCTATGCGACGGCGTTTACTTTGCTGAATCTGCGCGGAGTGAAGGCTTCGGCGCGAATCAACGACGTGCTGGCGGCGGGAATGACGATCGTGGTGATCGTTTTTTTCGGATTTGTGATTCGGTTCCTGCTGGGATTGCACGAGTATGGGGTGGGGTTCTTTTCGCAGCCGTTTTACAATCCAGCGACGTTCAATCTGAATTCCATTTTTCACGGCACCTCGATCGCCGTGCTGACGTACATCGGGTTCGATGCTATTTCAACATTTTCGGAAGAAGTGGAGAACCCGCGCCGGAATATCTTGCTGGCTACCGTGCTGGTGTGCCTGGTGACGGGAGTGTTGTCCTCGCTGGAAGTGTATGCGGCTCAGCTCGTGTGGGGCTCGAAGCCATTCCCGCCGGAGCAGGTGGAATCCGCGTTTCCGCTGGTGGCCAGGCAGGTGGGGGGATTTTTTCTGTTTCAACTGCTGAACTTCACGATTTTGATCGCCAACATCGGGTCTGGGATGGGAGCGCAGCTTGCTGCGTCGCGGCTGCTCTATGGGATGGGCCGCAATGACGCGCTGCCGAAGGGGTTTTTCGGCAAAATCGAGCCGAAGCGGCACATCCCGGCGAACAACGTGATGTTGATCGGAGCGATCGCGCTGGCGGGCTCGTTTTTTTTCTCGTACGAGCGCGGCGCGGAGATGCTCAATTTCGGCGCATTCATTGCATTCATGGGAGTGAACGCTGCGGCATTTGTGCGTTACTTTCTGCGTGCGGAGCGCAAATCCATTTGGCCGGTACTCTGGCCGCTGCTCGGCTTTGGAATTTGCGGCTACATTTTCTGGCATTTGAGTATGCCTGCGAAAAAGCTTGGGACCATTTGGCTGGCTGTGGGAGCAATTTATGGAGCCTGGAAGACTTCGGGGTTCCGCAAAACCATGTCGTTTGAGGCGCCCGCGGAATGAGGCTTCGAGTTCAAAGAGGCCCATTGCATATGGGGCGACTCTAGAAGGATGATGATGCCCTCGGAGGCGCCAGTTCTTGTGAAACGGGCTAACAGCAAGAACCTCACCGTAACGATGCGGGATGTCGCGAAGTCCAGCGGCTTTTCTCCGGCTACGGTTTCGATTGTGCTGAACAACGCGCCGCTGGCGCGTTACATCGCGCCGACGACAAAAAAGCGCATTGAGGAAGTGGCTAAGAAACTTGGCTACCGGCCGAATGCGATGGCGCGATTTTTGCGCAGTAAGCGAAGCCATAGCGTCGGCGTCATGTTCTTCGATATTGCCGATCCTTTCTGCATCCCGGTCCTGCGAGGCATCGAAAACGCCCTGTATCAATCCTCCTACGTGCAGATTTTTGCCGATGCACATAACCAGAGAAACCGCTTCGAACGCTATCTGGAACTGCTGCTCGAGCATCACGTTGAAGCGCTAATCGTTGTGGCGAACTGGCTTTTCGTGGACATTCATTTGCTGGCGGACCTCAGCAAACGAAACATCCCTGCAGCGACGATTGGGTTTGAGCTGCCCGGTGACACGGTCAGCTCGGTGATGGTGGATAACGAGGCAGGCGGGCGGCTTGCGCTGGAGCATCTGCATCAACTCGGCCATCGGAAAATCGCGTTTATTCGCGGGCCAAAAATGCTGATTGACAGCGCGCCGCGGTGGCGCGGCATTCAAAAATTTGCGCACTCGTCTGGGATGGCGATCGATCCGGCGCTGGTGCTGCAACTCCCAGATTCCTTTGACCCCAACTCCGGCTTCGAGGGCGGTTTCCGCTTCACGGAAGAACTGCTGGAAAGAAAGAAACGATTCACGGCGTTGATGGCGTTCGACGATTTAACGGCGCTGGGCGCGATTCGCGCGCTTACGAAGGCGGGCGTGAAAGTGCCGGAGCATTGTTCGGTGGTGGGCTTTGATGACGTGCCGCTGTCTTCGCTGGCCGCGCCATCCTTAACCACCGTGCGGCAGCCGCTGGAGGCGATGGGGAATCACGCCGTGAACATCGTTATGGAAGGCGTGAATGCCGGCCTGGAGAAACGCGACTGGAATATTTCTCGGCACAAGATGAATCCGGAGCTGGTGATTCGCGATTCCACGCGAGCAGCGGCGCTCACGGGTTCCGACGACTAGACATTTCCGCCAACGAATACAATACCAAAGGCGCGGACCCGGTGGCCCGCGCCTTTAGTTTTTTAGACTCTCGAGTCTGCTGACCTTACTGCGCTGGCGGCAGAAAAGCCTGCGAAGGCGCCAGGAATTCGACCTTTGGAAGCTCGGTGACAACACGGACGCGCTCGAAGCGCCCCTTCTTTCCGCCGCTGCCATTGAAGGTCAGAAGATACTGGTTGTCCAGATGCGAGCCAAGCTCGTCAAAATAAGGCTTCAACGTGACGGGCGGGCCAAAGCCGAGATAGTAGGCTTCTCCGCCGGTCTCTTCCGAGAGCTGGCTGAGGTTCGCTTGCGCTCGGGAGACGCGGAAGAATCCGCGCGACCTGTGCCCGTCGTCCGGGGCGTAAATCGACCAGATGTTGATGTTCTGCTTCTGGGCGCGTTCAATAGCGGGAATGAGATCCGGGCTGGTAAAGCTGAAATCTCCGCGGAAATAGTCGATCCCGGAGGAGATCAACAGAATGGAGCGCCGGTCCCCGGACGCTGGCAAACGCTTAAGGAGATCCTGAAGCGCGAGATAGGGGCTTGAAAACGCGCCCCCGGTACCCAGCGGAATGCGCAAAGCCTTCGCCGCAAGATCATGATCGTTGGTGAAATCCTGGGCGAGCATGGCCGTCCCGTTGCGAGCGTAGGCCACAGAAATGTAGGTCGTAGCCGGCTGTGCGGCAAAGAACGCTTTCAAGTCACTCCACTGGTTAGCGATGCCGCTGTCCAGCGAATCGTCGATCAACACGGCGAGATACAACTTTTCACCCTTGGTCCAATTCACCACCTGGGTGCGCTCCTTGTTCAGATAAAGCTGCACATCATCCTTCGTGATGGCCGGAGGGTTGGTATCCTTCTTACCGACCGCGGTAACCGTGATGGTGACATTTCCCGGGTCTGCTGCAATGGCGCTGGCTGCAAAAAGCCCAAGCGCAATTGCAAGCGCTCCGAGCAGCGAGACAACGTGATTTGTAATTCTCTTGCGAGTCATAGTGTAGTTCCCTTTACCTTTCCCAACTCATTAGATGCCGATTCGAACCAAAAGTATCTTGTGTAATGGAGGGTTGATAGCCGGCTTACGCGGCGGCGGTCATTTGCCTAGAGCGATTAGCGGCCAGCGTAGTATGCTGCGCCACGCACAGAGAGGCCTCTCCGGTGAAAGACTACGTAGGTGCGATTGACCAGGGAACCACGAGCACGCGGTTCATGGTCTTTGACAAATCCGCCCGGATTGTGGCCGCAGGGCAGAAGGAGCATGAACAGATTTTCCCGAAGCCCGGATGGGTCGAGCATGACCCGCTGGAGATTCTGCGCCGCACGGAAGAGGTCATCGCGGAGGCTCTGGCCCAGCGCGGCTTGCGCGCCTCAGACCTCGCCGCCATCGGCATCACTAACCAGAGGGAGACGACCGTCCTCTGGGAGCGGCGAACCGGGAAGCCCGTTGCGAATGCCATCGTCTGGCAAGACACGCGGGTGGCAGAAGATGTGGCGCGGTTTGCACAGGATGGCGGGCAGGACCGCTTCCGCCCGCAAACCGGGCTGCCGCTCAGCACCTACTTCAGCAGCTTGAAGTTGCGCTGGTTGCTTCAGAATGTTCCCGAAGCGCGTGAGAAAGCGGCGGCGGGCGATCTGCTTTTCGGGAACATCGATACGTTCCTCCTCTGGAACCTAACCGGGGGAGCGCAAGGCGGGGTTCACGCAACCGACGTGACCAATGCCAGCCGAACGCAACTCCTCAGACTGAAAACACTGGATTGGGATGAAAAGTTGCTTGCGGCCTTTGAGATTCCGCGCGGGGTGCTGCCGGCGGTGCGGTCGAGCAGCGAAGTGTATGGGGAAGCGTCACTTGCGACGATCGCCGGGGCTCCCATCTGCGGAATTCTTGGCGACCAACAAGCGGCGCTGGTTGGGCAGGCGTGTTTTCGGCCCGGCGAGGTGAAGAATACCTACGGGACGGGCTGCTTTCTGCTGATGAATACCGGCGAGCGGCTCGTGCCTTCGAACTTTGGGCTGCTCACGACAATTGCCTACAAATTTGGCAGCGGGGCTGTTCACTACGCTCTCGAAGGCGGAGTCGCCATCTCGGGAGCGCTGGTGCAATGGCTTCGCGATAATCTCGGGCTGATTCAGAAAAGTTCGGACGTGGAGGCGCTTGCGCGCACGGTGAACGACAACGGCGGCGTTTACTTTGTTCCGGCTTTTTCCGGCCTTTATGCGCCGTATTGGAAGGAAAATGCGCGGGGAGTGATCGCCGGGCTCACGCGCTATGCGAATAAGGGGCACATTGCGCGGGCGGTCCTGGAAGCGACGGCATTTCAGACACGTGAAGTCGTGGAAGCCATGGAAAAGGATTCAAAAATCGGACTAGAGAGCCTGCGCGTGGACGGGGGAATGGTCGTCAACGAATTGCTGATGCAATTTCAGGCGGACATCCTGAATCGGGAGGTGGTTCGCCCAGTGATACAGGAAACGACGGCGCTGGGCGCAGCGTATGCCGCGGGGCTGGCTGTCAAGTTTTTCTCAGGGTTGGAAGAACTGCGCGCCAATTGGGCCGTCGATCGCACCTGGAAACCAAATCTGGCCGAAGCAGAGCGGGAGCAACTCTACAAGCAGTGGAAGAAAGCGATTGCGCGATCGTTTGACTGGATCGAATCCTGACGGAGGCTGTGACTCATGACCTCGCCGCTGCTTGGTGAATTTCTTGGGACGATGGTACTCATTCTGCTTGGCGATGGAGTTGTCGCCGCGGTGCTGCTGAAGCGCTCCAAAGCGGAAGGCGGCGGGTGGATCGTGATTGCCTCAGGGTGGGCGTTTGCGGTGATGGCGGGAGTGTTCACGGCCATCGCTTGCGGAAGCAGCGACGCGCATCTCAATCCGGCGGTGACGCTCGGGTTCGCCGTGCGCGACAGCAACTTCGCAAAGTTTCTTCCCTACCTTGCCTCGCAGTTGCTGGGAGGAATTGCAGGCGGCGCGCTGGTTTGGCTGCATTACCTGCTGCACTGGAAGGAGACGCCGGACGCATCGGCGAAGCTGAGTGTCTTTTGCAATTCCCCGGCAATCCGCAGCGCTCTTCCAAATCTACTGAGTGAAATCATCGCGACGTTTGTTCTCGTCTTTGTCGTTGGCGCAATTTTCTCTAAGAAGGTAGCGGCTGGCGGACCCACGGCGGGGCTCGGCCCCTACCTCGTCGGCAGCCTCGTCTGGGGCATCGGCCTGTCTCTCGGCGGCCCCACGGGATATGCCATTAATCCGGCGCGCGATCTTGGTCCGCGCATTGCGCACGCCATTCTCCCGATCGCCGGCAAAGGCGGGTCCGATTGGGACTATGCTCCGATTCCCGTGATCGGCCCTCTCCTCGGAGGCATCGTGGCGGGCTTGCTTCTCCGCGCGCTGGCGATTTCTTGATCCATTCGACGAATGAAGAGGCTGGATGTTCATGAGTCTGACGCGATCACTGCTGCTTGCGGCATCCCAGAATCGGTGGCTGCGCGAGCATGCGACCCGCTATCGCTTTGTAAGAAGCAGCGTTTCCCGGTTCATGCCGGGAGAAACTTTCGACGATGCGATGCAGGCGGCGCAAAATCTTAGCGGAAAACAGATTGGCACCGTATTCACGCACCTCGGTGAAAACATAAGGGATCATGCGGAAGCACAGCACGTGGCGGATCACTATCTGGATGTACTCAGCCGGATACAGAAGTCAGGTTTGCGCGCGGAGATTTCCGTAAAATTGACGCAGCTAGGGCTGGATTTGTCGCCCGATATTTGTTTCAACCATCTGAAAGCCATTATCGAGTGCGCGCCGAAGGATTCCGTCGTATGGCTGGACATGGAGGCAAGCAATTATGTGGATGCGACCCTGGACCTCTACCGCCGAACGCTAGGACTGTTTCCGAACGTTGGCGTGTGCCTACAAGCGTATCTTTTTAGAACCAGGGACGATCTTTCGAAACTGCTGACGTTGCGCCCCTCGATCCGCCTCGTGAAGGGCGCCTACAACGAATCCGCCGAGATTGCGTTTCCCCGCAAGCAAGATGTTGATGAAAATTATTTTGCCCTTGCAAAGGAGATGCTCATCGCGAAAAAAGGAGACCGGTGCGTGCGCGCGGCCTTCGGGACGCACGATCTGGTGCTGATCCGGCGTCTCTCGGAATTTGCTTCCGCGGAACAAATCCAGAGAGCAGATTTCGAAGTGCAGATGCTGTACGGGATTCAGCGCGCGGAGCAAGAACGCCTTGCGGCCGAGGGCTGCACTTCGATCGTGCTGGTGGCTTACGGAAGCTACTGGTATCCGTGGTTCGTGCGGCGGCTGGCAGAGCGCCCGGCTAATCTGTGGTTCATGGTGCGCAACGTATTTGCAGGTTAGAAATCAGACGCGATCAAGTTCCCGTATTGGCTTTTGCCACCAAAAGAATTGCGAAAATGTAAAACAAAAACATCAGCGCGAGATACGTCTTCGCCTGGCGGTTCGCGCCTTCAAATTCCTTCCAGACCAGGACGCCCCACAGCGCGGCGACCATGGGCGCCGATTGGCCGATGGCGTAGGAGATCGCCACGCCGGTGAAATTCGCAGCCACAAGGTTGAAAACGGTGCCGATTCCCCAGATAGCGCCGCCCAATAGGCCGAGCATGTGGCCAGAGGCCGGGCCACGGAAGAATCCGCGGAAGTTTACCGGCTCACCCACGAGTGGCTTCTTCATGAAATAAACGTTCCAGATGAGACAGGAGAGCAAGGCACCAAGCGTGAAGAAGACTCCAATGCTGTAAGGACCGAGCGTGTGTCCTTGCGTCATCGCGTGAGTTACAAAAGGCGCCCAAAGACCCATCAAGATTCCGGAGACGATGCAGACAGTGATGCTCTTTTGAGAGACGGAACCGGCGGCCTTTTTCAAGCTGCCATAGGCTTTGCCATCGAGAATCACGGCGATGACGGCACACACAACGCCTGCAGCCAGCAAACCTGCGTTCCCCTTTGGCTGCAGCAGGAAACTGGAAACGACGCCGACCACCAATGCGATGCCGATCGAAACTGGAAATGCGATGGCTAGGCCTGCCATGTCAATCGCTGCGACGAGCAGCAGATTCGCCAGATTGAACACTGCACCTCCGGCCAGCGTATAGAGGAAATTCGAGTTATCCGCCGACCGGATGTTGTTCAGGAAACTCGCCGCATCGTTCGAGGTGCTTCCCATCGTGAACGCGAGCACCAGCGAGATCAGGAAAATGCCGACAGCGTAGTCCCAATAAAAAAGTTCGAAACGGTAGTTCTTGACGCCTTTATAAGTATTTGCCCAGGAGCCCCAACAAATCGCGCTCGTAATCATCATCACTAAGGCGATGCCAAAATCATGAGGAACGAACATGAAATTGCGGCTCCTTCGCGGGCCAGGCGATTCAAACTTCTACCTTCGTTCAACAATCGTTGAACGCAGGGCCGTTTTGCCCTTTGTTGTTCTGGCTGCTTATAGTCACCGCGACTCCGGCTGTCAAGGATAAAGCTGAGGATTCCATGGCGATTCCATCGTGCTAGCCGGTGAGTGTGATTGCAGATTTCGGGCTAAGTTCCTATATAATCCGCGCGCGGAATCATCGGAGGCGAAGTGATGGCCAAGCAATCCCTCATTGCCGTAGTGGGCAGCGCCAACGTGGATCTCACTACGTTTAATGACGTGTTTCCGCGGCCTGGAGAGACGATTTTCGGCAAGAAGTTCGATCTTGGTTTTGGCGGCAAAGGCGCCAATCAAGCTGTTGCGGCGCGCTTGTGCGGTGCAAACGTGGGAATGGTGGCGAAAGTGGGAAGCGACCTCTTCGGCCCCGCCACGATCAAGAATTTCCAATCGCAAGGAATTGACGCGACGTACGTCGGTATCGCCGAAGGCGCATCCAGCGGCGTCGCTCCCATCTTTGTGGAACCCGGCGGCCAGAACCGCATCATCGTCGTGAAGGGCGCGAACGATTTGCTTTCGCCCGAAGATGTGGAGGCGGCCGCGCCGCTGCTTCGTAAGGCGGACACCATCGTCATGCAGTTTGAGATTCCTCTACGCACGGTCTACCATACGGTGCGCTTTGCCAAAGCCAACGGCATTCGCTGTATCGTGAATCCGGCTCCCGCCCAGGAGGTGGATTTCGCGCAAGTCGGCGCCGCTGCGTATTTCATTCCAAATGAAACCGAAGCGGGAATCACGACGGGGATGCCGGTGAAATCGATCGACGACGCAAAAAAGTGCGCGGAGTTTTTGCTCCGCAAAGGGATGCAGCGCGTCGTGATTACACTCGGCGAACGCGGTTCGCTGGTGGCCGGGATGGACGGCATGGAACATGTGCCGGCCTTCCAGGTTCAGGCAGTTGATACCACCGGTGCAGGCGACGCGTTCATCGGCAGTTTCGCGGTTTTCCTTGGAGAAGGAATTCCAGAAAAGGAAGCTTTGCGGCGTGCAAATCTCTATGCCGCGCTCTCCACGACGAAAGTGGGGACACAAAAATCGTTCTGTACCCGGGCGGAGTTTGAAAAAGAGTGGCAGAATCGCAGCGCAAGCCTGTAAACCAGCTTTGGCAAAGTGTTAAGATGGAGTTGTCCAGGTCACTCTGTCTCATTCGGTAGAGATCGCCATGACTTTACACGACAACACGAGAACCGAGAGCGCAACTGAGTTGGCGCGTAACGCCAAGCCGGGCGCAATTTCTCCTTCAGAAACGGCCATCGCCAAGTATGCGGGGCGTGACCTTCAGATGAACCGCGGCATTCCGCTGAATTTGGATTGGGTGAATGCAGTTCGGGTGAACACCAGCGCCGTAGAGCGCCGCGCGCAATCCCTTGTGACTCGCCGCACGGTGAAAAAAGAGTGGCAGGCCGCGTGGCTGCTGCGCGCCATTACGTGCATGGACCTGACCACGCTTTCGGGTGATGACACGGACGAACGCGTGCTTCGGCTCTGTGCCAAGGCGCGCCAGCCCATTCAGCAGGAAATCGTGCAAAAGCTAGGTACCGAAAGCCTGAATATCAGGGTTGCGGCCGTCTGCGTGTACCACACGTTCATCGAAACGGCGCGCCGGGGAGTCGAAGGAAGCGGGATCCACGTTGCCGCGGTCTCGACGGGATTCCCTGCCGGTCTGTCTCCGCTTGCCGAACGAGTCGCCGAGATCCGGCGTTCTGTCGAAGCCGGCGCCGACGAAATCGACGTGGTCATCACGCGCGCTCATGTGTTCGGCGGGAAGTGGCAGGCGCTCTACGACGAGATAGCCATGTTCAAGAATGCCTGCGGGCCCGCGCATCTAAAGGTAATTCTCGGCACTGGCGATCTGCTGACGCTGCGCAACGTGGCGCGCGCGAGTCTGGTGGCGATGATGGCGGGAGCAGACTTCATCAAGACATCCACCGGGAAGGAAGCGGTCAATGCGACGCTTCCGGTCAGCCTGGTCATGACGCGCGCTATTCGCGAGTACGCGCAAGAAACGGGAATGGCGGTCGGATTCAAACCGGCGGGCGGAATTCGAACGGCGAAGCAGTCGCTCGAATGGCTCGCTCTGATGAAGGAAGAGCTCGGCAATTCCTGGCTGAACGCGGAGCTGTTTCGATTTGGCGTTAGCAGCATGCTCGCGGACATCGAGCGGCAACTGGAACATCACGCTACCGGGCGATACTCGGCGGAATACCGCCATCCCATCGCGTAAATCGATGAACGCTCGGGCAGAGATGAAAAAACCAGAAAGAAGCGAATGAGCATCGTCGAAAAATTCATGACTATGGACTACGGCCCCGCGCCGGAAGATCCACGCGAAGCTCTCGCATGGTTGGACCGCAGCGGCCAGCGTTTCTCGCATTTCATCAACGGGACGTGGCAGCCGCCCGCAAACGGCGAATATTTCGACACCACCGATCCCTCGACCGGCGAGAAACTTGCGGCCGTGGCACAAGGATCGTCGGCCGACGTTAACGCGGCCGTGAAAGCGGCCCGGGCAGCACTTCCGGCATGGCAGGCACTCACTCCCCACGCCCGCGCACGCTACCTTTATGCTCTCGCGCGGCAGGTGCAAAAGCACTCGCGCTGGCTCGCGGTTCTCGAGACGCTGGACAACGGCAAGCCTATTCGCGAGAGCCGCGACATCGATATCCCGCTTGTGGCGCGGCATTTCTACCATCACGCGGGATGGGCTCAACTGCTGGAGCAGGAATTTCCGGGCTACACCGCCTGCGGCGTGGTCGGCCAGATCATTCCGTGGAATTTTCCTCTGCTGATGCTGGCCTGGAAGATTGCGCCCGCACTCGCCACGGGCAATACAGTCGTGCTGAAACCCGCGGAATTTACGTCGCTCACCGCGCTCGCGTTCGCACAAATTTGCCAGGAAGTCGCTCTCCCCGCCGGAGTCGTCAACATCGTTACCGGCGACGGCTCAACCGGCGAAGCGCTCGTGAAACATCCCGGCGTGGACAAAATTGCGTTCACGGGTTCAACGGAAGTGGGGCGCGCCATTCGAAAAGCGACGGCGCAGAGTCACAAAAAACTTTCCCTGGAGCTCGGCGGCAAATCTCCGTTCATCATTTTCGAAGACGCGGATCTGGACAGCGCTGTGGAAGGTCTTGTTGACGGCATTTGGTTCAACCAGGGGCAGGTTTGTTGCGCCGGCTCGAGATTGCTGATGCAGGAAAGCGTTGCGGAAATCCTAATCGGCAAAATTCAGAATCGCATGAACACGCTGCGCATCGGCCCGCCGCTCGATAAGGCCATCGATGTCGGCGCGATCGTCGCGCGCGTGCAGATGGAGCGCATCCAGCGGCTCGTAGATCAAGGCGTCGCCGAAGGGGCCACCTGCTGGCAGCCGTCCATCCCCATGCCTTCGCGAGGTTTGTATTTCTTGCCGACGCTGCTCAGCAACGTGCACCCGGCCTCCATCGTCGCGCAGCAGGAGATTTTTGGCCCGGTGCTGGCCGCCATGACGTTTCGAACGCCGAGGGAAGCGGTCGAGCTCGCCAACAATACGGTCTACGGCTTGGCTGCGAGCGTCTGGAGCGAGAGCATCAACGTTTCGCTGCACATCGCAGCGCAACTCAAAGCAGGTGTGGTCTGGGTAAACGGCACGAATCTATTCGATGCTTCTTGCGGATTTGGCGGGTATCGGGAGAGCGGATTTGGCCGCGAGGGCGGTCGTGAAGGATTGCTTGAATACCTCGAGCCGGCCTGGTTCAAACAAGCGCCGCCCGTTCGCACGACGCCGCTTGCGATCGACCAGCCTCCTGAACCACATTCGGATTTTGCTACGCCGCCGATGAATCGCACCGTGAAACTGTATATTGGCGGCAAGCAGACGCGCCCGGATTCTGGGTACAGCATGGAAGTGCGAGCAGCGGACGGCCGCTTGCTAGGCGAGGCGCCTCTTGGCAATCGCAAGGACATCCGCAATGCAGTCGAAGCGGCGCGCAAGGCGGAAGGGTGGGGCAAGGCGACCGCGCACAATCGCGCGCAAGTGCTCTTTTATGTTGCGGAGAACCTGTCGCAGCGCCGCGAAGAAATTTCCTGCCGACTGTCCGACATCGTTGGAAAGAAACAGGCGGAGCAGGAAGTTAGCCTCGGCATTGAGCGCATTTTTTCTTATGCCGCGTGGGCCGACAAGTTTGACGGCGCGGTCCACAATCCGCCATTCAGAAACGTCGCATTGGCGATGAAAGAGCCTATTGGCACGGTGGGTGTTATTTGCCCCGCGGATGCGCCTTTGCTGGGATTCCTCTCACTGGTCATGCCCGCCATCTCCATGGGCAATACGGTCGTTGCCATTCCCTCGGAGAAATATCCACTCATCACGGGAGACCTTTATCAAGTGTTCGAGACGAGCGATTTGCCTGGAGGGGTGGTGAACATTGTCACTGGCCGCATGCCGGAATTGGCGAAAACGCTCGCCGAGCACGATGACGTGGATGCCGTCTGGTGCTTCGCGGATGAAGCCAGCGCCGCAACGGTGAAGGCCTTGTCAGTAGGAAATCTGAAGCAGACGTTTACAAACGAAGGCCGCGCCATCGACTGGTTCGATACCAAACAGGGCGAAGGCCGCTGGTTCCTTGAGCACGCCGTTCAGGTGAAAAACATCTGGGTTCCCTACGGCGAGTGATCCTTCGAATTGTCGGGCAAACACAGTTTACGACTTGCTAGTGAATAGCCGTGCTATCAGAATTCCTCAAGCAGGCCAGCAAGCAGGAAGACCAAAGGCCATGCACGCCATACTTGGTTGCAGAAAAATCTGAGAGCGTGAATGTGCCAAAAGAGAATCCGCTCATCGCGCAATCGCTACCCATGCAGGAATCGGTGGAGGCAAGCGACACCGCGTATCGGCGAACTCGCTGCGATTCTGATAACATTTGCGGCGTCGAGAATGATACGAGGTAGTTCATGAAGCTGGTTACTTTTCACGGGGAGTCACGAGGAGATCGCATCGGTGCGTTGGCCGCAGAGGGATGGATTGTGGACCTGAATGCTGCCTACGCAAGCTATTTAAGAAACGTCGAGCGGGAAGGGGCATTCTATGAGCTTGCGGATGCGCGCGTGCCTTCCGACATGCGCGGGTTGTTCGAGAATGGGGACCGTGGTCTGGACGCGGCCCGCACTGCATTCGAATACGCGCTAAGAGCAGGGCCGGAAGTGAAGGGAGTTTCCGGGGAGCCCATTTTTTTTCGCCGGGAATCTGTAAGCATCAAGGCGCCTATCGTGCCCAGAAAGTTCTTCCACACGGCGGGAAATTTCCGTGAGCACCACGAGGATGCGCAAAAGGCAGGATTTTCTCATCCCATACTTCCATGGATTGTGTTCTTTCAAAACGTGGATGCCATTATCGGCCCGGACGCGCCGATTATTTACCCTGAGCATTTGACGGAAGAACTCGATTACGAGCTTGAGCTTGCCGTGGTTCTCAAGAAACCGGGAAAACACTTCTCCGCGGAGCAGGCGCGTGAATACATCGGCGGTTACGTCATTTTCAACGATGTGACGGCGCGCGACATCCAGCGCCGGGAGATGAAGTCCGGAGTGTTCAGCTTTTGCAAGGGCATCGACACGTTTTGCCCGCTTGGACCCTATATCGTGACGGCGGATGAGATTCCGGACCCGCACAATCTGGCGATGCAACTTCGCGTGAATGGGAAGATCCGGCAGGAGTCGCATACCAGCAAAATGTCCGTGACGATTCCGGAAATCATCGCCCATTATTCGCCCATGGGTTACTCCGCGGGCGATGTGCTTTCCACGGGCACCATCTCCGGGGTTGCGGCGTTCAGCGGGGATCCGAAGTCCCTCTACCTGAAACCCGGCGACATTGTGGAGTGCGAAATCGAAAAAATCGGAGTGCTCCGGAATCCAATCGTATCGTACAAAGGGATGCAAGGCGGCAAATCGGTGACGGCATGAGCGGAAGATCAAGATCAGGCGCGGTTACAGCAACCGGTGTGATGGCAGTGGATCTACTTCTCGCTGAAGTGCGGCAAGACTTTTTTCCCGAATAGGCGCGCTTGTTCGATCCGGTCGCCGCCCCAAAGCTCTAGCATGATATGCGTGCACCCGGCGGCGCGATACTCCTCCAATCGCGCGATGCATTGTGACGGTGTGCCCGCTATGGGGCACACTTTCTCGAGCACCGCGTCCACCACAGCGCGGGCAGCGGCTTTCCGGCCCCCCCGCTCCATGGCGTCGGCGATGGGGCGAATCTCTTCGAAGGAAAGACCGGCGCATTCGAGCAACGTGTCCGCTGAACCGCGGATGTTCTGAACTTTGTTGGCGAGATACATGGCGGCCATTTCTCTTGCGCCTTCGCGAGCAGACTTGGGATCTTCGCCAACACTGCCGACAATCACCGAACCCAGATCGAGTTTGGAGAAGTCCTTTCCGGCCTTGCGAGCGCCCTCTTCCATCATTTTGCGCGAATGCTCCACAAACTTCGGCGTGGTGATGCTGGCCGTCAACAAACCATTCGAATGCGAACCGGCGAGACGCTGCAGAACCGGACCGGTGGCTCCGACGTAAATCGGTACGCGCCATCGCGGGACGTGGGCGTCAGCTTTGAGCGCGGGCGCATACGCCTGAAACGCCTTGCCTTCGTATTTCACTTCATTGCCCGCGAGCATCGCTTCGATGATCTCGATGCTTTCGCGCATCACGGTTGCGGGGCCGACCTCTTTCCCCTTTTCTCCCTCGCCGATTTCTTTCATGAAAATCTTCGAAGCGCCAAGGCCGAGGAGAAAACGGTCTTTGCCGGCCGCTTCCTGAAGGACGCGAGCTTCCATGGCGATTTGCACGGGATGACGCGTATACGGCGAAATGATGCCCCAGCCGATGGTGATTTTTTTGGTTTCGCGAGCAACGATGGCGGTGACTGCCGTGGAGGAGCGTGCCTCCATCGAGTGCTTGCGCCACCAGGGATAGGCCTCCGCCAGCCAGAAGGTGTCAAACCCGGCGGCGTCGCAAGCCTGAGCCATGCGTACCGTCTCGTCGAGCGGCTCCATGCTGAGCTGCAACACACCGATTTTGAATGGCATGCTCATCGTGTCATTTCTCCCTGCTGCATTGCTCGCTGTGATTGCTGCTCAGCTCGGATCCGTCCAGGAATGTTCGAGACCTTTCACGAGCTGCCATAGGGCACGATTGAGAGGAGTAGGCACGCCGGTCTTTTCGCCCCAATCCGCGATTGCCCCGTTCATGAAATCTACTTCGGTTTGGCGCCGGGCAAGAATGTCCTGCAACATACTGGCCTTGTGTTTGCCAGGCGCGTTCGCACCTTTTTGTACCAAGGCACGCGGATCGCCGTGGAGCTCGATCCCAAGCGCTTTGGCGACTGCTTCGCCTTCGGCGATCAAGGCGTTGAAGAGAGCGCCGGTCGGCGCGAATCGCGTCGCCGCGCCGTGGTGCAGGAGGGTCAGCGCGCCAACCGGATTCGTCGAAGCGTTGAAGATCAGCTTGGTCCATTGCGCGCCGCGGGCGTCCTGCAAGGGAATCACGCGCAAGCCCGCGCGATTGAGCAATTCAGCAAGCTGTTCGACGCGGGCGTAAGGCGTATGCGTGGGTTCGAACGGGCCGATCCACGTATCACCATTGATGTCGAAGCCCACATGGCCCGGTTCAATCGCGTGGCCCGCAGGAAAGGTCGTGCCGCGAATCACGCAAGGAACGTGCTGCGCGAGAATCTCCTCATTGCCGACGCCGTTTTGCACGGAGCAAACCGCGCTGTCCGCGCCAAAAATATGCGCGGTCTGCTCAATGGCAGCCCGCGTATGCGTGCTCTTCGTGGCCACAATTCCGAAATCACAACGGGGAATCTCCCGCGGGTCGGAAGTCGCATGAAGCCGCGCTGTGAAATCCGCAGCCCCGCTGATGCGCAGCCCTCGCTCGGTGATGGCGCGCGTTTGTTCTTTCGAAACGTCGTATGCGTGCACCTCAGCATCTTCGAGACGCGCGAGATATGCGCCGAAGATGCTGCCGATTGCCCCGCAGCCCACGATACAAATCTTGACCTTCATGCCGTCTTCAACTCTTCCACTCCGGAATAAAACCGCCACGGCACGTTCGCGAGGCACTCCCCTTCTTTTTTGCCGATGCGGTAGGTGTCCTGCGTGTAAAGGCAGACCTGGCCTTCTTGGTCGACGACCTGAGGATGAAAACTAACGACCATGTTTTCTTTCAGCTCGATCTCCGTGTTGGCGCCAATGGAGGGATGCTCCAGCATGGTCATGCCGATGGAATGGCCCGTAAGGTGGCCCAGCGCAAATCCAGCTTTTGCAAAAACATCGGCGGCGGCCTTGTGGACCTCGCTGGCCATCACGCCTTCGCGCATCTTCAAGCGTGCCACTTCCATCGCTTGCGGATAGACATCGCTCATGGCGCGCGTGCGAAGGCTGACCTTTCCTCGAATCAAAGCGCGGGAAAATTCGATCCAGTAACCGGCGGCACCGGTCACCTCGAGGGAGTAGAGCAACAAATCGTCCGCAGCGACTTTGCGCTGGGATGGCACTTTGAAGAACGCTTCCGCTTCGCCGTTGCTGCCGCTCAAAACGATATTCATCATGCGCGGGCCTGCGCCGCGCGCAAAAAAGCGTTCGACCGCCGGGGCCATGATTTCGGCTTCGGATTTTCCTGGCTCGTAAGCCCTGAGGAGTGCGTGGAAGCCATCGAGGATGATGTCCATGCTGTCGCGGAAGCCTTCGAGTTCCTCCTCACTTTTTACGGCCCGCGCCATGTCAAAGTGAAAATCGAACGGCACGAGTTCGAACGCGCCCTGCTGCAGCTCGCGGTAATCACGAACGGCCATCACGAAATCCAATCCATACACCGCCACGCGCTTCCAATGGTGTTTTTCACTTTCCTCGCGAAGCCACTTGCCCGGAATCTCCGCCCAAACTTTCTCGCGGACCCAGGGTGCTTTCTTGTCGCCGATCCAGCAAGCCTCACGAGGAAAAACAAGCGTAGGATCTCCCGCAAGAGGAATAAGGACGTAAACGTAGCGGTGGACAATTTCGAAGCCGGACGTATAGCGCACCGCGCCTTCAAATCCGGCGTACTGATTGCCGCAGACAATGAGGGCGTCGACCTTTTCCGCTTGCATGGCAGCGCGGATATTGGTGTAGCGGCGATCGATTTCCTTTTGACTGGTCATTGGCGTGATCCCGCTCTCCTCTCAGTGCGCGCCGCAAATCTCTGCAGCAGCCAACGCGTAAACCCGCGTGGTATTGACGAGCGTTTCGATGGCTACTTTTTCGCCTTCGGCATCGCGCGGCCCGCTGGAAGGCCCATAGTTGAGCGTCTCAATCCCGTAGCGGGTCATGACGGACGCGTCGGAATCCCAAAGCACGGTGGCGTGTTTCGGCGCGGCACCAAGGACCCGCTCGTGGCACGATTCGATGGTCTTCACCAACGGATGATCCTTGGAGATTTCTGCGCCAGGGACTGACACGAAAGTTTCGTACTCGACGCCGTACTCCGGATGTTTCTTGCGAAGATCCAGCACAAGCTGTTTGATGGAAGTCCTCACTTCCTTGAGCGGCATTGTAGGTGGAACGCGGACATCCAGGAAGACATCGGTGCGGTCCGGGGTCCGGCTGACACGCCACGGGTGGCCACCGCGCAGACAACCTACGTTTACAACGCCCGGCTGCCCATCATAGGAAGCCTTCCTTTCCCATACGGCGATCCAGGTATAAATGGGGTCGAGAATCTCTTTCATTCGAAAGACTGAGCTATGCTCCTGCTTCCCGCGCGTAAATGCAGTGTGCACGTAGTGGCCGCGCGTTGAAATGCGAACCCATACCGTCCCGTAATGGCCGAGTACCATCTGCATGTCCGTGGGCTCGCCGAGAATGCACATGTCCGGCAGGACGCCGTGGTTCACAAGGTGATGCGTACCAACGCCGTAACCGCGGAATTCTTTGCCGACGAATTCATCGCTCCATTGTGTTTTTTCAATCTCGCCCACGACAGCGGCGACGACGACGTCGCCCTCCAACTTCACGCCTGCGCGCATGAGTGCCTTCACCGCCTGGGTGTAGCAAACCAGAGCGCCTTTCA
>Ga0137403_10003339_pt1 | contig 19306 bp, 21 predicted proteins | sample CZOMad2_1_16fung_FD_122057 | JGI IMG/M metagenome (GOLD analysis project Ga0137403, IMG submission 122057) | Vadose zone soil fungal communities from Angelo Coast Range Reserve, California, USA - CZOMad2_1_16fungal (Hybrid Assembly) | ecosystem: Environmental > Terrestrial > Soil > Vadose zone...
TGTTCGTGTTCGTGCTCGAGGCGGTATACCAGCGGCGCACATTGGGATTAAAGGCCTCGATATCGGTGCCGGTGACCTCAGGAAACGTGTCCAGGATCTGGCCGTTGCTCAGATCCATCACGAGTTGCGGGTCGCTCCCAGAGCACCCGATCACCGCCGTGTTGGTCAACGCATCGACATCGATCCCGCGGGGATCGCACCCGGGGGTTGGGAAGATGGCCGCAATGGCCGCCGCACCAGTCTGCGTCGGGTCAATGCGCAGCACGGCATGGTCAGCAGGGGCAGCGCCGGGGACGGTGGCGTAGACGAAGCCATCGACCGGGTCGAAGCGCGGTTGCTCCACAGTGCCGGGCAACGGAATCTGATCCACAATCGCATTGTTGACCAGATCCACGACCGTCAAGAAAAACGGCGCCGAGGTGTTCCCCACATAGGCCCGCTGGTTCAGCGGATCATAGTCCGGCTCATCTGGGGCCTTACCCGCTGGCAGCTCGAGCCCCCCTGGCGGCGTGAACTGTCCCAGCCTCAAGTCATAGATATAGATGTGATTGAGGAGCACCGTTGTGGTGGCGGCTCCGCCATTGGACCGATCCGTGATCACCAGCTTGTGCACGTCAGGGGCCACGAGCACCCCACTCGGACACGACCCCTGGCCCGCCTCGTTGAGACCAATGCAGCCCGGGACCACAATGGTGCCGAGGTAGGTGTTGGTCCGGGTGTCGATCGCGCTGACGCCCTGATTGGTCCGGTCCGCGAAGTACATGGTGCGGGTCGAAGGGTCGAAGGAGAAGACATCCGTGCTGGCGACTTGGGCACTCACGCCATTCGCTGGTGCGCCGGACGTCCAGGTAGGAATAGGAATGACCGACAGCGTCTCTAAGCCCGCCAAGGGCGTGGGCGTCTGGGCCCTGGCTGGCGAGGCCAAGCCCAGGGCCAACGACAGCAGTAGGAGAAAAGCCAACCGGACGTATAACCTTCCATGACCTTGCATCGCATCTCCTTCTGTCGTGCGTGGTGAAGTCCGTCAGGGCCTCTCTGGCATCAGATCGCCCCTGCCATCACCAGCGCTGCTCTCGAACGCCAACACCAGGGAACACCTGGACGAAGGGATTCGCTGGTATTCCCAGGATCAGCGCCACGGGGTGTGGATGATCTCGCAGGCCAACCACATCACTGCAGACCCCTCCCAGCGGGGAGGGAGGAGAGGCGGGTGAGGAGTTGGGGCCTCGTGAGGAAATGGAGTGGGGAAGAGCGGTCAGGGAACGTCGGGCGGACCGCGGAGAGAAAGGACGGCGCGTGCGTCATCAGCGGGCTCCTGGGCTACGGCAACAGTAATGGAAGACTTTGTACGGCAAGAGCACCCACGTCAGCACCATCAGGTCCATGCAACGGAGACATGGTCAATTTGTTCTGCTGTATACCCGTATGTTCATTGTTGTCAAGAAAAATGTTGGCTCAGCTGTAACCCTTCAAGGGTAGCGGGCAAAATCGTGCTCATGTGGAGCTCGGCATGAACATGATTACGCCTGTAGTCCCACAATGGTCCCAGACCTTGAGCGTTGTGAGCCGGGCCTGATCCCCCGATCGGGTGCCCTGGAGGACACCTCCCGATGTCGGACGCGCACGATCCGGATCCCCAGACCAGGGGGCGTGAGACGCCAGCGCCCCGACCTCCGTCACGCCGCTCGGAACTGGTCAGGCCTCTCAGGCCGTCAGAGGAGCGCCCGGACGAGGCGGTCTGCAACGCCGTCTTCCGCTACCAGCTGCAGCGGCATTGTCAACTTATCTGCTATCCTATCCTGCCCTTGACCAGTATGGCATAATCACCCCAATGATGCAGACCAGGTGATGAACCGTATGAACAGATGTAGAGGTAGCCAGGCATGACCCCTCCCGCCACCCCTGAGCACTACAAACACCACCGTTTTCCCGCTGAGATTATTCGTCATGGTGTCTGGTTGTACTATCGCTTCTGCCTGAGCTATCGCGATGTCGAAGAGCTCCTGTTCGCCCGTGGGGTCCTCGTGACGTATGAAGCCATCCGGAAATGGTGCCGGAAGTTTGGGCAAGCCTATGCGAATCAACTCCGTCGTCGCCGCCCTCGGCCTGGCGACAAGTGGCACTGAGACGAGGTCTTTCTCACGATCAATCAAGAACGTCATTATCTGTGGCGGGCCGTGGATCAGGACGGCAACGGGCTGGATAGTCTCGTGCAAAGCCGTCGAAACCAGAAGGCCGCGAAGAAATTCTTCCGCAAGTTGCTCAAGGGCTTGACCTACGTACCACGGGTGATCATTACGGACAAGCTGAAAAGTTATGGCGCAGCGCAGCGGGAGATCCTGCCTGGCGTGGAACACCGCCAGCACCGATACCTCAACAACCGCGCCGAGAACTCCCATCAGCCGACCCGCCAGCGAGAGCGGCGGATGCAGGGGTTTAAATCACCGGGGCACGCGCAGCGCTTCCTCTCCGCGTCTGGTCCGATTGCCCAACACTTCCGACCTTGCCGTCATCGATTTTCCGCCCCCGCATACCGTCAAGCCATGCGAGAAAGATTCCAGGTGTGGGGTGAGATCACGGGCACGGATCCGAATTGCCTAAGAGTGGAATCGGTTCGGAGCTGATCCGCTCTCGTCCCTGTGTTGCCTTCAGATGAGATCAGCACGAATAAGTTGACAACGCCTTCAGCGAGGAGAGGGGGGATCGGCAGAGCCATCAACGACAGCGAGGCAACCATCGTAATCCTCAGGCTCACAACCGGTCAAGGGTCGACTTTCAGAGTTCGTCGGACGCTCTGGTGATGCTGGGCGGCACTTGATAGAGGTAGGCGTGGAGGTGATGGATCTCGGCGTCTTTGTCTTCCATGTTGACCCGCAGGAGATCGCGGATCGACAGCATAGATAGGAGCTGGCCCTCACTCACGATTGGAAGGTGACGGATGTTGGCCTGGTCCATCTTGTGGATGGCCGACTGATAATCCTCATCGACATCGGCCACGACTAGATCGGTCGTCATCACCGAGCGGACCGGCGTGCTGACAGGGTCGAGCCCACGGTCCAAGACGCGCTGAACCACGTCGCGTTCCGAGAATACCCCGACCAGTTGAGCACCGTCGAGGACGCACGCAATCCCGACGTTGTTCTTGGTCATGATGCGCACTGCCTCTGCCACGGTTGCGTGCTGGTCAACGGTAAACAGAAAGCCATAGCGCATGATGTCACGAAGTGTTTTCATTGCTGATCCTCCCCTAGCCATCGCTTGCCCTACCCAATGGCGTCTTTACCCCGCGCTCACCCCTCGAACACACCGGTGATGGGCTGATGGCCACCGTCTGCTACGTATGCCTCCTCGCGATAGAGCCCGAGGGCTTCGAACACGGGTGTGTCCTGGATGGAGAAGAGCACCGCCTCTCTGTCTCCCGCATTCGTATGCTCGTGCCAGGCCCACGGCGGCACCGCGAAGAAATCCCCCTGGCGCCAGTCGAAGCGCTGGCCTTCGATCACACTTAAGCCTTGTCCGGCGAAAACATGATAGACGGCGCTGCTCGTCTGGCGGTGTGCTTGTGTCTGCACGCCAGGCCGGATTAATTGGATCCAGCAGCCGATGGTACGGAGCGCAGAGCCGCCGGTGGCGGGATTGATATATTCCATCGCCACATCGTCAAAGGGGCTGGCATCCACCTCGGCAAGCTGTTTTAGGGCCGTGTAGGTCTGTTCCCACGGATAGTGCACCATCGGCGGTAGATCGTGGCGTGGCTTCGCCCAGGCGGGTTTCAGACCGCCAGCGCCGTACCGGCGTACGGAATCGCCCACCACTTTGCTCAGCGGCTGGCGATCGTCGGGGAAGGGTTCGTAGAACATCGTCTCCAGGGAGCGAATCAGCGGGATATCCAAGCCATCCATCCAGACCACCGGCGTCGCTGCGTCGCTGCCGTGGTCATGCCATGTCCATGAGGGCGTCAGCACCAGATCGCCAGGCGCCATCGGGCATTTTTCGCCTTCAACAGTGGTGTAGGCGCCATGTCCCTGCATAATGAAGCGAATGGCGGCGGGTGAGTGTCGATGGGCCGGGGCGCATTCTCCAGGGAGCAAGAGCTGTACCGCGGTTGACAGGGTATGGGTGGAGGTCTTGCCCGTCACGCCCGGATTCGCCAGGCGCAGGATGCGCCGCTCGACCCCGCGGTCAGGCGTCACCAACTCCCCCGCGCGCATGAGCAGCGGCTCAATCGCCGTCCAGCGCCAGCGAAATGGCTGCACTCGTGTGTCCGGTTCATGCGACATCACGGGCCCGGTCCATGGCGCATCGAGGTGCGCCCGCTCGACCGCCCCGGCGAATTCCTGCAGGGCATCAGCAGCAAGACTGGATGACAATGCCATGTTCTATTCCTCCTGAGATAGTGCTGAGTGCTGAGTTAAAACTGCTCAGTCCCTAGCACTTGGTCCTCCGTCCGATGTTCGCAGCCACGTCGTCTCATAAAACATGTCCAGCTCATGAGAGAGATGCCTGACTCCCTCTCCCACTGGCGAAGGGGCACAGTCCGTCTCATTGCTCCAACCACACTTGCTCCATAAACAGGTGGGCCTGGTTGTCAAACGGGTAATTCTTCACATAGCGGCGGTAGGCCTGGAACACGGGATAGCCGGTGACGTTGACCCAGTAGAGCTGCTCAGCAATCAGGCGTTGCATGTCGGCGCTGAGGCGTTTGCGCTCCTCGGGATCTAGCGCTCGTCGCCACTGACGCACCATCGCCTCGAGCGTGGGATCATCGATGCCCATATAATTCGAGGCGCCACCCTTGAAAAAGCTCACTGAGCGCATGTTGATGTCGAGCAAGCGGGCCCAGTTCGAGACCACCATCTCGAAATCGTGCGCCCCCAATACGCGCTCCACCCAGGCCATGGCATCCAACAGGGTCACTTGGGTCCGTACGCCAATCTTTTCCAACTGATGGGCGATTAGTGCGCCGATGTCGGCCAGCGTCGGTTCGTGATTGGGGACGAGGATGCTCAGCGTCAATGGGTTGGTCTCGTCGAATCCCAGCTCTTTGAGCAGTCGCTTGGCTTCCTCAGGGCGATACGGATACATGTCGTTCAGGTCGATGGCATCCGGTACTCCTGAGGCTAGCACGCTCACCAGCGGCTGTGCCCGTCCGCCGAATCCTACTTTGGCAATCTTGAAGCGATCGATCCCATATCCCCCGACGGCACGGCGGGCTCGGACGTCGTCGAAAGGTTTGACACGCATGTTCAGTAACGCCACGACCGGAGCCATCTCCGGTCCGGTCACTACCTGAATGTTGGGGGTGTTTTCGAGGACAAACACCTGCTGAATCGGCACCCGCGCCATGAAGTCGACCTCCCCCGACCGCAGCCAGGCGGCGGCCCCATAGGGCTCCTTCATCACCTGGAACTCGAGAGTGTCGAGGTAAGGAAGTCCCTTCTTGAAATAGTGGGGATTCTTTTCCAGAATCACCTGCTCACCAGGGACCCACTGCTTCAGGATGTATGGACCTGTGCCGCTGGGATGGCGCACCCATTCCTCGCCGTAGGTTTCGAACGACTTCGGGGAGGCCATTGGAATGCCCTGGAAGTACCCCGCGAGGGCCGTCAGGAGGGCGCCGGAAGGCTCCTTCATGCGCACGCGTAGGGTGTCTTTGTCCACGGCCTCGACCTGTTGGATTTCTTCGTAGTAGGGCTGCACCCAGGATTTGACCTTTGGGTCAAGAATACGATCGAAGTTCCACTTGGCGGCTTTTGCGTCGAAGTCAGTGCCATCATGGAACATTACCCCCTCCTGCAAATGAAAGATATAGGTCCGGCCGCCATCCAGGACCTCCCATGATTTGGCCAGCTCAGGAACCACCTTAAACTCGGGGGGAGGTGTCACGGTGACGAGAGAATTAAAGATGTTGTTGGCGACCCAGGCTGTATTGCTGCCAGGGGCTGGTCCCTGGTGGGCATTGAAAAAAGTCAAATCCCCGGGCAGAGCGATGCGCAAGGTGCCACCATATTGCGGCTGTTGTGCCCAGATGAGGCCCGACCACAATACCAGTGGCGTGATCAAGCAGAAACGAGGGAGCCAACGCGGCTTCATACGCACCTCCCGAGAAGCGAGTGCTGAGACCCGAGCCATAACAAGAATTTCTTCAGACTTGTGAGTCAGCACCGTTCTCCGTGAGACCGACTCATGCCTCCAGTCATAGGTCAAGGGCACTGCATCGACTATCTCCTGGCAAATCGTATGCGACCACTCAGTGGCTGCGTTCCCATCACGACGGCGCCATCGATGAGAAAGTCGACCTGCATGCCTGCGACAGTGATGAGGGGGATGAGGAGTAGCAGACAACGCAAAAGATATTCTTGCATGGCTTGCACAGCCTAGAGTATAGAGAGAATCAACGTCAGGTAGAGAAAGAAAATAGGATAGCCTGTCACCCTCTCCCACACGGAGATGCAGGAAAGGGATTAGGCTCGGATGAGCAGATGCTCGATATAGAGGCACGAACCACTTGAGCGCTGAATGGACATCCAGGCACCTACAGCCCTTGCAAAGCGCCTTGTAGGCGATGCAAAGGCATGTGAACCCTTGCCAATAATGCCCCACGAGTCTAGACGAGTTTGTCGAAGGATGTCAACCTCTACTTTTTGCGCGGCAGAGATGCGCACCCTGACCCGATTGCGCAAACCACCGGCGCACATCCCTTCTGAACGACCCCATTGACACCACCAAACACCAGGGCTAGAATGCCGCCACTCTCCAGTCTTGCAGTCCCTATAGCCGTTATTGGCCTCACGGAAGCCGTTGAGGGCGACGCCCATGAACCGCATCGAGATTTTCCTGCCAGCGCACTGCGCCGCCGTCCCTCACTTTCTCCTCCGATCGCAGCTCCTAATCCGGGTGTAAAGTCCCTCCCTCAGGGGGGGACATCCCGTTTCGTCCCGGCCTTTTACGCATGACCTGGGGCTGGTTCTCTGTGGCAACCGATCCCAGTTTCCATACCAACTGAAGCCGTCTCGTATCGATGCATCCTGGCACATGGGGCGCCCCAAGCGGACTCATGTCGATGGGTGGGAACAACTGTGAGGAGGAAAGCTCATGAAGGGACACCAACGCGGCTGCGGGCTGATGATGGCGGTAGCCGGCATGCTCCTGCTGATACCGCTGGCACTCTGGGCTCAGCAATCCAAGTCCGGAGGGACGCTGCAAGTCGCGTGGGAATCGGATGTCACCGGGCTGGATCCCCATCTCTCTGCTGGTATCCAGGCCTATCGCGCCGTGGGCAATCTGTTCAACAGCTTGATTACCATCGATACAGAGTTGAACTATGTCCCAGACCTGGCTGAGTCCTGGGAGATCCTGGAGAACGGCAAGGTCTACCTGTTTCACCTGCGCCAGGGGGTGAAGTTCCACGATGGCACGGATTTCGATGCCGAGGTGGTGCGCTGGAATTATCAACGCATCATGGATCCTGAGGAGAAGGCGTTCGATGCCCCCAATTACAGCATCGTTGAGTCGGTGGAAGCCATCGATGCACATACGGTCAAATTCACCCTCAAACACCCCAGCATAATCCTGCTGCCAGTGATGGCCGCCTACCGGACGGGGTTTCTACAGATGTCTCCAGCCTCCTACAAACAGTGGGGCAAAGACGACGTGCGGATGCATCCCGTGGGCACTGGGCCCTTCAAGCTGGCGAGGTGGGAGCCGAACCAGGTCATCGTACTTGAGAAGAACCCCAACTACTTCAAGCCCGGGCTCCCTTACCTGGATCGCGTTGATCTGCGCATCATGAAGGAGGGGGTGACCCGCGTCACGGCCCTACGGACAGGGGAAGTCGATTTCGCGAATTGGATCCCAAGTGAACATATCGAGCGGCTGACCAAAGACCCGCAGCTGCAGGTGATTCGGGGGCGGGATGCGCAGCGCGCCCAGTGCTACTTCAACCTCCGCAAACCGGCCTTCCAGGACGTGCGGGTGCGTCATGCCTTGCTGGGATATGGCATCGACCGGCATGCCATCGCCAAGACGGCGCTCCTGGGGTTTGCTCAGCCCCTGTGGAGCTTCGTGCCCCCCGGAGCCAGGGGACATTTCGACTTCGGTGATCAGTTCGCCTATGACCCCGAGAAGGCCAAGGCCCTGCTCAAGGAGGCAGGATATGATGCGAAAAATCCCCTGCGCTACACCCTGATGACCAATGCCGCAGAAGCAGCGCTGCCGACGATCGCCACCATCATGAAGACGCAGTATGCCAAGCTCGGCGTGGAGGTGACGGTGGAGGTCCTCGACCGGCCGATCTTCCTGCGGCGATTGACGAGGGACCGCGACTGGGACCAGCTCCTCAATTTGAGCGGCGGCTCCTTCGATACCTATTCGTCGACCAGGCTGATCGATACGCGGGCCGGGAACAACAGCAGTAACCATCAGGACACGCATGTGGATGCGCTGATCGACCGTCTGCGCGAGGCGACCACGGAGGAGGCATTCCTCCAAGCGGGGTACGAGCTGCAGCGCTACGTGACCGAGAACATGTTATACCAAAGCGTCACCACCCTCCCCTTTACCCAAGCGGCACGCACCTATGTGAAAGGCTATGAGAATTTGTATGGCTACAAAATCCGTTTTGAGACGACTTGGTTGGATAAGTAAGGCCGATCCAGCCATATTTCGTCCCAACGGTCTTGATGCCTGTATACGGAGAGCTGGTATGAGCCCACAGAAGGAGCTCTTGAGGAGGACTCGTCGCGCGTCGGTCCTGGTCGCGCTGTTGGCCCTGGTGATCGGGCTGCTGATCCTGGATGCCACCGCGCAGGACAAGCCTGCAGGCGAGATGGTATTGGCCTGGCATGTGACCATAGCCCCAGCCTGGTTCGACCCCATCGATACCCCTGCGCAGATCACCCCGTATGGTGCCCTACATGCGCTGCACGACGCGCTGGTGCGGCCGCTACCGGGGGAGAAAATGGGTAACAGCCTGGCCCAGTCCTGGACGGAGAGCCCCGATGGGCTGGTCTATGAGTTCAAGCTGCGCGAAGGGCTAAAATTCCACAACGGCGATCCATTCACGGCCGCGGATGTGAAGTTCAGCTTCGAGCGCTATCGTGGGGTGGGGGCCAACGAGCTCCACGCCAAAGTCAAAGCTGTGGAGGCGGCCGGTCCCTACTCGGTGCGCTTTGTGTTACACGAACCCTGGCCCGACTTCATGACGTTTTATGGGACCACGGCGACCGCCGCCGGCATCGTCGTCCCCAAGCAATATGTGGAGCAGGTGGGGGAAGAGGGTTTCAAAAAGCATCCGATCGGTCTCGGCCCGTATCGCTTTGTCAGCCATACGCCTGGAGTCGAGGTCGTGCTGGAGGCCTATGAGGGATACTGGCGCAAGGTGCCCCACGTCAAGCGGCTGATCATGAAGGGCATCCCGGAGGTAGCGACCCGCCTGGCGATGCTGAAGAAGTCGGAGGCGGATATCGCCTTCGCCCTGGAGGGGCCAGTGGCGGAGGAAGTCAAGCGTGATCCTAAACTGCAGCTCATCGACACCCGGCATCCCTCGATCAATTGGATCGAATTTCCCGAGCAGTGGGACCCCAAATCCCTCTGGGCCGATCGACGGGTGCGGCTCGCCGTCCAGTATGCCATCGATCAGGCGGCCATCAGTGAGGCCGCGTGCTTGGGGTACTGCCCCCCGACCGGCAGCACGATCCCGCGCATGATGGATTTCGCGCTGCCAGTCGAACCTGTTCCCTATAACCCCGAGAAGGCCAGGCAGCTGCTGGTCGAAGCCGGCTACCCCAACGGCTTCGACGCCGGGGAGCTGACACCGATTCCGCCCTTCTTCGTCGCCGGGGAAGCGCTAGTGAACTATCTGAACGCCGTTGGCATCCGGATCAAGATGCGTGTGCTGGAACGCATAGCCTTCTATACTGCCTGGCGTGAGAAGAAGATCAAGGGGCTGTTCACGGCTGGAAGCGGCGGGTCAGGCAATGCTGCCACGCGCATCGAAGCCTTTGTCTACTCCAAAGGGGCATATGCCATGGGAGGCTATGCAGATCTCGATGAGCTGTTCGAGCAGCAGGCAGTGGAGCGCGATCCGGCGAAACGGGAGGCGCTGCTCCATCGCATCCAACAGCTCATGGTGGAGCGCGTGATGTTCGCCCCCGTCTATGAGTTCAGGGCGCTCATGGGTGTCGGGCCAAGAGTCGCAGAGCATGCCATTAACGTCATCCCCATGTATCCGTTTCCGGCTCTCGAAGAGATGCGGCTGAAGGGCAAATAGCTTTGGGCACGAGGTGAGTCAATGAGCTGACAGATGCTGGACCATAGGGTGGTGCAGTGAGGGCCAAAACCGTCAGCGCAAGTGCCTGGATTTGGAGCCTTTCAGCGATGCAAAGGGGGCGCGTGCAAATCTCCCCTTTCGGTGTTATAGTGACCTTACGGTTCGCGTCATCTGATGGCGCTCGATATCGTTGGTCAAGCAGGGTGGGTACAGGGCTCAGCAAGACGCCGTGTACCGTGTTGCTGGAGGAGGGGTGGACGTGTTTGGGCTTGGTCTTCAGGAACTGATCATCATCCTGGTCATCGCCCTCGTCATTTTTGGGGGGAAAAAGCTGCCCGAAGTCGGCAGTGGGCTCGGGAAGGCGATACGCGAGTTTAAACGCGGGACCTCAGAGCCGGATGAGATCGATGTGACGCCAAAGGCAACCAGCGAAGAGAAAGAACCAGCTGCGCCAGCCGAGCAGGATAGGGCGAGCCAGGATCGAACCCGGACGTCATAGCGCGACTGTGGCTGTCGTTACCCGCCGTAGGGGAACGTCTGAACCTCGGGCTGATACCCCCTTGCACGCGTCACCCCAAGAAGTCGATGACAGCCTGCATGAAACGCCGGAATCCCGCCTCATAGCTCGGATGCACATTATAACTTCTGAAAATGCTGCGGGTGACTCCTGCCTGCCGGACATCTGCCAGGCTGAAGGGGTACTCATGCGCTCCCAGGGATAATAGGCAGTCCAGTGGGCCAAATGTCTCCGCCATGCCGGCCGACGGGACCACCGTGTCGGCCGTATTGCCGACGGTGAACAGACGCGCGCGAATCTGCTGTAGCGGGGCGTCAAGCACACTGTTCTCGGCTCGGAAGATGGCTCGGTACCAACGCCCCTGTGGGTTGTCCAGCAGGGGCTCTGCTACCCCCGACCCATAGAATTGCCGCACGCGCTCCGTGGCCACCCCATCCAGGATGAAAGGGCTCAGCGTATTGGCGTTTAGGGCCGGGTCAGCGTGTGAAAAAGGCGCCCCAGCGGCGAAGATCACGGCTCGGCTTCTCGACCAATCTGGCGTGTCCCCTTCTCCCAACAACAGGCCCAGGGTCAGGTAGCCCCCGATCGAATAGGCGAGAAAATCGACCCGAGTACCAGCGGCAAACGGTTGCTGCGGCACAAGCGCGCCATGCTGGCCATCCTCCACTGTCAGTGTGCCGTAGCGCAGACTTGCAGCCAGATCGAGGAGATCGCCATAGCTCTGTCGGCCCCCGAGAAACAGACGCTCAGGATGGCGATCCAGGCGTTCACTCAAGGTCGTGTTGTAGCGGGTGGCGACGGTGTTGGCCGGTATCGCCTGGCGCTCCCTTAAACAGCGCTGCGTCTCCGCGTTACCCATCCAGTGACGTGGACGACGATTGACCAGGAAGGTGATGGGGAACATGGCCACCGGGAAGCCGGCGCTGGCCAGTGTGCAGGCCCAGGGGAAAAACTTGCGATATTCGCTCTCGTTAAGACCGTGCAGGATGATGATCGCCCGCTCGAACGGCCCCGGCTGCCGGGGGAACACCAGAGGCAGAGCGAAAGCGACGTTCTCCGCCTCATCTCGGTCGTCTGGACGCAACTGCTGAGCATGCTGTGAGTGAAAGTCGGCTTTGATGCAGACGAACTGGTCGGCCACCACCGGAGGATGCGTTTTCCCCCAGGCCAGGAGATTTTCGTGAAAGGCCTTATAGTAGGGCTCGGCAGACAGGACGTAGGGAATAGCCGCCATGGACCTAGAGGATCTCGAGCAGATCGATGAGGCGGGTGATGGTGTAGTCCGGCTGCGGCTTGTCCAGAGTGGGGGGAGTTTCCCGGCGATCGAACCAGGCCGCATCCATGCCTACGCTTTTCGCGCCAACGACATCCAGCGCAAACGTATCGCCGATGAATAGCACCTCCTGAGGGGCAACGCTCATGGCCTCTGCTGTGTGCAGGAAGGCCTCGCGTCGTGGCTTACGGTAGCCAATGGCCTCGGAGATATGGATGGGGCTGAGGTATGGCTGTAAACCATGCGTGGCCAGGATTTTCAGCCCTGTCTCGGCACTATCGAAGTTCGACAGCAACCCCAGCGCGTAGCGCGCCTTCAGGGATTCTAATACCTGGGTGCGTTCTGGGGGACAGACTGTGCAGTCGTGCATGTAGCGATGATGCGTGGCTAGCATACTATCGATGCAATGTTCGGCGGCATCCGGCGGCATCCCGAGACGATCGCAGAGCATTTCATAGCGACGGCGCGCCGGGATTTCGAGATGATCGCGCTCTCGTATGGCCAGCAATTCCTTCGTGACGGCACTGAGCGCCTGATAATACGTCGCAAAGGTTGTATGCGGCGCATGTTGCGCCAGGACCTTATACGTTTCCCCCGCCGTCGAGCGTATCTCGCGGCCGTCGATGGTGACTGTAGGAATCTGCGTGCGATCGAAATCCACCAGGGTGTCGAAGAGATCGAAAATCACCGCCTTATACGTTTTCATGCTGCTCCTTCTGTAGCGACTGGATGATCAACTCGGCGAGGTTGCGACTGACTATGGCCACTTCTTGGATAGCCTCTGGGCTAGCGGCGGCAATGGCGTTGACGCTGCCGAAATGGCGCAGGAGAGCTGTTCGGCGCTTGGGCCCAATGCCGGCGATGTCGTCGAGGGCCGAATGCACGGCCGCCTTGGCGCGGCGGCTTTTGTGATAGGTAATGGCAAAGCGATGCGCTTCATCGCGAACCCGCTGCAACAGAAACAATCCTGCGGAATTAGCCGGCAGAATGACCGGGTTCTTGCGGCCCGGAATGAAAAAACGCTCATCGGTGCGGTGTTTCTCCGCCGCCCCCTGTACCGGTTTGAGGCGGCTTTTCGCGATGCTGATCAGGTCCGGTGTTTCGATGCCCAATTCCCACAGTACGGCCTGGGCGATATTGAGTTGACCTTTACCACCGTCCACCATAATGAGATCGGGTAAGTCGTCCTCCTCTAAGGCCCGTGTGTAGCGCCGAGACAGCACTTCATACATGCTGGCGAAATCATCCGGTCCTTCGACGGTTTTCACCTGGAACTTGCGGTAGCGCGCCTTATCCGGCTCCCCATCGGTGAAGGCCACCATCGAGCCGACCGGGTTGGTCCCTTGGATATTAGACATATCGAAGCACTCGATGCGCCGCGGGAAATTGCGCAGGTGCAGACGCTCTTGCAACTGCTCCAGCGTCGTCTGTTGGCTGCGCTCCCGATCTTTTCGGGCCTGAAAGCTGAGCTCGGCATTCTTATTGGCCATGGCCACCAAGGCCCGTTTCTCGCCACGCTCCGGGACCAGCACGTTGACGCGCTTGCCGCGCCGCTCGCTGAGCAGGTCCGCCAGCCCCTCACGCCCCTCCAGAGCGAAGGGTAGGAGGACTTCTTCGGGAAGCTCCTGGCCCTCGGCGTAATATTGATTGATGTAGGATTCCAGGACGTCGGCGTCCGGAGAGAGTTGTTCGGTGAAGAGGTCCGATTTCCCCGCGAGCAACTTGCCGCCGCGAATCGTCAAGCGCTGGATTTCCACATTATCCGCCTCACGGAAGAACCCGAAGACATCCTGGTCGCGCTCCTGGCCGCTGGTAACCTTCTGTCGTTCGATCGTCCGCTCGATGGCGCCGATGCGCCGATAGATGCGCCCGGCCTCCTCAAAGCGCAGCCCCCCGGATGCCTCACGCATCTGGGCATAGAGCATCTTCAGCAATTCCTCATCGCGTCCCTTCAGGAACAAAGCGGTTTCTTCCACCAACGCCCGGTATTCGTCGTCTGACACATGCCCTGGGATACAGGGCGCCGAGCAGCGATGGATCTGATGGTAGAGGCACGGTCGCGTGCGCGAGTTGAAGACATGGTCGGTGCACAGTCGTAGCGGGAAGATACGCGACAGTGTGCGCATCGTCTCACGCACCGAGTTGGCGGAAGCATACGGTCCAAAGTAGAACGCGCCATCACGGGCAGGGCGGCGCACGACGGTTAGGCGCGGGAATTTGTCGCGCGGATCGAGCCGCAGATTGACATAGGATTTGTCGTCGCGGAAATTGACGTTGAAGCGCGGCTTGTGCGCCTTGATGAGCGTATTCTCGAGGATGAGCGCTTCTTTCTCGGTGTCGGTGACGAGGAATTCGATGTCCTCGACATTTGGGATCAAAAACTGGATGCGGAAGCGGCCATCCCCCGATTTGCGGAAATAGGAGCGCACGCGGTTGCGCAGGTTTTTGGCTTTGCCGACGTAGAGAATCGTGCCCTCCCCATTTTTCATGAGGTACACACCGGGTTGCGACGGCATCAGCGCGAGTTTATGTTCCAGGTCCATCGTCACACCTACACAAAAATCGTCGAAACCTTCCAGATCCGCTGCAGCCTCACAAATTTACGCCTAAATGATCTCGCATGCAACCCTGCTGCGCTGCCCCGATGGGCGTTAGCATGTCGATAGCATGGCGCTGGGCTCCACGCCCTTTCCGGCACAAACTGCCATATCTACGAGCCACAGACTCTTACAGCGCTTCTCACTGGAATGTAAGATGCCAAGGTGTCATCGACCACAGTAGGTTGGCCTTATGGTAGCGTTTTTATTGACTGTGGGATATGCTAATGAAGCGATAAAACTTGAAGACCATCTCTATCGCGTGTCCTGGCCTGTTGAAGAGACCCCACTTATGCAAATCGGCATTCATCTGACGCCATTTTTCAGCCCAACCGATCGCTCGCCGACGCAGGTCGTCGATGAGGTGGTGGCCATCGCGCGCTGGGCGTCGCAGCTCGGGTTTGCCTGGATCTCCGCGCCGCACCATTGGGCTGCACATCCAAGCGTCTGGCCGCAACCGTTTCCGCTCCTGGCGCGCCTCGCCCCCGAGACCGGGGAGATGCGGCTGATGACTTTGGTGATTCTTCTGCCCCTGCTGAATCCTGTAGAGACAGCGGAAAACGTGGCGACCCTGGATGCCATCTCGCATGGCCGGCTCACGCTCGGCGTGGCCATCGGGTACCGCGAGGCAGAACTCGAAGCGGTGGGGCTAACACGCAAAGATCGCGTGCCCAAGCTCGAAGAATCGTTGGCCTTGATGAAACAGCTCTGGACTGGCGAAGAGGTGACCTTCGCCGGGCGGTACGCTCGGGTCACCAAACTGCGTATGGGCTTGACGCCGGTGCAAAAGCCCCATCCGCCCATTGTCATGGGGTGTCAGAGCAAGCTCGCCACAGCACGGGCGGCGCGCCTCGCCGACGGCGTATTCTTCGGGCCACAGGTAGGCTGGGCCGACATCGGCAAGCTCATCGACACCTACCGGCAGACGCGCACCGAAGCAGGACATTCCTCGACGGGCGTGCTCGGGGCTTCGCGGGCGTTGCTGCTGGGCAAAGATCAGGAGGACGCCGCGCGCATCGGTCGTGCCTATCTAGAGCGCACCTTCGCCAATTATCGCGCCTGGGAAATGCAGGAAGCCACCATGGTGCCGCTGGCGCTGTCCTTCGATCGTCCCCTCCAGGATTGGACCGTGCATGGTTCGACCGCCGACTGCGTCGAGACTCTGTTGCGCGCACGTGAGGAGATGGGGCTTACCCACATCAGCTTCACGGTGTATAACCTGCCGCGCGAGCTGACCGCTCGCCTGGACTACCTGGAACGAGTCGCGGAGGAAATCCTCCGGAAAGTGAGCTAAACGCCACCATGATCAGACACATAGGCATGCTTGTCACAGCTGTGAACCTATGCTAGGCTGCCTCATGCTGGTGTTCCTTCCCTGGTGGCGCCGCAGAGGCGGCATGGCACATCTCACACTCAACAAGGAGGGATCGAGATGGAACGGTTCGATAGGCGATCACCTTCAGCGTTCAGGATGACGGCTGAGGCCCCGGCCGAGCGCGTCACCACTTTTCTCCAGAAAGTCTATGGCTGGATGTTTATCGGCCTCGCCGTTACGGCGGTCGTGGCGTTTATGGTGGCGGGCTCGCCAACGCTGCTTCGACACATCGTCTCCAATCAATTTCTGTATTTCGGTTTGATCCTGGCGGAACTCGGGCTGGTCTTCTACCTCTCGGCCAGGGTCGAAACGCTGGCACCGACCACGGCGATGACGCTGTTCATCGTCTATTCCGCTTTGAATGGCGTGACGCTGTCGTTCATCCTGCTCGTCTATACGGGAGAGTCGATTGCGTCTACCTTTGTGGTGACCTCTGGCATGTTCGGTGCCCTGGCGCTCTTTGGCTCGACCACCAAGCGCAGCCTCGCCGGCGTCGGTCAATTCCTCTTCATGGGCCTGATCGGCCTGGTATTGGCGTCGATCGTCGGCATGTTCTGGCACAATGACACCCTGCAGTTCCTGATCTCCGCCATCGGTGTGCTCGTGTTCACGGGGTTGACGGCGTGGGATGCGCAGCGTTTGAAACAGATGGCGGCGACGGTGCCCGAGGACCGTATGGGCTCCTACGCCGTTGTCGGCGCCCTCGCCCTCTACCTCAATTTCATCAACCTCTTTCTGATGCTCCTCCGCTTACTGGGCGGCCGTCGAGATTAAATCCCGATCGACCGGAGGACGCTCATGGTCTACCTGGGGTCCTCCGGCCTGAGCTGCGTCCTCCAGAGGCTTCAAGGACGGCTCGGTTGTATTCCCGTCAAACACTCACGTCACCGCGAAGATCGCATATTCTTCAGGCAGCAATCGGCGATGCTCAGATGAAAGGGTCTGTCAGTCAGGCGCTTGCTCTCATGGGGATGGCGGGTTCCATGGGCGGGCCATGGAAGTCATCCGTCGCGACGGGTGTGCGGACGACAGCTGCTGTGGTGGTGCCGCTGGTCATTGGGCAACTCGCGGGTGATACGGCTCTTGCCATGATGGTAGGGATCGGCGGGCTTAACGTCTCGCTCGCCGATATTGGCGGCCCATACCGCATGAAAGCTGTCACCATGGGCGTGGCCACAATCAGTTTGGCGGCTGCGGCATTTCTCGGCACAGTCGTTGGTCGGTCGCTGTGGCTCTCCTTGCCGTTGATGTTCCTGCTTGCTAGCGCAGGGGCGTTAGCCGGCCTATACGGGAATGCCGCAGCGAAGGTGAGTTTTTTGTCGCTCATCCTCTTTGTCCTCATGGTTGGAATGCCCGCTGGAGTGACCGCCGGTGCTGAGCGATGCATGGCGCTCATCGGCGGCGGGCTGTGGGCGATGACGCTCTCTTTGTGGCTGTGGCCTCTGCATCCACATCAACCGATCCGGGAGGCGGTGGCGGCCTGCTACCGTGCGATGAGCGCCTTTATCGGCGCGGCTTGCCAGACCAGGGTAGGCGGGGAGGACGCTGGGTCGGGCTGGTCGGAGTCGGTGACGCAAGAGCGTGCGACGGTCGTCGAAGCGATCGCCCAGGCTCATGGCATGATCGACGGCATGAGAGCGTCCCGAGCGGGCATGAGTCCGACGGGTCAGGAACTGCTGGTGCTGTTGCGCAGTGCGCGCTCTATCTTCGACGCCGCCATTGCCCTGGCCGAGACGCTGGAGGGACCTTCGCACCGCGCCTACTATGCCCGGGTGCGAGCCGAGGTTGAGGACGCTGTACGGCAACTCGCAGCTGCGGCCACAGAGCTGGCGACGGCGATCGTGCAGGGACACGAGGGCGTGGACCTGAGGGCACTGGATCAGGCGACAGCGGCTGTGGGTGATAAGCTAACCGGGCAACAACAGGTGTCACCGACTTCTGCCCAGGACCTTGCGGAGATCTTCGAGCTGCAAAGTACTGCGCGGGCGCTGCAGGTGGTGACCCGGCATGTACACGCCGCCGTGGACATTCTTGCGCGAGTCGGTGGTCTGCATGTGACGGCGCAGCACTCAGGTGTTGGAAGACAGACATGGCGTGCCCACCTGGACGTCGTCACCAGTCGGTTACAGGATAACCTAACCTTTCGTTCGTTAACGTTCCGTCATGCACTCCGGCTGGGTGTCACGGCAACAGTTGCAGCGGCGTTGCCTACACTCCTCAATCTGCCACATGGAGCTTGGGTGGCACTCACCGCCATGGTGATTTTGAAGCCGAACTTCGGCGGCACCTACCAACAAGCCAAGCAACGAGTGGTTGGCACCGTTACAGGCAGTGTCGTAGGAGCCATCCTGGCGGCGGCGATTACCGAACTGCTTACCCTCGACCTCCTCCTCGTGTTGTTTGGTATCCTGGCGTTTTCCCTGAACGCGCGTAACTACGGGCTCGGCGTCCTGTTCCTGACACCATTCATCGTCTTGTTGCTCAATACCGTCCAGCCAGGGAATTGGGAGGTGGCCGCTATCCGTAGCTTCAACACCATCATCGGTGGTCTATTGGCATTACTCGCGGGTTACCTGCTGTGGCCGAGCTGGGAGCGCGAGCGCCTGCCAGAACAACTACCACGCACGATCGCCGCCAATCGGGACTACTTCCTGGGGGTCATCGCAGGGTATCGCGGGCAGACAAGCCATCCCGCTGCGCTGCGATCGACGCGCACGCAAGCACAATTGGAGAACGCCAACGCCGCGACGGCCTTCCAGCGGTTGGTGAGTGAGCCGGAAGCGCAGCATGGCCCCATTGGGCCGACGTATGCACTGGTGACCTACAATCAGCGCTTCTACGATGGTGTGACCACCCTGGCGGTCAATTTGCCAGCTGTTAGTGGCCGAGATATCCTCCCCGACCTTGAAACCTTCACCAAATCGATGGAGGTGATGTTACGCATGCTGGAAAATGCCGTCCAAAGCGGACGCCTTCCTGCAGAATTCCCTGCCTGCGATGCCAGCCTCGGCGCAGCCCAGGCATCCATCCGTCAGCTGTCCGCCACGGGTGTGACCAGGGCCGCCGCAGAGCAGTCGGACAGGCTGCACGACAACGCCATTCCTGGCATCGCGGCTCTGAGATCGGAGCTAGACCGGTTGGCAGATGAGGTGGTCGGTATGTCGAGGGCACTGAACCCGGGGAACCAGCGCCACGGAGGTAGTGTATGATCTCTTTCGCGAATTCTTAGTTCCTGCCAGCCTGGGCCGCTTGCTGTTTGGCTGTCTCCCGCGTG
>Ga0137403_10003340_pt1 | contig 19299 bp, 13 predicted proteins | sample CZOMad2_1_16fung_FD_122057 | JGI IMG/M metagenome (GOLD analysis project Ga0137403, IMG submission 122057) | Vadose zone soil fungal communities from Angelo Coast Range Reserve, California, USA - CZOMad2_1_16fungal (Hybrid Assembly) | ecosystem: Environmental > Terrestrial > Soil > Vadose zone...
CGCGACGCACTCGATTTCACGACCAAACAACAGAAGAAAATCAAAGGCGTCACCGTGCGTCACGTGAGCGGACCAGAATTGCTGGATGGAGTGCGGCGCTACGCTATGAAGGAATTCGGACCGATGGTGATGACGGTTTTCGACAGCTGGGGAGTCCATTCCTGCGAAGACATTGGGAACATGGTGTTTAATCTAATCGGCGCCGGCGTGTTCGGGAAAACCGAGGAGGATTCAATCGAAGATTTCAAAAACGTTTATGATTTCGAAGAGGCTTTCGTGAAACCCTTCGCCCCGGAAAAACCGGCAACTGCGAAACCGCCGTCGCATTTGCCGGCGCGGAAGCCCGCTACGTCGAGAAAGTAAGTGGTAAGCGCCGATCCCTGATCCCTGATCACTGGAATCGACTCGGCCAAGCCAATCACAAATGAATTGTATCCCATTGGCGAAGTTTCTCTGCGCGGGTTTATTGTTCAGCATGGTTAATCTCAAAGCTGCACCGACCGAACCTTCCTCGGCCATCAATTTTCCGCCGAGCACGGCGCAGAAATGGATTCTGCCGAACGGACTGACGATTATCGTTCAGGAAGATCGCAGCGCGCCGGTCGCAAGTGTGCAGGCCTGGTGCGCCACGGGAAGCATCGACGAAGACCAGCATTTGGGCGCGGGGTTGTCCCATATCCTCGAGCACATGCTCTTCAAGGGAACAAAGACCAGATCGACCAATGAGATCGCGCAAAAAATTCAGGACGTGGGCGGTTACATCAACGCCTACACGTCCTTTGATCGAACGGTTTTTTGGATTGATGTCCCCAAAGATGGCGTCTTCACCGCTCTCGACATTTTGGCGGACGCAATGATGAATTCCACTCTGCCGCCGGAAGAATACCAGAAGGAACAGGAAGTCATCCGGCGAGAGTTTGCCATGGGTATGGATGATCCTGATCGCATGGCCAGCTTGCTGCTTTTTGGGACCGCTTATCAGCGGCATCCCTATCGCTTTCCGGTCATCGGCGAGATCGAAATCTACAATCAGCTCGCCCAGGAGCAGGTGATGCAGTATTACAAAACACGCTACGTGCCGAACAATCTCACCTTTGTAGTAGTGGGAGATGTCGATGCGAACAAAGTTCGGCAACAACTGACGGAATTGTTCAAGGTCTATCCGGAGAAGTCGCTCAAGCCTGTATTCATTCCTGCGGAACCGCCGCAGCTTGGCCGGCGCGAAGTGCACCAGGAATTTGCCACAGAGCTAACGCATCTCGCGCTCGCCTGGCACGTTCCAGAGGTCACAAACCCGGATGTTCCCGCGCTCGATCTTCTTTCGACCATTCTCGGCGACGGGCGCAGCTCGCGCCTGTACCGGCGCGTTCGCGAAGAGGCGGGTCTGGCGTTCAGCATATCCGCGTTTTCCTACACGCCGGGCGATCCCGGTTTGTTTGGCATCGATGCTACTGTCGATCCGAAGAAACGCGATGCCGCCGAGCAGCTAGCTTTGCGCATCGTAGACGAGGTGAAACACGCTGGCGTCACGGCGGAAGAATTGGAAAAGGCCAAGAAAATCACGCTTAGCCATCATCTCGGCGCGCTAACGACTATGCGCGGCCAGGCGTCGGACATCGGCTCGAACTGGTTGCTCACGCGCGATCTCAATTTCAGCCGGCATTATCTCGATGCTGTTCAGGAAGTGACGGTGGCTGCCATTAAACGCGTCGCCGCGAATTATCTCAGGGAGAACAATCTGACGGTTATCTCCCTGAATCCAAAGGGTTCACTCGCTGCTAAAAGTGAGGGCGCGAAAGTGGGCGCCGCGGGTGAGATTCAAAAGTTTGAGCTCTCGAATGGATTACGATTGCTGGTGCGTGAAGATCCTCGACTACCACTCGTGGCCATGGGTGCAGTTTTTCGTAGCGGTCTACTCGCTGAAACGCCGCAAACAAATGGCATTACGCGGTTGATGGCGAAGGTGCTGTTGAAGGGAACTAAGACGCGCACTGCTGAGCAAATTGCCAATGAGATCGAATCAGTAGGCGGTTCCATTTCGAGCGACGCAGGTAACAACAGCTTTAGCGTGTCTGTCGATGTCACCAATCCAGATGTGAAATTGGGCGTGGATTTGCTCTCGGACGTGTTGCTGAACGCCACGTTCCCGGAAAAAGCGATCGCGCGCGAAAGAGAAATCCAGATCGCCTCGATCCAGCAGGAGGAAGAACAGTTGACGAGCGTGGCGCGCAATATCATGCGGCAGGCGCTTTTCCTCCAGCATCCTTACGCGCTTCGCAGCAATGGTTCCGTTGAATCCGTTAAGGGTCTGACGCAAAAAGATCTCATCGAATTTCGCGACCGTTACGTGGTCGCCAAGAATGGCGTCATCTACGTCTTTGGTGACGTCAAAGCATCCGAAGTAAAGCAACTTGTAGAGCAAATGCTTGGCAAGATGCAGCCGGGTGCGCTTGCGTTGACTGATGCCAAACCTCCAATGCCGCTGGGCAAACCGGAAACTGTGGAAAGCCGCAAAGACAAAGCGCAAGGCGTGATCATGGTCGGGTTCCGCGGCGCGAGTCTTTCGAGCCCTGATCGGTACGCGCTGGAATTAATTGATGAAGCGAGCAGCGATCTCGGATCGCGCTTTTTCATCCGTATCCGTGAACAAATGGGGCTGGCGTATTATGTCGGCGCCAGCCAGATGCAGGGTCTGGTGCCGGGACTGTTCGCATTTTATCTCGGAACCGATCCGCAAAAGATCGAGCCGGTGAAAACCGCGTTACTCGATGAAATTCACAAGCTCGCCAATGATGGTCTTACCCCGGTGGAATTAGAGCGAGCGAAGAAGAAACTAATTGGACAACAGGAGATCGCCAATCAAAGCAATGACGCGTTCGGTTATCATTGCGCGCTCGACGAGCTATACGGGCTCGGCTTCAATTATTACAAGCAACTCGAGCGCGACGTGAACGCGGTAACACTCGAACAGATAAAGCAAGTGGCTGCAAAATATTTTCGCGATCAGCCGTATGTTTTGGCAACGGTGCGACCGCCAGAAAGAAGAAGTGACAAGTGACGCGTGATGAGTGACAAGAAAAATCATGCTATGCTAACGACGCTCATCACTCGTCACCCTTCACTCATCACTTTATTTTATGGCTGAAGTCCAGAAAACCACGCAGAGCGGCGAGATGTCGCAGCGCTTCATTGAATTTGTCGTGATGCACGCGCAAAATGCCGCGCTGTTTCTCGGCCAAATTCCAAATCCGAAAACCGGCGAAGGCGAAGTGAACCTGGATCTCGCCCGGATGTTCATCGATCAACTCGAGATGATTCAGGAAAAAACGCGCGGGAACCTCACGAGCGAAGAGGCAAAAGTGTTGAGCAATGCTCTTTCCAATTTGCAAATGGCGTATGTGGAAGTCGCGCGAACAGAGCCTGCTCGCCGTGATGAGGGCGCGCCGGCACCTACCGCGCAACAGCCAGAGCAACCCACGCCGTCTCCAAAACCGGCGGAACAACCGTCCGCAGATAAGCCTGAGCCATCAGCGCCGATCACATCAGGCGAGCCCGAGACAGAATCGAGAAAAAAATTCACCAAAAGCTACGGGCCTTAGCTCAGCTTCGGCTCGTTAGATCGTCTTGCGCGCTGTTCTATCGACTGCTCGTGCGTGAGGCGGGGGTCGCGCTTGGGCGTGATCTCGCTCGTGCGCTTTTGCGCACCGTGATCGCCCCCTGGGCAGGAGTTGGTGATGCTTCGGCGTACTTTTTGGTCGAGGGCCAGATCAGACGCCACGGTTGAGTTTTAATTGTCTCACTGAATTGCTTGATGTTTTCGCCCGCTGGCTCGAGCTCGGTAGTCGCCACTTTTAGTTTCTCTGACGAGGTCCGCAGGTTTCGCAGCGTCACTTCGATGTTGTCGTTCTCGGTAAGGCTGGTGCTGATTTTTTCGATGTTGGTAAGCGAATGCGAGAGCGCACTGTCGGGTGCGGTGAGATCGGAAAGATGTTCGCCGAACGTTTTGAATTGCGTGAGAGCGAGCTTCAACTCGGAATTTTCGTCGGTAAGATGATTGAGATTTTGCGCAGTCGTCTGAAGGTCTTTCATCGTAGTAGTCGCTTCGGCTGCGACCGGCTTGATCACTTCCAGCATCTTCGCCGCGGCTTCACCCAAATCCGGTGTGCGTTCGCCGGCAAACATTTCGCCATCCTTAGCACGGCCAGAGGTTTCGGTGCCTCGGGCGAAATCAATGGCCATATCGCCTAACAACCCGAGCTGCATCAACTGGACCTTGGCGTCGCGGTAAACCCTGGCGCTCTTGTCTACTTGAACATCGACGCGCGCTTCGAATTTCGGTTTGCCCGGCGTGGCAGTTGGGCTTGGAGTCGCATTCGCTGCCGGTGGGTTAACCGATGCGGCCGCTTCCTCTGCACGCTTTTCTTCTTCAGGCGACACGGGCGAATACAATTTTTGTACCTGGCCAATCTTGCGACCCGCCAGCATCACCGGTGCGCCTTGTTTGATTCCGGCCGCGTTATCGAAGTAAATCTTGTAGGTCACCAGCGGGCGGAACAAGCCCGGTGCGCCGAGTAAAACCAAAAGAAATGCGACCACCGCGATCGTGCCGATCACGAGCAGGCCGGTCATGATTTCATTTCTTTGTAATTGCATCGAGGCTGCCTTCCAGAATGGGACCTTCGGTGCTGCCGCTCAAAAATTGCGCGACCACCGGATTTTTGGACTGCTTGAATTCTTCACGTTCGGCTTCTTCAATAATTTTGCCCTGGTACAACATAGCCATCCGCGTGCCGATGCGAAAGGCACTCTCCATCTCATGCGTGACCGTGACGGATGTAACCTTCGATTTTTCGGTAAGGCTAATGATTAATTCGTCGATCACGGACGCAATGACCGGGTCTAGGCCGGCCGACGGCTCGTCCAGAAGGAGCAATTCGGGGTTGAGCACCAGAGCGCGCGCCAGGGCCACGCGTTTTTTCATGCCGCCGCTGAGTTCCTCTGGCAACAGTTCCTTGGAATCCTTCATCCCGACCAGATCGAGTTTTTCGTCCACAATCTTGTCGATCTCCTCACGCGATTTGTCCGTGAGCTCTTCAAGCGGCAGTGCGACATTGTCCCGCACGTTACGGGAGCTAAGCAGGGCTGAATATTGATAGACCATGCCGATGTGTTGTCGCACGCGCTGGAGCTTTCGGCGCGGGAGCCGATTGATTTCAAATTGCTTGAAAAAGATCGAGCCAGAATCGGGGCGGAGCGTGCCCAGAATCAATCTTAAGATGGTGCTTTTGCCGCTTCCGCTTTGCCCCATGATCACCAGACGCTCCTGTGGCTCAACTTTAAGTGAAAGACCGTCGAGCACTTTTTTGTCTTCGAACTGCATGTGCACATCGCGCAGCTCAACCATGTGCGACGGTGTGCTCACGTGGGGAAGAATACCGTGTAAACGATATTATAGAGCGTGTCGAAGCCGATCACTACAGTGATGGCAGTGACGACACTCGAAGTTGTCGATGTGCCAACGCCAGCCGCGCCGCCTTTCACAGTCAATCCCCGATAACAGGCAATCGCCGCAATGAGTAGTCCGAACAGAAAGCTCTTTAAAATGCCGGTGATAATATCGCGAATGAGCAATGAATCTTTCACAAGATCGAGAAAGTACGGGAACGCGATGCTGAAATAGGCTTTGCAAATCAGGCTGCTGGCGCATACGGCCGCGATATTCGAAACCATGGAGAGACAAGGCATTAGCAGAAACAACGCGAGCATTCGCGGCGCGACGAGATAACGCAGTGGGCTGATGCCCATGGATTCAATCGCTTCCACTTCCTCCGACACTTGCATCGTGCCGAGCTCGGCAGTGAAAGCAGCGCCGATCCGCGCTGCCAACATGATGCCGGTCATGAGGGGGCCAAGCTCGCGGGTAAAAGTGATCGCGACCAATCCAGGAATCAACCGTTCTGTTCCGAAGCGTTGCAACTGATAGCCAGTAAGCAGCGCCATGGTTAGCCCAAGGAAAAACGACACGAGTCCCACAAGTGGCACTGAGTCCACACCGGCGCGTTGGGTGTGCCGGAAAAAGCTGGCGGCACGAAACGGCACCCGCCCGTGTTGAATACGTTCGAACGTCTCCTCGAACGTGTTCATGATGAACCAAAACAGGCTGCCAACCTCACGCAGAAAATTGCGTGTGAGGTGGCCGATTCCCTGGGCAATCAAAACGGGCGGATCAGCGTTTGCCATGGCCGGCAAAGGTCGCCTTAGTTCCCCAGAGGGAAAAGAGCAAACTTTGTGGGAATGCTACACATTGAAGCGTTAAATCGTTAGAACCTCAAAAGTGAAATTGTTTTGCGTACTCAATTGCTTCTTTGGCATCGCGCTATTTAGTGGCGCTGCGCCGGCGTTTGCCGAGAAGCAACCAAGCTCCGCGCAGGCTGTAAACGATGCTCGGACAGTTGATCAACGAAAAATGGAAAAGGAAAGATTCGGGCTGGTGATCCACGGCGGCGCGGGAACCATCGAGCGCAGCGATATCACACCGGAAAAGGAAAGCGAATATCGCGCCGGCCTCGAGCGGGCTCTGACGGCTGGTTACGAAATTCTGAAACGTGGCGGATCGAGCCTCGACGCGACCGAGGCGGCCGTACGCGTGCTGGAGGACGATCCGCATTTCAACGCGGGCAGGGGCTCGGTATTTACAAGTGCCGGTACGAACGAAATGGATGCAGCGGTCATGGACGGGAAAACGCTCGCTGCCGGTGCCGTCGCCGTCCTAAAGCATGTGAAGAATCCCATCAGCCTCGCGCGCCTCGTCATGGAGAAATCTGGCCATGTCATGATAGATGGCGAGGGCGCGGAAGCGTTCGCCAAAGAGAACGGAGTGGAACTCGTGGACCAGAAATATTTCTTTACCCAGGCGCGATGGGAGGCTTTGCAGAAAATCAAAGCCGCTGAAAAGAAACGCACGGGCGGTGCGGGGAAAGCCTTTATCATTACCGATCAAGATCGACACGGAACTGTCGGCGCCGTCGCGCTGGACAAGAATGGAAATCTTGCCGCCGCTACTTCAACCGGTGGCACCACAAATAAGCGGCCCGGACGCGTGGGCGACTCACCCGTCATTGGCGCAGGAACTTATGCGAACAATGCGACATGCGCTGTGTCCGCGACGGGCGATGGCGAATATTTTATCCGAGCTTCAGTCGGTCATGATATCTCGGCGCTCATCGAATATCGGGGAATGTCGCTTAAGGACGCGGCGCAAGCTGTTCTCGACAAGGTGGCCAAACTTGGTGGCACCGGCGGCTTAATTGCAATCGATCACGAAGGCAAGATGGCGTTGCCGTTTAATACCGCGGGGATGTATCGGGGGTATGTCGATTCAAGCGGCAAGTTTGTCATCGAAATCTATCGTTAAAGCGTTGAAGCGTTAAAGCGCGAGGGGCATTGTCATTCTGAGCGAAGCGAAGAATCTCGGATGGGTCCTTTCGGCAACGCTAGCGTGATAATCAGAGATGTTTCGCTTCGCTCAACATGACAAGAATCGGCCTCCCGCTTCAACGCTTTAACGGTTCAACCTTTTAAGGATCTTCATGCTCCCTCCGTTTTCGGTCGTTATTCCCTGTTTCAACGAAGCAGCGCGCATTGGTGCAACACTTCGCGTTACGCTCGATTATCTTATAGCCAACGCGCCGGAAAGTGAATTGATCGTGGTAAATGACGGATCGACCGATGGAACGGGAACCATCGCGCGCGAAATTCTGGCAGAGACGAACGTCGCGACGCGTTTGCTCGAAAATTTTCCAAATCGCGGGAAGGGCGCTGCTGTCCGCTCCGGATTACTTGCCGCTCGAGAACCGATCGGACTCTTTTCTGATGCGGATCTTTCAACGCCACTCACAGAGACGCCGAAATTGATCGACCCGATTGCAAACGGCGAGATCGATATTGCTGTCGGCTCCCGCGCGCTCGACCGCAGTTTAATCGGGATTCACCAGCCTTGGCGACGAGAACAAGGCGGTCGGGTTTTCAATGTTCTTGTCCGCGTCGCAACCGGTCTGCCATTTTGGGATACACAATGCGGTTTTAAGGCGTTTCGTCTGGAGGTTTGTCGCCCGATTCTGGAGGCGGCGCAGGTTGACGGTTTCGCCTTCGATGTCGAGTTGCTTCTTCTCGCACAGCGCGCTGGATTGCGGATTCGGGAGATTCCGGTCCGGTGGAACCACGCTCAAGGAAGCAAAGTTAGTTTTTTGCGCGATAGCCTGCGGATGCTGCGCGAAGTAATCGCGCTACGAGCGCGAGCATAACTTCTTCGCTGCACAGGCAGCGCTCTGAAGGTGGAATGCGTTGTCCTCAACGCGTTGGCAAAAGATGCGGCTTTGCCGCCGGATTTGGTGAGCGGCGACGCACTGGGGAACAGATTACTGCGCCTTCGGCGATAGGCATCGTCTTCGGAGAAGCCGATCCACCTTGGAAGGCAGAAAGCGCATATTGCGTGCACGGCCTTTTGAAACGCGTAAATTAGATGTTCCGCGTTTCGCGGTTCTGGTTCGATGCGCTCATTTCAATTTCATCCTGCTGTCGCGCGGTGGTTCGAAGGAACCTTCGGCTCACCGACTGAACCGCAACTGCGTGGCTGGCCGGCAATCCAGTCCGGCCGGCATGTACTTATTTCCGCGCCGACAGGCTCGGGCAAAACGCTCGCGGCATTTCTTGCTTCACTGGATGTGTTGTTTCGCGAAGGCATCGAAGCCGACTTGCCGGACGAAACGCGAGTCGTTTACGTCTCGCCGCTCAAAGCGTTGAGCAACGATATCCGCAAAAATCTGCAGGAGCCGCTCGCTGGAATTCGCGCGTTGTTGAAGGAAGGAAATGGCCGCGAAATTGATGTGCGCGCGGATGTGCGCACTGGCGATACGACTGCTGCCCAACGGCAGGCGCTTGTTAAGAAACCGCCGCACATTCTCGTTACCACACCGGAATCGCTTTATTTGCTGCTCACTTCCGATTCCGGCCGGCGGATGTTGAGCCCGGCGCGCACGGTAATCCTGGACGAGATTCACGCCGTCGTGGACGATCGCCGCGGGGCGCACCTCGCACTAAGTGTCGAACGTTTGGCTGCGCTAACGAACAATCCGCTCCAACGAATCGGTTTATCTGCAACACAAAAGCCGATCGAGGAAGTAGCCCGATTTTTGGTCGGCGCTCGTGCAGTGGACGACACCGGCAATCCTGATTGCGAAATCATAGACATTGGTCATCGGCGCGAACTGGACATGGGTATTGAGATCCCTGGTTCGCCGCTCGAAGCGGTGATGTCGAATGAAGTATGGGAGGAAATTTACCATCGGCTTGCAGAACTGATTCAGGCGCACCGGACCACGTTGGTCTTCGTCAACACGCGCCGGATGGCCGAGCGCGTGACGCATCACCTCAGCGAACTGCTCGGCGCAGACTCGGTGGCGTCGCATCACGGAAGCCTCTCCGCAAAACTGCGTCTGGACGCCGAAGATCGATTGAAGCGCGGCGAATTGAAAGCTCTCGTTGCTACGGCTTCGCTGGAGTTGGGCATCGATATCGGTTCGGTTGATCTCGTGTGTCAGCTCGGCACCACGCGCTCCATCGCCACCCTGCTCCAACGAGTTGGTCGCGCCGAGCATAAGCGCGGTGGGTTGCCAAAAGGGCGCGTCTTCCCGTTGAGTCGCGATGAACTGATCGAATGCGCGGCATTGCTCCGGTGCGTCAGTCGCGGCGAGCTCGATCGGCTCAACATTCCGGAAAAACCGCTGGATGTAATAGCCCAGCAAATCGTCGCCGCGACTTCCATTGAGGATTGGGAGGAACCGAAGCTTTTCGAACTAATCCGTTGTGCATGGCCGTACCGAAATCTTACTCGCGAGGAGTTCAATAGTGTCGTCAAGATGCTCGCCGAAGGTTTCAGCACGAAACGCGGCCGGCGCGCCGCGTTAATTCATCACGATGCAGTGAACCGCCGTTTGCGCGGGCGCCGCGGCGCACGACTCGTTGCGCTCACCTCCGGTGGGGCGATTCCCGACAATGCTGACTATCGAGTAATTCTCGAGCCATCCGAAACTTTCGTCGGCACAGTGAATGAAGACTTTGCCGTCGAAAGTCTAGCTGGCGACATCTTCCAGCTTGGCAATGCGTCATGGCGAATTTTGCGCGTGAACTCCGGGGTCGTTCGCGTGGAAGACGCGAAAGGTCAACCGCCGGGAATTCCATTTTGGCTCGGCGAGGCACCCGCGCGCACGACTGAGCTTTCGCAAGCTGTTTCGGATTTTCGTGCAGAAGTGGAGAAATTGCTCAGCGACGGCAGAGACGTTCGCGAGTGGATCGTCTCTGAAATGACCTTGCCGGCAAAAGCTGCTCAGCAAATCGCCGACTACTTCGCCGCCACTTATCGCGCGTTGGGTGCGCTTCCCTCTCAGCAAACGCTCGTGACGGAGCGTTTCTTCGATGAATCGGGCGGCATGCAACTCGTTTTGCACACGCCTTTCGGCAATCGAATCAATCGCGCCTGGGGTCTGGCGCTGCGAAAACGTTTTTGTCGTTCATTCAATTTCGAGCTGCAAGCAGCGGCCACGGACGACTCAATTGTCATTTCGCTCGGGACGCAGCATTCGTTTCCGCTGGAGGAAGTCTTTCGTTATCTGAATTCCAAAACGGTTCGCGACCTGCTCGTTCAAGCTTTGCTTGATGCGCCGATGTTCACCATCCGCTGGCGCTGGAACGCGACGCGTTCACTTGCAGTGCCGCGGTTTCGCAGGGGCGCGAAAATCGCCGCGCCATTGCAGAGGATGGAATCGGAAAATCTTTTGGCGGCAGTTTTTCCGGACCAGCTTGCGTGTTTGGAACACATTGTGGGCGATCGCGAAATTCCGGATCACCCGTTGGTGAAACAGACAATCGACGATTGCCTGACCGAAGCGATGGACATCGATGGATTGGAAGAAGTTTTGCGCAGGATCGAACGGGGCGAAATCCGTTGCATCGCGCGCGACCTGCCCGAGCCGTCGCCGCTTGCTGCTGAGATTCTAAATGCGCGGCCGTACGCGTTTCTGGATAACGCGCCGTTGGAGGAACGCCGCACCCAGGCAGTGTACACACGTCGTGCTTCCGAACGTAACGGCAGCGACGGCCTCGGAATTCTTGACACGGCAGCGATTGAGAAAGTCGAGAAGGAAGCATGGCCAGAAGCGACAAACGCCGATGAATTACATGACGCGCTGATGCTTCTCGCTGCGATGACGCAGGATGAAGTACAACGAACAGTTCGCCACGAAGGCAATGGCACAGCAGTCGAGCAATTGCTCAATGAACTCGTTAAGTCGAAACGGGTGACGCATCTTCGGACCGGCGACAAGAGTTTTTGGACTACCGCCGAGCGGTTGCCGATGCTGCAAATAATTTATCCAGACGCCGGTGTCGATACTCAGGTAACACCGCCGGAATCTGCTCAGCGACAAAATTGGGAGCGGTCGGCGGCGATTCGTGAATTGCTTCGCGGAAGAATGGAAGTGTCCGGCCCAATGTCCGTCGGGCAGCTGGAAAATATTCTCGATCTTCCCCGATCGGAAATCGACGCGGCGTTGCTCGCACTTGAAAGCGAAGGTTTTGTTCTGCGAGGTAAATTTAACCCGAATGCAACCGAACAGGAATGGTGCGACCGCCGATTGCTCGGACGAATTCACCGGCTCACGATCGATCGACTGCGGCAGGAGATTCAACCGGTCTCGGTTCAGGATTTCTATCGATTTCTGTTCGAGTGGCAGCGCGCCGATCCAGAACATCGTGTCGAAGGACTGGAAGGTCTGCAGTCCGTATTGGAACAACTCGATGGATGCGAGTTGCCGCTGGCCGCTTGGGAATCGGCAGTCCTCGCCGCGCGCGTTGCCGACTACGATCCCGAGTGGCTGGATCGTCTTTGTTTTTCTGGTCGCGTCGGATGGGGCCGTTTGAGCGCGCCGCAAAATCCAAACGCGCGTGTTTCGGCGCCATTGCGGTCAAGCCCGATCGCGCTTTACCAGCGCGAGAATCTACAGGACTGGCTGATGCTGGCTCAGCCGAACTCTGTGATTGAACTCTCGATCGGAAGCCAAACTGTCTTCGAGGCCATGCAAAGTGGTGGCGCACTCTTTTTCGCTGAACTTGTGCGGCGGAGCGGGCTGCTACCGTCTCAGGTTGAAGAAGCTTTGTCGCAACTCGCGGCGCTGGGTCTGGTGACTTCGGATAGTTTCGATGGGTTGCGCGCGCTTCTGGTACCATCAAACAAACGCCCAACGTTTGGCCGGAACATTAGGAAACGCCGGCGCAAAACAACGCTTGCGAGCATCGAATTTGCTGGCCGCTGGTCCGTGCTGAAAACGGAGTTGTCTTCGGTGCGATCGACAAATGGGGCAGAGAGCTCCGTGCGGGAAGCCGCGATCGAAAAGTTTGCGCGGATATTGCTGCGCCGCTATGGCGTTGTGTTTCGCCGTTTGCTCGAACGCGAGAGTCTTGGCGTCAATTGGTACGAGCTGGGGCGAATTTATCGCAGGTGGGAAGCGCGCGGCGAAATTCGCGGCGGTTACTTCGTGGCGGGAATCAGCGGCGAACAATTCGCCCTGCCCGAAGCTATTGGCTTATTGCGTTCCAAACGCAAAGCGCCCCCAAATGGCGGACTGATCACACTGAGCGCCGCGGACCCACTGAATTTGCAAGGCATTCTGACGCCCGGACCACGTATTGCCGCGCTCACGGCAAGCCGAATTTTGTTTCGCGACGGCTTGCCGATCGCGGCGCTCGAGGCAGGCGAGATTCGCAAAATCTCCGACGCGACTGCTTCTGAGGTGCAAATTGAAACCGCTCTTCGAGTGGGGAAGTTACGCCCTTCGTTGCGGCCGTATTACAAATAGAGCGCCGGCACCCTGTAGCCGCTTCGCTGTGCGAAGCGCAGAGCTGACTGTTTTGCACGCAAGCGTCACGCGTCTCACAGAGACGCGGCTACAAACTATTTCTTAACTACCTCGGCGTTCTCGATCATCGCGATCCCGCCACGTTCCGCCAGTTTACCTTTCACAGTGACGTTCTTACCGCAGTATTCGGCGAGTTGATCGTTGATTGGCTTGTGTTCACCAACCACCAGATACGCTTTGCCCTCGCTGACGATGCCGACCGGGCCGCCGCTTTTGATGCACTTGGCCCCGCAGGACTGGCCATGCTTTTCGCCGACAGCATTATGATCGACGTAGCACATCATATCGACCACCTCCCCGGTGACTTCTTTCGAAGCAGCTGTGTCACTGCCGTGCTCGTGTTCCTGCGCGATCGCCAACGGCGCGCACGCCAGAGCTGCAATGAAGGTCGCAGTCACTGCAACTCTCCAGACACTAGGTTTGTTGCTTGATGAATTAATCATGGTACAAATGTGGGCTGTCGGCTCTGTTGGTCAATAGCGCGTAGCGATCGACAGACGTTCGTTCCGGCGCGCTTGGCGATCGCGCCCTACCTTTGTTTTTCGATCAAGTCCGCGAACTGATCGAAAAAGTACGTGGCATCGTGGGGGCCGGGCGCAGCTTCCGGATGGTATTGCACGCTGAAGATCGGCAATTCCTTGTGGCGCATTCCCTCCACGGTGCCGTCATTCAAATTGATATGCGTTACTTCCACTTCGGAAGGAAGCGACTCCGCGTCGACGGCGAACCCATGATTTTGCGCAGTGATGGCCACTTTGCCGGTGCGCAAATCCTTTACCGGCTGGTTGGCGCCGCGATGACCGAATTTTAATTTGAATGTCGAGCCGCCAAACGCGAAGCCGAGAATTTGATGGCCGAGACAGATCCCGAAGATCGGTTTTTTGCCCATCAAATCGTGCACGGTTTTGTGCGCGTAAGGAAGCGCCGCAGGATCCCCCGGGCCATTCGAGAGAAAAATTCCATCGGGATCAAGGCTGAGCACATCGTCTGCCGATGTGTTTGCCGGCACGACGGTGACTTGGAAACCTTTCTGGCGCAGCAGGCGCAGAATATTTTGCTTCATGCCGTAATCGTACGCAGCGATGCGAAATCGGATTGGTGGCAGCGCCCGACTGCCTTCGCCGTTTCGTGACTGCGCGATCGACCACGGCGCGCTTAGCTTGTCCTCCGGGTCCCAGCGGTAAATTTTCTTTGTCGATACTTCACGCACGTAATCCATCCCGATAACGCCCTCGCCCTCGATCGCCTTTTGCGTTGCTCCTTCAGGCGAAATCTCTTCCGTCGTCAGACAGGCTTTCATCGCGCCGCGGGTGCGCAAATGCCGTGTAAGCGCGCGCGTGTCGATTCCTTTGGCGCCAGGGATATTCCATTTTCGCAAATATTCATCGAGCGACATTTCGGAGCGCCAGTTGCTCGGGACCTCCGTCAATTCTTCAATGACGAACCCGCGCACATGCGGCGAAGAGCTTTCCTGATCAAGCGAATTGATCCCGTAGTTTCCGATCAACGGATAGGTCATCGCCACGATTTGTCCGCGATACGATGGATCGGTCAGCACCTCCTGATACCCGGTCATCGACGTATTGAAACAGACTTCGCCGACGCGGGTGCCGGTCGCGCCAAAAGATTCGCCCTCGAAATATCGACCGTCTTCGAGGGCTAGGAGTGTGCGCACGTCACCGCGCATTATCAATGTCGCCGGAGGATTTTCAAATCGCGATTGACGGAATACTCGAACGGCGGACTGGAGACCGCCGCTCCTTGATAACGAAAAACCCGGATCGAATTTTTCGATCCGGGTTTCAAATTTTACCCCGCTGGTGCCGTTTAGGCGGATCTCCCGTTCCCTTTTGTAAAGGGTGGATGACCGTTGCCGCGGAATCTGACTTCCAATCAAGGCCTGTCATTTTCCGTACCAACCAAGCCTCCATGGTTCGTCAACTATCGGTTCGGGGACGTCACCTCAATCGCGAACATCGCAGGGCAAATGTTTACATCCCGGTATGCTTCGGGCTTCGAAAGCCGCTGGTTGAGAGTTGAACGGAAAGCACTGGTTTCCTGCCCAACCCTCAACTAGCGGCTCTCAATCTCAAAGAACTACTCGCGCAATTCCGCGCCGAGGTCGCGCCGCAATCGCTCGCGAATTTTCGCGTGCGCTGCGTTTACTTCCTCGTTTGTCAGTGTGCGACTTCGGTCTCGATATGTCAATCTATATGCGAGCGACTTTCGTTCAGCTCCGAGTTCGCCGCCGCTAAACACATCGAACAACTCCACGCTTTCCAAGAGTAGCTCACGCGGCTCGTGGATCGCGCGCCAGATTTTTTCGTGTGAAATTTCGTCAGGCACAATCATCGCAATATCGCGGGTAACGGCTGGAAATTTCTCGATCTCGCGAAAAGTTTTCCGCAATTCGGCGCCGCGCAGCACAAGATCGACATCCAACTCGGCAACAAATACTGCTCCGGCCGCGTCAGTTCTTCCTTCGCGAAGTTGGCCCCCAAAACCAATCGCTCGCTCGTTTGAAGAAATTTCGGTGGCAAGCGAAAGATCGGGATGATCGCCTCGGCGAAATGAAATCGCCGGAAGTGCGAGCGATTCGATTGCACCTTTGAGGTCGAAAAAATCGAGCCGGTAGTTTCCCTGTAGTCGCCAATGTGGCGCGCTCGTGGCATTGCCCCAGAGCAAAATTCCAAGATGTCGATGTTCCTTAGCTTGGGGTGGTAAAAACGTCCGGCCAATTTCGAAGATCGCGACTCTTTCCGCGCCGGCTCGCACATTCCGATCGAGCACGGCGAGCAATCCCGAAATCAAATTCGGTCGTAGCGCGACGTGGTCCTCAGTGAGCGGATTGCGCAATTCGATCGCTGAGCTTGCAGCGGCCGCAGATCGCGGAATTAATTTCGACGTTCGCACTTCCCACAAACCTTGCGCGCTCAATCGTTCCCGAAGCGCTGATTCGAGATTGTGTGAATGATCCGCCGCGCTCGAAGGGGTAGAGCGGCTTCGATCACTCCCCGGAACCTTGTCGACTCCAAATGCGCGAACGACTTCCTCGATAAGATCGACATCGCGCTGCAAATCGCGCCGATAACTTGGAATTTTCCATTTCGTCGTCTTAGCAGCACTAGTCTTCATTAAACCAAACCCTGTCAGAATCTCGTCGATAGCTTTTGGTTTGATCGAGATTCCAACCACTCGATCGCATTTGTCGTAACTCAGCGAAACATCCGCGGGATTCGGCGGCAGCTTGCCGTCGAGGTTGATTTCTTTTGCGGGAGTTCCGCCGGCAATCTCTTGAATCAATTCGGTCGCGCGCTGCGACGCATGCAAAATCATTTCGGGATCGACACCACGCTCGAAGCGGTAACTCGCGTCGCTCGGCAAATTCAAATCGCGCGCCGTTCGTCGAATGCTCGCCGGCAAAAAGTAAGCTGCTTCGAGCAAAATGTTTTTCGTGGAATCGGTCACCCCCGTTTCCTCGCCGCCCATAACGCCGCCGATCCCAACCGCGCGCTCTTGATCGGCAACGACAAGATTGTCCGGCTTGAGCGAGTAAGTCTTTCCATCGAGAGCGAGAAACTTTTCGCCATCTCGCGCGAGCCGCACGTTGATGCCACCGTTTAATTTATCGGCGTCGAACGCGTGCGTTGGTTGTCCGAACTCGAGCATCACGAAGTTGGAGATGTCCACGATGTTGTTGATCGAACGAATGCCGACGCTCTCGATCTTCGCGCGCAGCCACTGCGGGCTCGGTCCGACCTTAACGTTGTCGATCTTGCGCGCTGAAAAGAAAGGACACTCACGCGTTGCGCTAATGGTCACGCCAGTTTTCTTGATTGCGATTTTGGAATCACGTGGCGTTGACTTGAGTTTCTTTCCAGTCAACGCCGCAATTTCGCGTGCCAGACCGAAATGGCTCAGCAGATCGCCACGATTTGGCGTGATCTCGACGTCGAGAATCGTGTCCCCGGGAAAAAGATCGCCGATCGGCGCTCCGACTTTTGCATCTGGCGACAAAATCAAAAGACCGGACGCATCTTCGCCGAGGCCGAGCTCGATTGGGCTACAAAGCATTCCCTCTGATTCGACACCGCGCAGTTTGCTTTCTCGAATCTCAGTTCCATTGGGCAACTTCGCACCTGGCAACGCGAGCGGAACTTTATCGCCAACTTTGTAATTGGTCGCGCCGCAAACAATTTGGCGTTTCGTGCCGCTGCCGTCGTCCACTTCGCAAACCGTAAGCCGATCAGCATTCGGATGCCGAGACGACGCCGTGACCTGGGAAACGATCACTTTGTCGATCTTCGCGCCGCGCGTTTCGATGTTTTCGGTTTCAACGCCGGCGCGCGTCAACAATTCGGCGATCTCTGCCGGATTTTTTGGAAGATCGACAAATTCGCGCAGCCAATTGACAGAAAATTTCATGCGAACTGGCGGAGAAACCGCAAATCGTTTTGCGCAAAGAGACGCAGGTCAGGGATGTCGAACAAAATCATTGCGAGACGGTCCATGCCGAGACCGAACGCGTAACCCGACCATTTTTCCGGATCGTAAGCTTTATCGCCGCGCGCTTTGTTGACCTGCTCGAAAACGGCGGGATGCACGATGCCCGAGCCGGCGACTTCGATCCATTGCTCGCCGCCTTTGAGCGCTTTCGATTTTACATAAACCTCCAGGCTCGGCTCGGTGAATGGAAAGAAATGCGGACGGAATTGGACCGCGGTGTCGGATCCGAACAATTCGCGCATGAAAAATTCGAGTGCGCCTTTCAAGTCGGCAACGCTCACGTTCTCATCGACGTAAAGGCCTTCGATTTGATGAAACTGCGCGGCGTGTGTCGCGTCGATCTCCTCGTTCCGATAAGCGGCGCCCGGCGCGATGACACGAATCGGCGGCGGCGTTGATTCCATCGTGCGGATTTGCACCGTGGACGTGTGCGTGCGCAACAGGCGCCCGTCGGGAAGGTAAAATGTGTCCTGCTCGCTGCGTGCGGGATGCTCGGGTGGCGTGTTGAGCGCGTCGAAACAATGCCATTCGTCTTCAATGTCGGGGCCATCAGCAAGGGCGAAACCCATTCGCCGGAAAATTTCGATCGAGCGTTCCCACATTTGCGTCAGCGGATGAAGCGCGCCGATCTCGTGCGGCGTTCCTGGCAGTGAGATGTCGATCCTGGCAAGCGCGCCCGATTCTTTTTGTGAACGGAATTGTGCGTTGCGCGTTTCGATCGCGGCGGTGACGGCGTTGCGAACCTCGTTGAGTAGTTTGCCGATGACCGGCTTCTCTTCCTTCGGCAGCGTTTTCATCTGCTCGCCCCAGGCGGAAACGCTGCCGCTGCGTCCGAGATATTTCACTCGCGCGGTTTCGAGCACTTGCTCGTCAGTCGCGGATTCAATCTCGCGCAGCGCGTCGTCGCGGAGTTGTTCTAGCGGATGGGTCATTGATACGTTGAACGTTGAACGTTCAATGTTGAACGTTCAATGGAAAGTTGGTGACTGCAGCGGCGCTCCGTGAGCGCCGGCACCTGCAAATGCAATAGGCGTTTCGGCGGTCACAGACCGCCGGCGACAGGAGAAGCTACGCCGCTTTCTTATTCGACTTCGCTTTGTCTTCCAGCGCGCTCTTCGCTTGATCGACAATCGATTTGAAGGCGGCTTCGTCGGTGACGGCGAGATCGGCGAGAATTTTGCGATCGAGCCCAATGCCAGCAGCTTTGAGTCCTTCCGCAAAACGACTGTAGCTCATGCCATTGGCGCGCGCCGCGGCATTCAGACGTTGAATCCAGAGGTAACGAAAAGTGCGTTTGCGTGTTTTCCGGTCACGGTAAGCCCAATACTTGGCTTTCATGATTGCGTCTTTCGCGTAGCGGAAAAGTTTCGAACGTCGTCCGCGGTAGCCTTTGGCTTTCTTTAAGATTCGTTTGCGTCGCGCCCGGCTGGCCGGGGCGTTAGTAGCTCTTGGCATGGTCGTTTGCCCCGAATCGCTTCAGGGGCTCCTCGTTCAGCGAGTTGTTTGTTCCGTTGTCGATCTTCGCGACCTCACTCGCTGATTTGATCCCGAGAAACGGAATCAGGTGCGCAGATCGTTGCGACGCAGCAACGTCGCGCGCTCAAGATAAGCGGCGACTCAGGGATGACAACCGAATTCTCGGAAACTCAGACCCGTGAAAGTTCGGCGAGCGGCTTCGGCTTTCTCCAGATCAGCCAAGTAACGACGCCCACTGCTGCGCCGCCGAGATGCGCAGCCGAAGAGACACAAGACAAGCCGGCGCGCCCCTCGCCTCGCATGGCGTGCAGCCACAGCGGATTGATTGATTCGGGCGTGAAGCGAT
>Ga0137403_10003341_pt1 | contig 19286 bp, 18 predicted proteins | sample CZOMad2_1_16fung_FD_122057 | JGI IMG/M metagenome (GOLD analysis project Ga0137403, IMG submission 122057) | Vadose zone soil fungal communities from Angelo Coast Range Reserve, California, USA - CZOMad2_1_16fungal (Hybrid Assembly) | ecosystem: Environmental > Terrestrial > Soil > Vadose zone...
CTTGGTCAACGACTGGTCGGCACGGGATATCCAAGCCTGGGAATATCAGCCGCTCGGGCCGTTTCTCGGCAAGAACTTTGCGACTAGCGTCTCGCCCTGGGTGGTGACGACCGAAGCTCTTGCTCCATTTCATGCACCCGCGGCGCCGCGACCGGTAGGTGATCCGAAACCTTTGCTTTATCTTGAGGCGGAACTCGACCAGCGACTAGGTGCATTGAGCATTGAACTCGAGGTCCTAGTTGTGACCGCGAAAATGCGAGAGCAGGGAATCGCCCCCCATCGCCTCAGCCATGTGAACTTCAACACCATGTACTGGACACCGACGCAAATGGTGGCGCATCACGCTTCGAATGGTTGCAACCTCGAACCGGGCGATTTGCTGGCCAGCGGTACGGTGTCTGGACCAACTCCAGATTCACTTGGCAGCCTGCTGGAACTCAGCCAAGGTGGCCGGCAACCCATCGCCCTCCCGAACGGCGAAACGCGGACCTTTCTTGAAGACGGCGATGAAATCGTGATGCGCGGCACGTGCTCTCTGCCGGGGTACCGCGGCATCGGCTTTGGAGAATGCCGAGGAGTGATTCTTCCAGCTCGCGCTTAACGCTCATTTTCCTTGGAGGATGGTTCGCAGGTCCACACTTTCGAGTTGGCTTGCAGAGGAGTCCTGGCTTATTCTTCTCACGCCATTGCGAGCACGATTTTCCGTGTCGCCCAACCTCCGCCGTAGAGGTGCAGCAGCCTGAAATTGAAGGAGACTCTTTCATGAACACAGTGATTCGTACAGCCGCTTTTGTATCATTCCTTCTAACGCTATTGATCGCGACCGCCGCGGCCCAGGATAGCGTGCAAATTGTTCGCGCAGAGTATGGAACAAGGCACAGATTTGTGGACGTCACCCCACGCGTCCAGTCTCTGGTTCGGGATGGCGTGCTCGATTTTCGCGTGAGCCATAATTCGCTCGATGCCGATCCAGCGGAAGGGCATCAGAAGGAGCTGCGCCTACAGGTACGTGATGCCCGCGGACAAATTCGGCAGATGACCTTTGTAGACTCGTCGCAAGTCCATCTCTACGTCGGCGTGGCCGGCGGCTATGGCTACGGACAGGGACTGCAGATCACCAGCGCGCAGTACGGTGGGCGGCACATGGCCGATGTCACGGCACGCTTGGCATCGATGGTTCGCAACAACCAGCTGACCCTACGCATTGCCTATGACACTGTTGGCGTTGATCCGGACGAAGGCCACGCCAAGCACATTGTCGTCAACTACACTTACAACGGCGTTCCCGCTCAGGTAACGCTGCGGGATGGCGAGACGCTCAATCTGCCAGGAGCGGGCAGCTGGAATGGCGGCCCCGGTCCAGGAACAGAGATGGGCAACGGGGCGCTCGCGATTCAAAGGGCGGAATATGGTACAGGCACCCGCGAGTTCGACGTTTCGCGCCGGCTGGCGTCCCTGGTGCGCGGGAACACCCTTCAGTTGCGCGTGACCAACGACAGTATGGGCGGCGATCCCGCGGAACACCAGGAAAAGTGGCTCGACGTCTGGTACTCCTTCAACAACCGTGCCGCGCACGCCAGAGTGCATGAAAAAGACGTGATCACGTTGCCGGGCGATACCGACTACTACCAGGGTCGTCTTCAAATCACGCGCGCGCAGTACGGCGCAGACTATCGCTTCGCGGATGTCACCCAGCTGCTCAACTCGCGGATTCAGAATGACACCCTGAACATGCGGGTCGACCACAACTCCATGCGGGCCGATCCGGCGCCTGGAGACCGTAAAGTACTAACAGTGTTCTATATTTACAACGGACGGCAGGCGCGGGCCTTTGTCAACGACAATGACCTGCTCAGCTTGCCCATGGACACGGCCCAGGGAGGCCGAGGCGACCGGGACGACGACGATGACGACTATTATCACCGCTTCTGGCCGGGACGCTCGATGAACGAGCTCCGTGTGCTCCAGGCGAGTTGGGGCGCCGAGGGTCGAGATCGGGATGTGACCGGCCAACTCAATGGCATGGTGCGGGGAAATCAGTTGAATATCTCCGTGAACAACGGAACCATGGGCGGCGACCCGGCTCCGGGGCTCGCGAATCGGCTGCGGGTGGTTTATATGCTGCGCGGGTTGCGCTACGAAACCAATGTACCCGAGGGCGGTTCCTTGATTCTCCCGTAACGATCCTCCCGTAGCTCGGATCCTGCCGTGGCGCGCAGAGCCGAAAAGAAGAAGGCCCGCTTCCGGCGGGCCTTTCTCACTTTGCTGAACCTAACGAGCTGGAGCCGGAGTCGCCGCTGGGGCCGTTTGCGCCGGAGGATTGAAATTGACCTTCGGAACCGTCCTCGCACCCTCGTCGGCCTTGAAGTAGGCATCGTTCCTGGCGAACCCTGACATACCCGCAATGACGCTGTTCGGGAAAAGTTGAATGTAGGTGTTGTAATCCTGCACGGTGTTGTTGTAGCTGCGGCGTTCCTGGGCGATTCGGTTCTCCGTGCCTGCCAGCTCATCTTGTAGGCGCAGGAAATTCTCGTTCGATTTCAGCTGCGGATAATTCTCCGTAATCACCAACAAGCGGCTCAGCGCGGAATCCAAAGCACCGTTGGCGGCAATCTTGTCGGTAGGTGTCTTTGCGCCGATCAGCGCGGAGCGAGCCTTGGCAATCTCCGTGAAGATGGTGGTTTCCTGCGCGGCGTAGCCCTTCACGGTCTCCACAAGGTTAGGAATCAGGTCAGAACGGCGTTGCAGAGCGATGTCCACCGACGACCATGCCGCGTTGACGGTCTCTCGTTTGGTCACCATTTGATTACGAATACCGACAAACCAGCTGCCTACAAGAAGCGCAACGATTAGGAGAACTACGACGACGATGAGTGTTTTACCCATTTTCATTTCACCTCAAAAGTGATGATCGAACTAGATTCGCTCTTCTTCATTCCCCGACCCGCTGCCACTCTTTCTTCGGCAGGACCCGATCGAGCTGGTCACAGATGTGTTCCAAGACTTCCAGGTAATTTCCGTAGAGAGAGCCTACGTTTCCTTTCGCGCTGGCAGGCTTGCGCAGTTCCAGCGCCGCTTGCAGCGCGTGCACATTAACGCCCAGGTGCTTGTGCACCTGATTGAGCAGATCATAACGGTCAATGGGCGCGTCGTGATCCATGGCAATGAGGGCATGTCGCAGCAACGTTACAACACTGGAGAGGGACTTGGCCAGAACGGTACGAAGACTAGCCTCTTCCGCCGGGCCATGGAGATAGTGCTGCCGGAGTTTTTGAATCAGCGTGCGCAGCTCGTGCTCGACCTGCACGCGGTGCAGATTCATCGGCACGGGAATGCTGGCGATGATTTCGGCGCCGTAAAGCACGCGGTGGGCGCGCTGCATGTCGAGCAGTTCGATCGCGAAAACGTCGGCCGAGCGGCGCAGTTCTTCGGCGGTAAAGATCAGAGGTGAGCGCTGCCCCTGGCCCTGCGACCACCAGTTCACCAGAGTCGCCATTTTTTCCAGCTCCGCGCGGGCTGTCGAACGCACAACGCAAAGCAGGTTCAGATCCGAAAAAGGAGCCTGAGCGTCGCCGCGAACCGTCGATCCGTAAAGAACAACGGACTCCAGGTTGTCGCCCACCGCATTCCTGGCTAGAGTCACGAATTGTTGGAGCAACTCATCTTTCGTCATATGTCATAGCCACCCGTCATAAGACACAGCTTTCGACCGGCTGTTTTCTACCAACTGCCAGAAGCGCCGCCACCCCCGCTGTCACCGCCGCCAAAGCCACCGAATCCGCCACCAAAGCCACCAGAACTGCCGCCGAATCCGCCTCGACTGCCACTGCTGTCACGGTTCGACATGGAATTGGCGAGGAGTGCCAGCCACCAAAGACCGCCCACACCGCCGCCGCCCGGACCGCCGCCACGGCGTGCCGCGTTGATCAAGACGACAACGACAACGATGAGAAAGAAAACCAACTTGACGATTCCAATCCCTCCGATGATGTTGTTTCGGGGCTGGTACTTGGGCAAGCCGGTGAGGATAACGCCGCGATCCGCCGCGATGATCTGCGCCGATTGCCGTACTGCCTGTTCGATGGCGCCACTCGGATCCCCCTGCCGCAACAAGGGCACCATATCGCGGCCAATGTCGCCGGCGCGGGCATCGACGATCACAGGCTCCAATCCGCGTCCGACCTCGATCCGATACTGGTGCTCGGAGGGAGACAGGAGAATCAGCAGACCGCGATTGTCTTTTTTGCTACCGATCCCAATCGTATGAAACAAGTCGTGTGCATAGTTCTCGATAGGTTGGTCGTCCAGAGATTTAACCGTGATCACCGCGATCTCGGCGCCGGTTTTCTGTTCAACCTCGGTGCAAAGCGCCTCAATGCGGGCCTTAGTTTCCTCATCCACCACGCCGGCGAGATCTGTGACATAGCCCTGGGGATGAATGTCGGCGATCTTTTCCGCGCGGAGCGGCGCCGCCAGAAATAATGAGGAAAACGCGGCCAGGAAAAGACAGACCCGCGCAGATGTGCGGCGAAGCGGAAGCAAATTGACCCCAGTGGTAGGCAAGCCCTTTATACGCGGCCCATCGCGCATCTGTAAAGCCAATGCACCGCGGAGAATCGGTCCACAGCGGCTGCTAGAATCACAAAACAAGATGAGATCCCGGGCCTTCACACGCGCCGAAGCAGTTCGCACGTCGGTAGCACAATGTTTCATCTTCGCCGTTCTTAGCGCTGTCGTCGTTGCCGCCCCGAGGCCCGTTCACCTTAAAGTCGTAGCTAGTCCCCCCCATCCCATCAACGGCGCCGCCTGCATCTTTAGAGTGACTGCCAGCGGCAGGCTCACGGAACTTCACGGCAAATGGCTCGATCACGAAGTGGAGTTTGAATCCCAGGACGACGGCCGAAGTTGGATCACCATCGCCGGCACCGGATTCGGCACGAAGAAAGGTCAATATGCGTTAGAGCTCAATGGAAAATCGGCCTCCGGATTGCCCGTACATCTCGCGCAGAAAATCCGCGTCGCCATCGAGAAGCGCAAAGTCATCGCCGCTCCCAAGCCGCTCACCGTCGAGGGCCGCTTTACAAGTCCCGACCCTGAAACGCTGAAGCGCATCGATCAGGAAAAGTCCGCCAAGACTGCCGCCTATAACGAAACCAGCCCGCATGCGCTGTGGTCGGGGCCCTTCCAGCAGCCCCTTGATTCGGTCATTACCGAAACTTTTGGCGTGCGCCGAATGTTCAATGGCCAGCTCCTCAGCGAGCACCACGGCGTCGATTTCCGCGCCGCTCCGGGTACTCCGGTTCTGGCCGCCAACTCCGGTATCGTCGTCCTCGCGCGTGATCTGTTCTTCGAAGGGAACTGCGTCATCCTCGACCACGGCCAGGGACTGTCCACCATCTACATGCACTTCTCCAAGCTTGCCGTGCATGAGGGCGATTCGGTGAAGCGCGGCCAAGAACTCGGCGAGTCTGGCGCCACCGGAAGGGTCACGGGGCCCCATCTACACGTCAGCGTTCTGTGGAGGGGTGTCGCTTTGGATCTCCTGTCACTGACCACGCTGCAGACCCCGGATTTGCGCCGCGGCTCGGGGGTTAACTAATGGTGGGTTGGTTCTAAGTGTCTTGATCGCGTTCTCTCAAAGTATGCAAGACTGTGCACTGTCGCGATGAGTCTCGAGCGGAAGAAGATTGAAGAATAAGGACTTATCCCCGGGATTTGGTAGCGGGCTTGCTTTCCCTAGGCGGAGCACTGCGCCCCGCAAGCTCACCGAGGGGTTAAGCCCTTCCAATTGGAGACGATTTCTGATGAAGACTGCATTGTTGGCGATGTGCATCCTAGGCGCGTCGGCTGCGTTCGGGCAGACAGCGACCAGCAGCTTGAGCGCCCGTCCGCAGGTCTATTACTTCGAAACGCACCCAGAGCACGCGTCGCGGCAGCCACTGGCTCAGACGCAGAACCTTACGGGCAACGAAATTCTCGTCTATGCGCAGGGAGAGCTGCCACTGTGGGAGGTCGCGACCCCGGTCCGCCAAGTCCCGCTCGGCGATTCCGCCCGCGCCCTGCGTCAGGAGCATGAGACCGCGAAGAGAGCTGCCAAGTGTTGGCAGAATCAGTAAGGTAAAAGGTAACGAATTCTTGAGGATGCTCTAGGAGCTCGCTTCTGGCGAGTTCTTGGATTTTATGAGCGCCCAGCGGCGGCAGCGTATTGCAAGCGCAGGTCGCTCCATGGACAGGGCTGATTCGCCGCCCGGCGAAGCCCCGCCTGTCCAGCTTGCGGTGTCCCCGGCGCCCCGCTCCATATCACCGTGTAAGCCGAAGTCTGACCCTCATATTGCAACTCAATCGTATCTCCCGGACGCAGATAGTTGCGCATGCCCTGAAGCAGGGCTCCGTTGCTGCTCATGTTCACAGCCGATACGGAGGCTTGAAACGGCCGCGACTTGGCATCAATGCCCCAAACGCGGACCTGAATACTCGACCTGATGCGGGATTGGCGGCGGCGATCCATGGCACGCTCCTATCCCGCGATACTAGGAAGTTATTGAGGGTGCAACAACTTACGGGCGTCATCCAGCACAGGTGACGGAAGTGGCAGAAAACGGCCAACGGAGATGCAGGAGAAGGGGATAGCGGGGGTCGAACAGGCGGTTGCTTCGGAGGTCCGCTCTGCGGTTCTTACCGGTGCAGAGGGTAGGTCTCGTTGTCTGGAAGCTTGCCATCTACCTTCAGGACCCTCATCCCCGGTTTGACGTCGGCGGACTCGACCAGGATGATCGCCCCCGGATATGCGGTCAAAGCTTCCCGCTGCATGCCGTTGGAAGGCAGGACGATGGGCTCAGTTTCGGCATCACCTTGAAAAACTTTCGCGGTCCAAAACTGCTTATACTCCATTTCTGATTTGCCTAAGAGTTTAAGCAGAGCCGTGCGTTCCGTTGTCCCGGGGGCGCGGGAAAAGAGCTTGATCCGCGTGCCGTCCTGCCAGGTTCGTTTTTCTCCACTAAAAATCCTGCGGAGATCACCCAGGGTGACATTCGACACAGAATTTCTCGGACTCACCGCTACAGCGACCGTGTGAGCAGGCGCAGCGACGCAGTTCAGCGCACAGGCAAGGCTCAAGCCCGCTAGAAACATCGCTCCGAGTGTCGTTCTCTTCGTTTTCATCTGGGAGCTATCGAGGCATCAAAAGGCAAACGAAACCTGCATTTGCAGTCCGTCCAGGTCTGGCTTGCCTTTTCGAATGGTGTGGTCGAGTTGTGTCTTGAACGCAATACTTTCGTTGAAATCGTAACGCGCGCCAAACGATGGCCCGTGACGAAGCAGAACGTCACTGTGGTAGCTGCTTTTGATATTGGTGTTGACATACTGATACCGGAAGAAAGGGCGAACCTTGCCAAATCTTCTGGAAAATTGTGAGTAGAAGGCGGGCATGTTGCTGATAGGGCCACCTTGTTCGTAAGCATTGCGAATGAGGAAGGCCTCATTCAGAATTTCGAAGCTATGCGCGGCATACACCAAGTGGCCGTTGATAACTGTCTGTGCGAGCCGGACGCTGGGACCTTTGAGAAAGTCGCTGATGCGGTCGTGATAATACGAGCCGCCGATTTGCAGTCCCGGAACCGATTCCGGGTGTAGAAACAAACCCAGGTTGACGTGGTTTCCATTGTTCTCATCCACCACGGTGCCATCATCAAGGTCAGGACGAACCGTATCGCTCGAACCGTATTCAGCGATGTAGTTCAAGCCGAGTTTGCCGGAGGGGATCTGTCCCGTGACCGATAGACCCAATGCCTGGGTAGGCAGCAGCCCACCGTCGGCGGCGAACTCCATTACCAGAGGGCGATCTACGGTCGTCTGCAGCCATTTTCCGCTGTGGAAGGCCGTATTGTAGTAGCCAATGGCCGTGTGATACCGGCCGATCGACAGACGCAGATGATCGTTGTAGTCATACTTCAGGAGTGCGCGGGCGAGTTCTATGTCGAATCTCTGGGCATCACCTTCCCCGATGATGACTTCCGCCAGGACGCTTGCCTTCTCTGAAATTTTTGATGTAAGGAACAGATCGAAATCGCCCGTGTAGAAGTTGCCCGCCGAGCCCGGGACAAATCCGAAGGTAGCCAGCTCCGGTTGCCGTTGATTGAGTACCTTGTAGTTCACTTCCCCGAATCCGCGCCATCGGATCCCCCGAACTTCATGAGCTTCCTGGAAGCTGGCTAACTGTGATGCGCTTGCCGATGCGTCACCTGAAGCTGGTACTGAGCTCGTGTCCGCAGTCGTCGAAGGAGCCGATCCTTGCTTTGCTTCCAAGGCGGCGACTTTTTCCTGAAGCTGTCGAATCTGCTGCGCCAGCTGCCGAATCGTTTCCCGATCCGCCAGAATGGAGTCTTGCGCCGAGGCGGTGCCGCCCAACAGCGTCGATAACGCGATCATTTGTCCAGCACGTAACAAGCCCCTGCGCAACATAATCCGCCCGCTTCCACTTTCGAGTGCAGGAGCTCAGCTGGAGAGGCCAGCCGAAGCTCTAGGTCTTCGTCCAATTCCTATTTTCGCGACACGCGAGCAATTTGCGGAGTTCCCAAAGGTAGGCGAGAGGGCTCATCATGAAAACGAAAGTAGCAACCTGTGGCGGGAGTAGAGTTGAAATCTCGTAGGGAATGGCTCGCGAACCCTGGTCCATGCAAACGAAAAGGCCGCCCGGCAACGGGACGGCCTTTTCTAAGGGAGAATCGTTCCGACGGAAGGCGCCGTCAAAACTCTTCAGGCATCAAATCTTACGGGCCGAAATCAGGGGGCGTCAAGCATTTTTTGGGAAATAATGCCTTTGTTTTCAATAGTTTACAAAAATGTTCTCAAAGCGGCAAAAATGTTTGATTTTCCAATATCGGACGCCCCAAAAGCTCCTAACTGGCTTGTCTGGAAGGACTTGCATCGCCCGGGGACGGGGCGGAAGGGGTTTCGTCGAGGTGCAGGGAGATGAATTCGTTGGCTTGGGCGTAAGTTCGGACATGGCGCGGAAACATGCGGCTCAGGGCCACTCGTGCAAAGCCAAATCCGATACCGAGGACGAGCGCGAGGACAGCGAGCACGGCCGAAAGTTCGGCGATGGTGACCAACAGATAGCCGAGGTTATTGCGTTTGTCCAGCCCTTTCCAGCGCTCGTTCCACGTAACTTCCGGCTCGTAGCTCACAGAACCCAACAGGGACCTGGCGGCGTTGGGCGTCACCAAGCCGGAGACAATCACCACGATCGGACCGGTGCGCCGTGTGTAGATCTGTTCCAGGTTCACCAATGCCGGGCCGTTGGGATTTTGTTGAGCATTGGCCGGCTGATGTGCCGCGTCGATGCGCTGCTGGTGCTGAATCGCCATCTGTGGTGTCGGGTATTCAATCAGAGTGAGCGTGGCCTCTTCCGGATCGGTGCGGTACTTGCGAACGACGACCTCAGCGCCAACGGCGAAATCCACAAGCTCAGCAGTTACCGGAGCCCCGATTTTTCCTAACGCCACGGGGCCTTCGGCGTATCGCGTTGAATTCGGAATCGGCTGCGCGCGTGATGGCTGTTGCGGAAGATAGTTGGGCAAGTTCGGCGGATTGCGGTCGCCGCCGCTGACCAGCGGCAATCCCGCAGCCAACTCCCGCAGTTGCGACGCAGACATCACGGTAAGTTTGTCGAAGACAGCGTCGACGACAACATTGGCGCGATAGAACAGCACGTGCTCATTCAGGGATGACGAAAGATCGCCAATGTTCTCGTCCACCATCTGCGGCTGGCGATAGTAGAGAAACGCCCCGAGCGCCCCGGTGGCGTCGTGGAAGCCAAGCGCTTTGAGTTTGAGCTGACGCCCGTTTTGCTCATATGTCGCGCTCTCCAGCTTCGTGAATCCGAACTCGTGAAGCAGGGAACCTTCCGCGGGATCGGCGGCAGCGGTGTCGGAAACTGGAGGATTGCGGCTGGCAAGTTGCCAACCGGCGAAGCTGTCGGGAAGTAATGCAGCCGCAGCCTCGGCTGCTCCGGCGCTCGCCGACGGCAGGAACGTGGCCAGCACGAGCAAGGTTGCAATACGGATGGAGAAGGGCGGCTTCATACAATGGCAGAAGCCGCTAGGGCTCCCGAGTTCTTAGACTACAGAGGCGTAAAGAAAGTTTCCAGGCGATCCACACCCCGAGGGTTACAAATCACGGGGACCAGAACCCAATGTCTCGGGCACAGCCTCATTCAACAGCGCCTTCAGATCAAGTCGCCGTGTATCCATCGCCAGCCGGCCATCCTCCGCGCGCGGCCATTGTTCTTTCGGGCGGTCCCAGGTCAGTTCCACCCCGTTCCCATCGGGATCGCGAAGGTAGATCGCCTCGCTGACGCCATGATCGGCGGCGCCCTCGAGAGGTATCTTAGCGGCCAAAACGCGGTGAAGGGTTTCCGCCAGCGCCGCTCGTGAGGGGAAGAGAATGGCCGTGTGATATAAGCCCGTCGTCCCGGGCGGGGGCGGCGAACCGCCCAGGCTCTCCCAGGTGTTCAGGCCGATGTGGTGATGGTATCCGCCCGCCGATAGAAACGCGGCGCTATCGGCAAAGCGCTGCATGATTTGCAAACCGAGCACGCCAGAGTAAAAGCCCAGCGCCCGGCTCAAATCGGCGACCTTCAGGTGCACATGTCCGATTTGCACTAGAGGGTCTGCGACGAACCTCGCGGGGGATGCATTTGCTTCGACATCAGGCACGGTCAAAATCCTCCGAGGATGCCCGGTACTCACCCAGGGTGGACGAACCCCTAGGTGTAACAACACTAGACACTCGCCTTCTTCGATGAATCGCGTTATGTATAGGGTTCACAAGGAACTCTTGATCGCCGTCGAGCGGTCGCCAACTGCGGCGTTGCCTCAGTTGTGCCGACGACCCTCCACCTAGGTGGCCGGTGAAACCGGGGTAAAACCTGCAAGAAACCCCCACAATCCTCGGGCCGGGAAGTACTCATTCCCAAGAGTACCGGGGACAGGTGAAAGCCAAGGGATGATCGGCGATACTCACGTTGAGAGTGGTGTAGTGAAGATACCCATGTCAACCCGAGCCCGCACGGCCTTAGTTCTTGCGGCCAGCCTGTTGCTGGCGCACGGCGCCGTGATTACACTGCTCGGCACATCCACGCCCGGCCCCGTCTTGTCGGACCTGATTGAAGCCGCAGTGGCCGGTCTCGCAGTCTTCCATTGTAGTCGGGCTTCGGGACGCTCCGCAGGTCTGGCGCGCTCATTTTGGGCTTTGGCCGCAACCACGTTCGCGATTGCTTTTCTGGATTTCAGTCTGATGGTCTGGAGCGAATTCTTCCCAGGTTCAGTTGGCCTTCAGTGGGTCGGCAATTTGCTCGGGTGCTTCTGGTTTTTCCCCCTGGCCCTGGGGATGTTCCTGGACCCGGAGCGTGAAACCGAGGGTCTAGATTTGCTGGTTGCAGTCGACTTCCTGCAAGCGGCCGTCTTTTGCGTCGCAGCCTACCTGTATTTCTTTTACATTCCCAAGTCGAGCGGCACCGGCCAGTTGGGTCATTCTGCTTGGACTCCCTATTTCTTTGCCTATGCGTTCCTCGCTGGTGCCTTTTGCCTGAGGTCGGTCCTAACCCGCTCGCAACTAGCCAGATCGCTCTTTCGCGGCGTGGCGATTTTCCTCGTTTGTTCTGAGGTCGCCGATGTTTTGTACCGCTATGGCCCTTTCCATGGTCTGAGAACCGGATCCTGGTTTGACCTCGTCTGGAACGTCAACCTCGCCGTGCCCCTGGTAATTGCGGCTGCGTGGGAACAGCCCGAGTTGCACGATTTCTCGGGGGAAGGCGCGGAGCGCGAGAAAAAGATCTATACCGAAATTTTCTATCTGTTTTTCCCGCTCCTGATCCTCGTCATGTCCTTGCGGATCGCGCACGTTCGACTGGGTCTGGCGGCGACGGTGATTCTCCTCTCGTTTGCGGGGTCGAGCACGAGGTTGCTCGTGACTCAGCACCGCCTGGTCAAGGCACAGGACGCTTTGCGTTGGGAAGCCACGCGAGACGGTCTAACTGGCCTTTGGAACCGGACTGCTGTTCTGGAGATTTTGGAGAGGGAACTGCAGCGTTCCGAGCGGCACGGCCTCCCAGTGGGCGTAATCATGGCCGATATCGATCATTTCAAGGCCATTAACGACAGCCGCGGCCACGCGGCGGGTGATCGGGCACTGGAGATCCTTGCCAGCGAAATTGGCGCGGTAGTGCGGCCGTACGATTCGGTGGGTCGCTACGGCGGAGAAGAGTTTCTTATCGTGGCGCCAGGATGCGGTCCCCACGCGACTTGGGAGCTGGCCGAACGTGTTCGCGCGTACGTCAGTAGTTGCAGCATTGTCGCTGGCGGGGCGAATCTGAAGGTAAGTTTGAGTCTGGGCTTCGCTGCGGGCAGTTCTTCCGCGGACATGGAACGGCTCCTCCACGATGCCGATAAGGCGCTGTACCAGGCCAAGAACGCCGGGCGTGACCGCGTCGAGCCCAGCTTAGGGCATCCCGCTCCTTCCGTTGCACCGACGCCCGCGAAGGGCGTTTTTTGGGTGTAGCTACTTCCTATTGTTGGATCTTGAGATCCGGACGCAGGGGGATTTTCCTGTGGCCCGAGGCTATGAGAGACTCTTTGAATCTTCCCAGGGCTCGACGAAGTCCAAGGGAGCGGAGAATCTCATGTCTGCGATCTTACCTGCCGGAACCCCGGCTCCGGATTTCACTCTTCACGTCACACCCGATCAAACTCTGTCCTTGAGCGAACTGCGCGGCCGACCGGTAGTTCTGGCGTTCTATCCTGCCGACTGGAGTCCTGTGTGCGGCGACCAGATGGGCCTGTACAACGAACTTCTTCCCGAATTTCAGAAATTCCACGCCGAGCTGCTGGGCGTTTCCGTGGACGGCGTGTGGTGTCACGAGGCGTTCGGCAAGGACCGCCACTACCATTTCCCGCTGCTCGCCGACTTTGAGCCGAAAGGCGCGGTCGCGAAGACGTACGGTGCGTATCGCGACTCGGAGGGAGTTGCTCAGCGGGCGCTGTTTGTCATCGATAAGAACGGCGTGATTGCGTGGAGCTACCTTTCTCCCGTTGCAGTGAACCCGGGCGCCGACGGTATTTTGGAGGCGCTCGAAAACTTGCCGAAGTAAGATCTGCCGAATTGAAAACCCAAACTAGGAGGGCCCTTATTCATGTCTTCGCTCAAAATTCCGGTTCGTCCCGAGGATCACATTGAGGGCGACGTCAAAGCGCCGTGCACGCTCGTCGAGTACGGCGACTACCAATGTCCGCATTGTGGACGCGCTTACCCCATCATCAAGCACGTGCAGAAACACTTTGGCAAGCGACTGCGTTTTGTGTTCCGCAACTTTCCATTGAACGAAATTCATCCCCAGGCCGAGGCTGCGGCGGAGACGGCAGAGTTCGCCGCTGCGCAGGGTAAGTTCTGGGAGATGCACGATGCGCTTTTTGAGAACCAGAGCCGCTTCAGTCCCGCGTTCTTTCCGGAACTGGCCCAAAAAGTGGGGCTGGACGGGGCAGCTCTGCGCGACGCACTGGCAGCGGAAAAATACCGCGCTCACGTCCGCTCCGATTTCATGAGCGGAGCCCGCAGCGGGGTCAACGGCACTCCCACTTTCTTCATCAACGGGCTGCGGCTCGATGGATCGTGGGACTATGAAGACTTAGTCGAGGCGATCGACGCGGCCGTTGCGGCGTGAGGATTTGCTACGCTTCCGGCTTTTTCGTCCGCTCTCCACAGGAAGTCGAGAATCTGGCGCTCGGCCCAGTAGCCATCGTAGCCGTTGGGTGCGGCCAGAAAGGCGCAGTGCCCTCCGTGCGCGGTCTCCAGATAGCGGATATTTGAGTTTGCCAGCAGCTTGGCGCGCGATTCCGGCTGGATGCGAATGAACGGATCATCGGCGGCGTAGACGATGATCGTGGGAACGGCGATACGGTCGACGACATTGGAGGCGGCGGCGCGCGCGTAGTAGTCGTCGGCATCGCGGAAGCCGGAGAATGGCGCGGTAACTTGGTTGTCAAAGGCGCGCACGCTGCCGGCGCCGTTGGCAGCGGCAACGTTGAATTGTTGCGGAAACAACCTTGCCTTCAGAGCCAGCCGTTGCTTCAGGCGGCGCACGAAATGCATCTCGTACAGTCGGTTCATGGGCTCATTCAGCGCGTCGGCCGAGGCGGCGAGATCCAGCGCAGGGCAGACGGCAGCTACGCCGCGCAGTTCCTTGTGCGATCCGCCCCACTCCCCCGCGAGCTTGAGAACCAGGTTTCCGCCCATGGAATAACCGGCCAGCGCGATCCGCGTCAAGCCTTCGGACGCTATCAGAGCCTCAGCCACGGCTCCAACATCGCTGGAAAGCCCTGAATGATAGAGCGTGGGGGCGAGGGCGTCGGTGCCGCCGCAGTTGCGCTGATTCAGACGGACTACGTTCATACCGAGAGCCAGCGCCTTCTCGGCGATGCCACGCAAATACTGCGAATCGCTCGATCCCTCGAGGCCGTGAATCGCAATTACAGTGAGCGCATTGCGCCGTATTTCGACTGGTCCCGGCTGCCAGTGGCATTCACAACGCACGCGAATTCCGGGAGCAACTTCAATCAACCGCTCTTCGGCGGGTGGAAGCGCGACGGCGCGTGGGAGTAGGTGGCTGGCGATGGTCTGAAAATGCCCGTTGCCGATGCCCCATCGCGGACGGAACGCTTCGGTCGGCCGCCAGGTTTGCTCAGAATCCACACTCTCATATTAAATAGAAATGAGAGACGCGGAATTTCTGGAGTTCACGAATGCCGATTTACGAATACGCCTGCAAGGAATGCCAGCACGAGTTCGAAGCGCTGGTCTATGGTTCGCAAAAGGCAGAATGCCCGAAGTGCGCCAGCAAGAAACTAGCCCCAAAGCTCTCGTATTCGCCGTTTCAGCGCCGGGGACTTCGACGAAAGCACCTCGCGCGGCCGGAGGCTGCGGCACCTGCGGCGACCCCCGCGGGCCGGGCGCTTGCTCGATGAATTAGGCGGATTTGGCTTTCGAGGGAAGGGCAGAATGGAGCCGACGACCAGACTTGAACTGGTGACCTGCCGATTACGAATCGACCCAGTTTTGCGTATGTTGTTGTGAGATAAGGGCTGTAGCAGGGCGTTTTGGGGTGTTTTTGTGCGTTCCGGGGACCGTTTGTACAGGATTTGTACAGCAGGCTGACCAGCCGATTTCAGGTCGGCTAGCTTGGTCATTTTCCGCGCGGAACCGCCACAACTGGGGAAAAAGAAGGCTCCTTGAGAATCCCGCCTAAGGCGGACAAATTCCGCTTCCTTATTAAGCGGACGGTCGTAACCTTTCAGATGTGCCGGAATCGGATAGCCAGTGAGATCGGAGGCCTCAATGCAAGGCAAGGTTATACTAGTGACCGGAGCCAACGGTGGCCTGGGCACCTATGTGACGCAGGCGCTTCTCGATGCAGGCGCAACTGTTATTGGCACATCGCGGAAGATTCAGCCGTCTGATTTCAACAACCCAAACTTCATAGCGCTGCCGGCGCAGATTTCGACTCGCGAGGGCGCTCAAGCCCTGGTGGACCAGGTTGTGGCGCGTTGCGGAAAGCTTGATATCCTGGCGCACACTGTCGGGGGTTTCGCTGGTGGCCAATCAATCGCTGAGACCGACGACGTAACCTTCCAGCGCATGTTCGACCTCAATCTGAATTGCGTGTTTCACATTCTGCGGGCGGCGCTTCCGCACTTGCGGGAGACGGGTACTGGACGCATAGTCGCGATTGGCAGCCGCGCGGCGCTGGAACCGGGCGCGGGTGTTGGTGCCTACAGCGCCTCCAAAGCCGCCATGGTCTCGCTGATTCGAACAGTGGCTCTCGAAAATAACGATGTGGGGCTGACCGCCAACGTAATTCTGCCGGGGACGATTGATACTCCCGTGAACCGGAAGGCGATGCCGAATGCGGATGTTAGCAAGTGGGTGCAGCCGACCACAATTGCGGCCTTGATCACTTGGCTGGCCGGAGATGCCGGCAAAGACGTGAATGGAGCGGTCATTCCGGTCTATGGCAACGATGTTTGAGACTACGGTAGCAGCGTTGATCTACGCGTTGATCGCATACGCCGGAGTGGGGCTGGCGTTTGCCGTGCTTTTCGTGTGATTCCGCGTGGAACGCCTAGACTCGGAAGCCCGGGGCGCGGGCATAGGATTTCGAGTGCTGATCTTGCCCGGCGTTGCTACGTTCTGGCCGCTACTTCTGCAACGTTGGGTGCGAGGCATCAAAGAACCGCCAATGAAAACGAACCCGCACCGACGCGCGAGCGCACAATGATTCAGCCGCTCAGACGCCTTCATCGCCTAGCATTTCTTGTGCTGGCAATGGTGTTGCCAGTGATTCTCTTTGTCGGACTCCGTGGGCGGCACCCGCGTGCGAACGCGGCTCCTGTCCAGATGCCTCCCTTCGCGCAACAGGAGAAATTGCCATGAGCGTGCAATATGGCGCTATCGGCTGGAACCGACAGAAGAAAATCTACGACATCGTTCTTGTCTCGCTGCTCGCCGTGTACCATTCACTACGAATTTGCTAAAAAGGGCTTTTGCGGTAGGGGTATCGAACGTTTCTGCCGCGCGTGACTCAACCCCGGCATAGCGAGCCCGGTCGCGTACCGCGAAGGCCTTGACCCTTTCATCGATGAGTTGCCCCTCTACTGCCGAGCACCCTAACGCAACCCCTGTTAGGTGCTCGATGCTCTTTTGGCCAGCATCAGAAGCTTCAGCGGCCCGTACCGCATCCGGTACGTGCCCCGCTAATACCATGTGCTGACGACGGACTTCAGCAGCAATTGCAAGAAAGGTGTCCTTCGACAGGTATGATTTGACTTTGACGAAATCAACGCCGGTCTTCTTGAGAACGTCTACGGCGTGGCGACCCTCTTCCGCATTCGCCGCGGCAATGTCCCCCGGCCATTTGAAGCCATCGATGAGAAAGCCGGCAATGACGAGGCGGGGTCCAATGAGCGAACCCTCTTCAATCGCTTCACGCCAGAGGCTCAATTGGATATAGCGGGCTGACAAACTGGACAACTCTCCACCGGGGTCTTCAATGTCACCGCCCATATCGCGCACGCCAGTCACACCGTTGGCGATATAAAGAGGAAGGAAGATATCCTTGCGCCCCGTGTGAACATGCATGTCCCAGAGACCGGAAATGAGGAATTTGCCGGTTGCGTCCACAACCTCGGCATCCTCACGCGACACGGCAGACACGCCGCCTGTCGGACTCATGGACATGATTCTATGATCGTGAATCGCCACGCTCATGTCGAGCTTCGGTGGGGATCCCGTGGCATCAATCACGGTGACGTGGGTCAGAACAAAGGGCGTGTGGCAGTTGGGATCGAGGGAGATTGCCCAACCAGGAAAGACGAAAGCAGCAGCGCGACAAATAGGTTCTTCACAATACCCTCTGGCGGACGAGCACGGCAAAATGGCCCGCAGCGCCCTTTATGGGTTAGTTCCAGTCCGCGCACGAGTTTGGCTAACCATTGCCGTGAGCACGGTGGCGCTCTGCTTGGTATTGGCGGCCGGAACCTCTGGCTGTGCCATCGGACGCAGTCCATAGACATCCTCCACCAAAGTCCTGAGGATTTCGGCCACGCTCCAAGCCTGCGCGATGCAACCACAAGGCCGCTGGGGCTCGTCGGCGTCGAGAATTTCCGAGATGTGTCCGAGCCCACCATCTGCAAGGTGATCTTTGAGAGGTGCGAGCCATTCGGCCGCTTGGCGGCGGGCGATATCGCTGCGTCCGTTCACCTTCACGTATGCAGTGATGAACGGCCCTAGTAGCCACGGCCATACCGTCCCCTGGTGATAGGCACCATCGCGCTCCGCGGGACCACCTGTGTATCGGCCACGATATTGAGGATCGCTTGGCGCGAGGCTTCGTAGACCGTATGGGGTGACGAGGTGTTCTCGTACTTTCTCCACTACGGCCTTTGCACGGTCAGGTGACAACATGCTGTGGGTCAGGCTGACGGCGAAAATCTGGTTCGGCCGGATGGATGGATCGGGGGGCGCGCCATTCGTCACGTCAAACAAGCAACCGGTGTTCTCGTTCCAGAAGAGGCGATTGAAACTCCAACTTGCTACCGCCGCCATGCTGCGGTAGCATTTTTGACCGGCTTCGTCACCGAACTGGCGGGCCAGATCTTCCATGATGCAAAGCGCGTTGTACCAGAGCGCTTGGATTTCGACGGGCTTGCCACGGCGCGGCGTGACAACCCAGTCACCGACTTTGGCGTCCATCCAAGTAAGCTGGACACCGGGTTCGCCCGAGGAGAGAAGGCCACTACCGTCCACCTTGATTCCATAGCGGGTGCCGCGAACATGCCAGGAGATGATGTCCGCAAACACGGGATAGAGCTCGTCGCGCACAAAGTCCAGATCGCCCGTATACGCCAAATAGGCGCGAGCCGCTTCAAAGAACCATAGCGTGGCGTCGACCGTGTTGTATTCCGGTGTTTCGCCAGCGTCCGGGAAGCGATTCGGCAACATTCCTTGATCCACGTGTTTGGCGAAAGTGCGCAAGATGCTGCGCGCGACTTCATGCTTGCCAGTCGGAAGAGTTAGGCCAGGCAGAGCGATCATGGTGTCGCGACCCCAATCACTGAACCAGTGATAGCCCGCGATGATGGTCTTCTGATCCCCGCGGGCAACGATGTATTGGTCGGCGGAGGCGGTCAGACTCTTGACGAACGAGTCGTCGATCGGGGCCGCGCTTTCGGCTTTGCGGCGGCGTGTAATCTCCGCCTGCCTATATTCCGGTGCTTTCTTGGCCTCACGCGGTTCGGTGGAAACGATAACCGAGGCTTGCGTGCGGAGGCTGAGGTCGAAACGCAGGACCATGGGGTTGAAGAGGTCTTCGGAGAAATCCAAGCCGCGTTCGTGCTCGACGTCGTATTCAAAGTTGCGGTACCAGTCTCCGGTTTTCCGCAGTTCCGCCGAGTTATGGGCGAGGTACACGGCGGGCGAGCCCTGGTAGGGAGCTAGCGTCGCCAGCCCGGGACGTTCGTCAACCTCGCGACTGATGGCGCCGTTCTCGTGCGTGGTGCTGTGGTAATCGCGGAACGCAATCAGGGGTCTGAGCTCGAGCCACAAGTCTTTCGGTTGTTCGGGATGATTGTTCTTCCTCAGTTCGTACTGCACGACCGTGCTGTTCTCGCCATAGATCATGAAAACAGTCTTTTCGATTTCGATGCCTTCGACTTCGTAGGTGAAGACAGAAAATGGAT
>Ga0137403_10003342_pt1 | contig 19285 bp, 19 predicted proteins | sample CZOMad2_1_16fung_FD_122057 | JGI IMG/M metagenome (GOLD analysis project Ga0137403, IMG submission 122057) | Vadose zone soil fungal communities from Angelo Coast Range Reserve, California, USA - CZOMad2_1_16fungal (Hybrid Assembly) | ecosystem: Environmental > Terrestrial > Soil > Vadose zone...
GAAAGTCTGTACAAAGACAAATACTACTACATGGGGGATGCCGAGCTCATGTCGGCGGCGCTTCTTCTCGACGTGAGCGGTTATTATCTCGGTCTGGTCTGCGGTGTTTATCGCGATCCGGACCGAGGATTTCTCAACCTGCCCTTCACAGGTTTGGGCGGCAGATTCGCTCGGAGCATAATGACTTTTTATGGCCGACGCCTTGTGACATTGGCGAATCGGAGATGGGCGACTGGTTACTACGGAAAAAGAAACACCGGCTGGCGCGAGCTGTATGATGGATTTTCTCCAGACCTCCGAATTCACAAACAGATTCGGCGCGGCCTGCTGCGCTGGTGGAAATGTGAGCTGATTAACCTGGGACTGATGCTACGTGGGCGCGCGGCAATGGACGCAACGCAGCAGTCGACGGAGCTGGCACTCAACCAATGACGAAGCACGAATTAGGAATGACGAAACCCGAATGCCGACAAAGCAGATCTCAACGGTTCGTCGTTTGATCATTCGTCATTCTTTCGACCTTCGTCATTCGAATTTCGTCATTTTTCGACCAATTCGTGTCGCTTCGTGCCCATTCTGGTTAGTCGATGCTACGGGCTGAGAAGCGCTCCATACCACCGCAAGAAAAACGCGCCAAAAAACATCCACGTAACTGCGCCAAATGCCAGATAAGGTCCAAAGGGCAATTTGGCTGACCAAACAGGCTTTCCGACGACGAGCGTGATCAGTCCGATAACGGACCCGAGAAGCGATCCGGCAAAAAGACTAAACAACACCGCGCGCCACCCGAGAAATGCGCCAATCGCAGCGAGAAATTTCAAGTCACCGCGACCCATGGCCTCGCGCGGAATCACCAGTTCACGTGCCACGCCGGAAATCTGCGTCACGTCGTCGAGCATTATCACGTGGCCTTCGGCTGTGACGCGATCGTAGCGAAAATCCAGCGTTGCATTTTCATACGTGTGGTGGTCGATCCTAACCTCATCGCACGTCAGCAACAGTCGATCTCTTTCCCGCGCAAAATAATCGCTCCACAAACTTTCTTCGGTGCCTACGACGAAGTCAGCGTCATCATTGCGTTTTGTCCACGCGAACGGCGTCGGCGCATCGAATCGGATCCGTTTTCTTCCAAAAGCGATTTTGCCCGCTTCCAACACAATCCACAGGATCACATAACCCAGAGCAGCCGCGAGCAAGGAGCGAACGCCAGCCGCAAGCCGGGTATTGGTTCCCATCAACGCTGGGACCACCAGACTGGAAGTGATGCCCGCGATTGTTCCGCCGCTTGTTACCCGATCTGGAATAATGAAATGCTCAAAATCGATAAACGTTCCGATGATAAGGAAGGAAACAAAAATCCAGTAGGCGATCGCCACCTGCCACGGGAACATTTCCCAAATTGCAAGGAAAAGGAACGCCGTAACCAGTTCGACGGTGAAATAGCGGAAAGAAATTTTGGCGCCGCAATTTGCGCAACGGCCGCGAAGCGCGAGCCAACTGATCAACGGCAGATTTTGGTGCCAGGAAATCGCTTGCTTGCAGTTGGGACAAAAAGACCGGCGCGGCCGGTTAATAGAGAGGTCGACTGGCCATCGATAAATACAGACGTTCAAGAATGAGCCGACTGTCGCGCCAAACACAAACGCAAAGGCGCCGAAAAGAAATTTGTAAGCCGGGTCGTGCACGCGATTAGGTGGCGATCGGTTTCAGGCGGCGGCGCTCCATAAGCCACGCAATCCAGATGCAACTTTCGTAAAGCAGACACATTGGCAGCGCCATTGCGACCAATGTCAGGATGTCTGGCGTAGGCGTGATGATGGTCGCCAGAATAAAGATCAGCACTACTGCGTACGGCCGGGTGCGGGCCATGAACTTGTAAGTGATCAAGCCAAATCGGACCAGCGCCAGAACGACCACTGGCAATTCGAACGCTAGACCGAACCCAATCGTGAACCGCGTCACAAAGGAATAATACTGTTGCACTGTCCAGGTCGGCGCCCATCCCAATGACTCGGTATCGCGAAAGAAAAACAGAATCGTTTTCGGCAGCAGCCAAAAATAACAAACGGATACGCCGAGAAGGAACAGCGCGAAGCTGACGCCGATCGCGGGAACCAAAAATCGTTTCTCGACTGCAGTAAGCGCGGGCAACACAAATTCCGCCAAGAAATAAAGCAGAAGCGGGAACGAGAGGACGATGCCAGCGTAAAACGCCAGATGAAATGAAATCACGATTGAATCGGTGATACCGAGCGCCTTGAGCGTCCCAATTTGTGAACCAACATCACGCAGTGGCGCTTGCAATATCCGCACGAGGCTCGAACGAAACGCAAAGCAAATAATCATCGCGACGCCGAGCGTGAGGGCCATCTTCACAATGGTCCATCGCAGATCTTCGAGATGTTCGAGAAACGGCTTGGAAGTTTCGCTCTCCGGCGAGTCGCGAAATTTGAAAATGTTTTTCAGCGTCATTGGGATAATTCTCGCGACGGTGCAGGACTCTCATCAACACCCGGCTGAAGCCTGGTGGACCCAAACTGAAGAAGCAAAGAACTGTTTCAACGGTTTCCGTCCGCCAATCAAAAGCCGTTGAAACGGCTTGTGCCGAAGTTTGCCTTTGGCACCTGGCTGAAGCCAGGTGCCAATGAAATCAGCGAAATCATCAATCATGAGCAAAACTCGGCGGACAAAAGACCGCGCGCTGAGAGCATGGCGCAAATACCCAAGGTATTGGCGTCGCGAATTTCGTTTTCCGCGATCATGCGGCGAATTTGTTCCACAGTAAATTCACGGCAATCGAGAATCGATTCTTCTTCGTCCCGCGCCGGGCCGTCTTCACAACGCTGAACTGGACGCGCCAGAAAAAAATAGCCTCGCTCATCCGTAAATCCCGGCGATGAAAAATAATGGCCGAGCGAAATGAGCTCACCATCTTCGGCCAACTCGTAGCCGGCTTCTTCGCGCAGTTCGCGCAACGCGACGTTCTTAATCTCCCGTTGATCCGCATTGTGGTCATCGACCTGTCCGGAGACCGTTTCCCAGATCGCCTGGCGGATTGGGATGCGCTCCTGGCGAATGAGGACGATTTTGCCGTCGCGCGTCATCGAAGCGACAACAACGGCTGCTTTGCGATGCACGATTGTCCACGGGCGCGGCTGGCTCCGCGACGGCGTTCGAACCTGATCGGTGACGACGTCGACGTGAGCGTTCGCAAAGTGCCGTTCGCTCGAGGTAGTTTTCCACGTGTGCTCCTTCACGCGGAAAGATTATGAACATGAGACAGAAAAGCGAATGCCCAGGCAACACCGCTTTTTAGATTTCTTTCCCACTCAATCGCCCAAGTGCCGACTGTCATTCCAAAACCGGATCGCCGGCTGGGAGAGATCGTGTTCGTAGCTGAGCGCACTAAGGCTTGCTGTGTCTAACATCAAAAATTTTCCGGCAGCGGGCTCGAGTCCGAGCCAGCGCGCAGCGAACACTCGCAGGAAATGTCCGCTCGAAAAAAGCAGCACATCGCCTTTAATGGCGCGCATACGACTGACAACACGGTCGGCCCGGGCCCCAATTTGTACCGGGGACTCGCCATTGGGGCAACCATCACGGAATAGATGCCAGTCGGGTCGCTTCGCACGAATCTCCACCGTCCGGAGACCTTCGTAATCGCCGTAGTTCCATTCCATCAGATCGCGATCAACGTTAGCTACGGCTCCAAAGCCAGCTAATTCGCAAGTTCGAGCAGCGCGCCGCAGCGGACTGGTGAAAACCTTTGTGAAAACCAATCCGCGCAGGCGCTCGCCGAGCCGCACGGCGTTGCGTTCGCCGCGATCGGTCAGCGGCAAATCGGTAACCCCCGTGTGCTGGCCAGTAACGCTCCAGACAGTCTCCCCGTGACGGGCCAGATAAATTACGGGAAGAATTTCGCTCATCAGGAGTGGTATATTGATCGGACAGATCGAGTCGTTTTTATAAAATGTTCACCTGCCAGTTACGGTTTTCCCAACGCTGATCGCGTTTCCAAAACAATGTAAAGGCAAGCACCGACCCCTGCGTCCACTCTGCGGTGGGAAAATCTGCAAACCACAGATTCAGGTTGCTTTGAAGACTCGTGTCCGATTCCTTTTTGCTCTCCCAGTCGTTTGTTGACCAGACAATCGTGACTTCCGCCTTCAGAATCATCCGCAAAATTTTTCCGCGAGATACGCGGCGAAGCGGATGGCGAAGGGTCCAAATCTCATATCGGCTTGGGGCATGGTTGCGCACATAGCGCTGGAACGCGGCCTCGATGTGATGAAAGCACACGCCGTCGTGACGACTGCGCACCAGCGAGAGATATTCGGCGTGGGACCAGCAGAGCGGCATAGCTGCGCCGGTGGGGCAGCCGCGTTTCATATGGCCACCGGGCAAGTCAGGTCCGTCCCATATTTGTTCTGTGATCATGCCACCTTGATTCGCAAAATTTTCCATCGTTGCGATGAATGGCTTGGGGTCCTGCCCGGCAGCCAGTTCATAATGGGCGCGTTCTCCGGTTAAAATCGGCCAGCAGCGGCCTACGCCTGTTCCATCGAACGCGCTGCCGTCATCCTTCTGGCCATATCCATCATGATTGTAGCGTCGCCAGCCCGGTCCTTGCGGCAGATCATATTTAAGCACGCGATCGATCACTTCGATTGAGTCCCGCACAATCGGGTCGTTCGGAGCGAGGATGCCGCATCGCACCAGGTGAAGAAAATCCCCGCCCACTACGTTTCGCGCCGGATGAAGTCCCCCACCGTTGGCAATCTGAATCATCGTCGTGTTGGGATCTGCGTGAGGATCCGGCGCGCCCGGGTCAGTTGGATTAATCCGAATGTAATGACGAGGAAATCCTTCGACCAATTCACCCTGTGTTGTGACCAGCCATTCTTCGAGATGCGCCACCAGCCAGTCGGCATACGCAAAAACAAAATCCGCAACGTCCGTTTCGCCGCGTTCCTTAGCCCATTCCGACGTGCAGACGAGAGCGGCAATCACTGTTGCAAGTGTCGAAGGTGAGTAGCCGGCGTTTTCCTCCCATCGTTCCTGGGCCGTCACCGGACCCTGGAGAATCAGCTGCGACGCGGCACGAACAATCATTACGCCGGGATCGAACAGCCCGAGCGCGTTGTTTTGGTGCAAGCGCCATGCAAGCAATATGGGAAAAGCAAGCTGGTCCAGCTGTAGCCCAGACCAATAAGCAGCACCGTCGATCCAGCTATTTTGCGGAAAAGTGCCGTCTGGCCGCTGAATGCCCGCCAACCAAATCAACGCGCGCAACGGGGTACTCGTCTGACCAGTGGCAAGGAGCGCCGTAGCACTTTGTACGAGGTCGCGGGTCCAAACAAGATGGTAACCGCCCAGATCGTTGTCGCCCTTTGTTTCCCCCCAGGGAATGCTCATGGATGCAACGAGGGCGCCCTGGAAAACCTTGTCTTCGTGCGCCAACAGCACACAACGGCTTAGCCTGTACATTCCACCGTCGTCTGACGTGTCACTGCTATAGTCGAACTTGGGATTCACGACCGACCGTTGCCACTGACGAACGTACGCCCGACGATGTGTTTCAAAGGGGGCGGCTAGCGATTGGAACAACTTGGTCGCTGCGCTCTGGTAGGTGCGGCCAAACGCGATGGCAATTGTGAATTCACTGCTCTGTCGCACATCGATTTCGCCAGTCAGTGCGATGTTGCCTCTCTCGGCTGTGCCGAACTCCCAGTCCATTTTGAAATGCTGCATCAGGTCCTGCCAGCCGTCGCTGAAACCGGCGTAGCCAACTGACCGGCGAGAGAAACCAACGCTGCATGCCATGATCAGGTGGACGCTTTCGCGTTGAGCGTGGAGGAGTTTGACACCGCCGATTTCAGAAACCCACCCGGAGTTGTCTGCGCCGCATCCGGCTAAGTGAGGAGCCAGCAATGCGTAAAGGTGCAACTTTTCGCGCAGCGATTCATCAAGGACTTCGACTCTAGTGTGGACTAGCACGACCGACAGATGCGGATCCGTAAGCACGTGTTTGATGAGCCGGTAACGTCCCCGGGGTTCCGAATTTGTGAGCCGGTAAAAAAGGCAATCGCGCTCCGGATAATCAATTGCATGGATCAGATCGCGTTTCTCCTCGTGACAAAACGTTTCTCCGTCGCTGATGAGAAATTGAAAGTCGCGTGTGTTTGGTTGATCGACGTGCGGGTAATAAATCTCGTTGACGATTCCGTGACTGAGCGTGAACCAGCAACGGCAGCTGGTATGGTAAGCGGTGCCGACCCCTTCTTTCGCGCTTGAAGTCCAGCGTGGCTCTATCCCCGGTGCGCCAAATGCCACTGAATTCTCAGCCGCATTCATCAACCCACGGACGCTGTACGCGTGACGGTCGCGGAGACGTATTTTGCGTCCTGCAGGGGAAACTTCCGCAGTTCCACCGTCACTTTCTGTATCGGAAAAGTCTTAAGTAAATACGCTGCGAGCCGATCGGCCAGGGTCTCGATCAGATTCACGGATTGATCCCGCACGAAACTCTTCGTCTTCTCGGCCACGACTGAGTAATTAACAGTCTGATCGATATTGTCTGCCAGATCGCGTATTTCCTGATATGGCCAGAACGAGATGCTAACCATCAACCGCTGCGGATTTGAGCGCTCCTGTTCCGGCACTCCAACACGCGCGGAAACCTCAAGTTGCTCGATGTGAACTTCGTCGCAAAAACGGTGAGATTCGTTGGACACAGGGTAAGATTAACGCAGCGCGTGTGAGGATCACAATTTGTTTCGCAGGTAAACTGGAGATCGAGGTTAGCGAGCGAATGCGTTCGGCGTCAACCGCCACTGCCTTGACGGGATGACCTGCGCGTTGAGTTTGATTGGGCAATGAAAACAGTCTGGCGAGTATTTTCCTATCTCAAGCGGTATCCATGGCTGGCTGCGGGAACATTGACCTGCGCGATCCTGAGCACGTTGATGGTGATTGTTTTCCCGGCGGCAACGAAGTGGATCATCGACGATGTGGTGCGCGCGAATCGGCCGGACAAATTGTTGCCGTTGATCATGCTGGCGGCTGGCGCCTTTCTTGTTCAACACGTACTTAACGCGCTGCGGCTCATACTGAACAACACGTTCGAGCAAAGAGTTATCTTCGATTTGCGCAGTGATCTGTATTCGCACATTCAACTGCTGCCGTTGCGCTGGTTCGACAATCGCGCGACTGGCGACCTGATGACACGCGTCATCGAGGACGTGAACTCGGTCGAGCGCGTGTTGATTGATGGCATCGAGCAGGGCGTAGTCGCCATCCTGCAAGTGGTGATCGTCATCAGCGTAATGTTTTATCTGAACGTCAAGCTGGCGTTGTTCGCGCTGGTGCCATTTCCATTACTTATTGCCGGCGCGCTCACGTACACGCTGACTGCGCATCGGCGTTACCGTTTACAACGCCGGGCCGCGTCTAGCATGAACGCGCTCCTGCACGACAATCTCGCCGGCGTCCGGCAGATCAAGAGTTTCGTGCGCGAGCGAGAAGAACACGCGCGCTTCAACTGGGTAAGCGATCAACTGCGGCGCGCCACGCTCGTGGTGATGCGGGTATGGGCGATCTACAGCCCATCGATGTCGATGTTTGAAGCAATCGGGGCACTCTTCGTGATTGGTTTTGGCAGTCACGCGGTGCTAACGGGCTCAATGCAGCTGGGCGATCTGGTTGCAATCCTCATGCTGACGGCGTTTCTCTACGATCCGATCAGCCGCCTGCATCAGCTCAATCAACTTGTCCAAGCCGGGCGCGCTGCCGGCGAACGCGTATTTGAAATTCTCGACGAACCAGCGGAGCCCGGCTGGCACAGCCGCGAAAAACACTGTTCCGGTGTCGATTGTAGGGCGTCTGTGTCAGACTCCAATCTTCAGGAGCGGCGTTTCACAGAAACGCCCTACAAGATTTCCGCGGACGTCGCTCGAATCCTGGGTGACATCCGTTACGAAGACGTGAGCTTCAGTTACGTGGAAGGATTGCCCGCGCTGAGGCACGTTTCATTTCATGCGCCGCCGGGCGCGACGATCGCGCTGGTCGGCGCGACCGGCGCCGGGAAATCGACGCTGGTGAATCTACTGGTGCGCTTTTACGAATTCACCAGCGGAGAAATCTACGTCGATGGAAAGCCAATTCGTGAATATGAACTGCGCACCTTGCGCGAAGCGATCGGAGTTGTGACTCAAGAAAGTTTTCTATTCAACGGATCGATTCGCGAAAATCTTTTGATGGGAAAACCAGACGCCACCGATGCTGAATTGTGGCGCGCCGTGGATGCGGCGAATGCGCGTCAATTTATCGAGCGGTTGCCGGAAGGATTGGAAAGCGTCGTGGGCGAACGCGGGGTAAAATTGAGTGTGGGCGAGAAACAGCGCCTATCGATTGCGCGGGCGTTGCTAAAGGACCCACCGATCTTGATCCTCGACGAAGCTACCGCGAGTGTGGACACGGCAACCGAGCGCCTGATTCAGGAAGCGCTCGACCGCTTGATGGCGAACCGCACATCGATTGTCATTGCGCATCGGCTTTCCACAATTGTGCACGCTGATCAAATTCTTGTACTCGATCACGGCCGCATCGTTGAGCGTGGCACGCACGACGAGTTGTTTGCGCTAGACGGAAAATATGCGCGGCTATGCCGGCAAAGTCTGCTCGACGCCTCGCCATTGCGGCAGACAGAGCCAGCGGCGGAAATCCTTACATCAGAATCGCTCGAGAAAGAGGAGCAATTGCCGGTCTAGGAGAATCTTGCCTTACCCAGTGGGCGTAGCCGTCGGGGTCGCAGACGTTGGAATCGAGATGGTTTGCCCGGCCTGCAATTTACGGCCGTCTTCGATGTGATTGGCTTTTTGCAATTCATCGATCGTCACTTTGTACATTTTGGCTATGGACGTCAGAGTCTCCCCGCGGGCGACGATGTGAGTATTTCCCCCGACCGGGTGCGATGGAGGTGCGGCTGGAGCGCCAGCGCTTGCTTGCGCGGGCGTAGTTTCTCCGATCATGACCCCTGGCCGAATCTGTGAGATGTGTTGCTCGAGCTTTAGGATTTCCTGAGAAAGCGCATCAATTTTTGCGTTCTGTTCGTCGATTTTTTTCCCAAGCGCTTCGAGTTGTGCAGTCTCACCTGATTTTGCGGGCTCCGGCGCAGCGGTCTGAGCAGAAGCAGTACGAAACGCCAGGACAAACCCCGCCGCACAGAAAATCGCTGACAGCTTCATCGGGCCAAGACCTTGCCACCGGCAGATTTGTCTGGCAAGCGCGCTGGATGACGAATGTGGAATGACGAAGTCCGAAATAACGACGCAGGGCTTTGGTACCCTTCGTCATTCGTGCTTCGTGCTTCGTCATTTCTCTACGGCTTGCCTTTCCAATATTTGCTCTTAGATTTTTTTATGCCTGAGCGCATTCAAAAGCCACCTGAACCGGCTCCATGGAGTCCAAAACAAGGCGATGGAGGAGGTCCGCGTTCACCGGATATTTCGCGCCCGGACACGAAGGATCTGTTGAAAAAAATGCGCAAGGTCGATCCCAATCAATCCAAGCGCTATCGCCAGCGCACGGGCCAGTAATGGAAGGCTCACCGGTTGCGGTCGACCAGAATTTTTCTGGCGCGGCTGGCGATTTCCCTGCGCTGCTGCGCAGCAAAGGGCTGCTGGCATCGGCGGTCATCCCTCCAATGCCGCAGGGTGGAACGCCACATAAAGAGTGGCAACCGACCGAGGCCACCACAATTCTGGCTTTCAAATTTTCAGGCGGCGTGCTGGTGGCGGGCGACCGCCGTGCGACCGCTGGCAACACGGTGGTCTACGATCGTGCCGATAAAGTTCTCGAAATCGATCGACACTCCATCATGGCAATTGCCGGCGTGCCGGCGACGGCCTGGGAAATGGCGCGCGTGCTGGAACACTCATTCCAATACTTCCGGCGAACTCAGCTGCAGGAAATGAGCGTGGATGGAAAAGTGCGCGCCCTGTCGAAGCTCTTGCGTGATAACTTCGGGTTCGTGATGCAAGGCGTGGGAGTTGTCGTGCCGATTTTCGCAACCTACGATTCTCATTCAAACCCAGAGGCGCGTCTTTACTTTTACGATGCGATGGGCGCGCAATTTGAAGCGGCCGATTACGCTGCAACGGGATCGGGATCGCCTGCCGTGCGGGGGATTCTCTATTACGAAAACAATTGGGGAGCGAAGCCGCTGCAAAAATTGAGTGAAGAGGAAGCGATATCGATCGCATTGCGGGCGCTTGATACCGCTGCAGAATCCGACACGGCCACAGGCGGGGTTGATCGGGGCGGAAAGATTTATCCTCTGATCAAGGTTGACTCACGCGAAGGCATTACCACTTTGCCGGAGAGCAAAATTGCCGCCGTATTCAAGGAAACGGTTGCATGATCGAAGAGCCTTATCGTTGGGTCGAGGCGATCGCCAACCGACGCGAGTATATCGAAGCGCAGCTCGCTCCGGGCAGCCCAATCGCGGCGCTCGGTTATCGGGACGGAATTCTTTTTCTGACTGTCGGCCAGTCGCGGCAGAAAATCTTCGAGATCTACGACCGGATCGCGGTGGGGGCCATTGGTCATCCAGGGGACATCGAGCGGTTGCGAATGGCAGTGATTGAATTGGCGAGCACCGAGGGGTTCACCCGATCGGCTGCGGATGTTTCACTGCGGCGCCTGGTGCATTATTCGCTCAGTCCCGTAATGAAGGGCGCGTTTGAACAGGTTTACGGCCCGCCTTATCTGGCGCGGATGCTGTTTGCCGAGGTCGGCGAACGCCCCGGCGAAGATCTGTTTTTGCGGGTGGAGTATGACGGCGAGATTGCAACCAATGGCACAACGTACGCGCAACCGCGGCAGGACTTCGCAGTGCTCAGCGGCACGCGGCAATCGGGAGAACTGATGGAAGCATTCCTGAAAACACGGCATGCGCAGGACGCAACCTTTGAAGCCGCAGTCAACTCTGCGCTGGACGCATGGAGTATCGGCCACATGTCTTTGCAATCCAGCGATGCAAACCAGCTGCCGGAGCGGGCTGCTGTTTTGAAGTATCGACAAGAACAACTCGTCCATCGCGGAATTGAAGCGGCATTGCTGGAGCGCGACGCGAGCAGGGCAATTCGTTTTCGTTCATTATCAGATACGGAATTGCGCTCCTTGATTCACGATTAAGTTATGAAGAGAAGTCTTTTCTCACATGCGACGAATGAAACGAGTTTTTCAGAATCTGGTGGCCCTGTTCGGCTTGTTGTTGATGGTCGCATCTTTTGTATGGATGCAGCTCCATCACGCGGAGCGACCTGTCGCCAGGACCGAGCCCAGAGCGGCCCGGAGCTCAACTGTCTCCAAGCCTTTTGCAGTAGTTGTTCTTGATCCCGGCCACGGCGGCCAGGACTCAGGCGCGATGTGTGGCGGTGTATTGGAAAAAGATCTGACCTTGGATGTGGCGCGCCGAATCGACCGGCTCCTGGACTCGGAAGGGATCGCTACATTGATGACGCGCATGGGAGACACATTCGTCTCGCTGGCGGATCGTGCAGCATTAGCGAATCGGGCCAGAAATTGCATTTTTATCAGCATTCATTTTAACGAAGATAACAAGCCGGTGGCTAGCGGCGTGGAGACGTATTATGCCGCGCACCAAATTACTGCCGGTTCATTTCTGGCCTCGTGGCTGCCTTTTCTATGGCGACCGCTTTCGAGTTCGCCGAACCCCGAAAGCCAGGATCTCGCTGGACTTATTCAGGAAGCATTGGTTGCGCGCACCCGGGCCGCAGATCGCGGCGTACAAGCCAGACAGTTTTTCGTGATCGCAAACGTGACTTCTCCTGCGGTTCTGATCGAGGGGGGGTTTCTCACGAACAAAGAAGACATTTCAAAACTGGCGAGTGAGGATTATCGCGATCAGATTGCCGCAGCCGTTACGGACGGCATTTTGCGGTATCGTGACGCGGCGAGCCAGCGGAAATCAGAGCTGGCGTTGACCGCGCGAGAAAGTCGCTGAATAGACCAAAAACGCACGGCGTCAAAATAGCATCGGGGATGAACACCAGGATCGCTGCACTGATCTTACTTGGATCGATAATGCTAACGCGCGCCGATCAGTTGGTTGAACGTGTGCAGCACGCCCTGAAGGATCAGGGCTTCTACTATGGAGAAGTTACCGGTGAAATGAACGCGAATGTAACTGCCGCCATTCGCCGCTATCAAATTCGGAACGGATTACAGGTTAGCGGCGAACTCAATAGCGAGACACTTCAGTCGCTTGGAATTGACTCTTCGGGCTCAGCGCGACCAGCAACGAAGCCAGCATCGCCCAGCCCCGCTGCGCCTTTGAAGCCCGACGAGCAATCGCCCAGCGAGAGCACAAATGTCACTCCCGCACCACCGACTCAGCCTTTCGGAGGCGCGCCGGAAGACCAACAAATCTATCCATCCAATCCGGTGGCGCCGGGCACTTCGAGCGGAGGAGTGCTCGCTGGCACGCCATTCGAGGCCGCGCCCCCGGCCGTGCAACGCAATGTGGTGCTCTCGGCCCAGATAGCTTTGGCCCGCCGCGGCCTTTATCATGACGAGATTAATGGCGTCTATGGACCGGCAATGGAATTTTCCCTGCGCGCCTACCAGGCGCGGACCAGACTTCCGGTAACGGGGCGACTGGATTTGGAAACACTCGCGGCGCTTAGGTTGTTACCCGGGCCACGCAGGCCGGCTTTTCATCCGCCGCGTTACCGTCCTCGCCCGCCAGTTCGCGATGAATGGGCTCCTGAATACTAGCTGATCCTGCTCGAAGATTCAGCTGTCATACCTCTCACGAACGTGGACTGTCGAAATGCACCGATTGTAGTTCGGCGAAAACTGTGCCGACAAAAATTTGCGCTTCAATCCGAAGCAAAAGTCGGTCCGCATCATCCGACACCCAGATTGTGGCGCGACGAAACTTTCGGTGCGGCTCCAATTCGAGATGCTTGTTGATACGCTTTAGTTGCAAATCGAGTTTGATTGCATTGTAAGTGCCGGCGTGCACGGAGATTTTCTCCCGCCCGACGACTGTGACAGTAGCAAGATAAGCACTGGTCGTCGGGAAAACCGCAATGCGGTAAACACTGCGATCTTTGAGGGGCTGACTACGCAAATAAAGCGCCGCCGAGTGAAGATCGAACAGGTTGGGTAAACTAAACTGGCGAACCTTTGTCCCGGCAGCACTACCTTCACCTTCTGTGGTCGACCGAGTTACTCCGCTGTTTGTAAATGTGAGATGGGTAACGATTTTTTTTGATCGATAATTTTCTATTTGGTGAGTTTCAATCGGGCGCAGCGTTTGTGCGTTGGCAATCGCGCGATGGCTCACATCCAATTTCCATAGTGCCCGAACGAAGCCGATGGTTCGGCCGGTTCCGTCAAACTGAAATTTATCTCCAGACGGCTTGTTAAAGTGAACGTCGCCGGTAGCTGCGGTAAATCCAGACCATCCGAATCGATAAGAGGCATGGAGTGGGCGCAGTTCCGGGAAGGTCCCGGGCGGCTCCTTACTGATCGTCGCCTGCCAATTCGCCGCGGGTAACCCAGTGCAGAACGCGAACAAAATCGCCGCTATGAATTGCGCCGGTCGAACTTTGGTCTGCAGAGGCATTGTCGAAGTTCACTCCTGTTCACAAATGATGGTCCGGGGAAGTTGCTATATGTGTACGCAAAAATACACGCGAGTTTAGCCCGCGTGTATTCGAATTGGGGAATGTTGGTTAAGGCTTCGAAGCTCTTGCCGGCGTGGCAGAGGCACTTGCCGAAGTTTTGACAGCCGCAGACGTGGCGCGGCCAGGCTTGTTGAGCACGGCGATCACGTCGTTGGTAAAGTCGATGTTGTCGGGTGAGAAAAGCAAAACCGGCACGCCATTAATGCTCATGCCCGATTTATCCAACACCAAATCCAGATGATTGGCTTTGACCTTCTCCAGCACGACTTCGGTGATTTCCTTTACGATTCCCTCACGCACACGCATTAGCTGCTCTTGTAATTGCCGTTCGCGCGTTTGGCGGAAATCGCTGATCTCCCGTTCCATGCCCTTGATTTTGGCAATCTTGTCATCGCGTTCCTTTGCTATCTGCGTCTTCTTATCCGCACTCAACGCTGCGGATTCGAGCTGCTTGTTCAAATTATTGATTTCATCGAGCGATTTTTTGTAATCTTCCGCCCGGTCGTCATATTCTTTCCTCGCGGCGTTTTTGGCGTCGTTGATTTTTGCTTCGGCTTCCTTGGTCTTGTTGTAATCCTTAAATGCGCGCTGCATATCGACCGTTCCGATTTTCATTGTGCCCTGTGCGAAAGCCGCAAGCGGAAAAGCCAGCGTCAGCGCAAAGAGTATGGACAGAGATTTTTTCATAAAACAGACGATACGGTGGGCGGAATCGCGTTAGACTGCAACCAGATATATTCGTTCAAAATTGATACCCTACGTTGAAGTTGAAATGACCTCCGCCGTTATATCCGTCGCGCTGTAGCGGATATCCGTAATCGAGCCGTAGCGGACCAATTGGCAAATCGAGACGAAGACCCACACCAACATCGGACGCAATATGGTTGAAACCAAAAGCCCACTGGCTCGTGTTCACGAACCCGGTGTCGTAAAAAACTGCCCCTCGCGCTTTTTCTATGATGGGAAAAGTAATTTCGACAGTGGTGCGCGCCATTGTTTTGCCGCCAAGCGGCTCTCCATTCTCATCCTGCGGACCGACCTCGCGAAACGGAAATCCGCGGAGATTATTTGAGCCGCCGAGAAAGAGTCGCTCGAAAATTGGCACATCGGTTCCGCTCCCCCATTGGCTTACCGTCGCGATTTCGCCATTAATCAGCAGGATGAAGTCCTTGGGTAGATGAAAATACTGCGATCCCTCCAGATCGAGTCCATAAACCTGCGTATCGCCTCCAAGAGGACCTCCGCTAATAAAGGGTGAAAACGTAACGCGCTGTCCTTTGTGCGAGAGCAACGGATTGTCGCGCGAATCAAAGACGACGCTGCTAAAGACCTTGCTTTCGACAAATGAACCTTGTTGCGATAGGATGAAGTCTCCCGCGTTGGGGTCCACATTAAAAATATCGATGTCTTGGATCGTGTATCCCAGCGTTGCGTACATGTAACTATTGAGCGGCTTACGCAGTTCCGTCGTGAATCCATAATTGCGCTGGTCATATTGGGCGCTCAAATAATTCGCCTCGGTAAAAAAAAGCTGACCGCTTAGAGAAAGGCGTCGATCGAAAAGGTACGGTTCGACCAAGTTCAGAAGAAAATCCTTTCGCTGCGTACCGTACTGAATGCGCAGCCGGAATTTTTGGCCTCCCCCGGTAAACGAAGGCCAGTTGAAGAGATCGAAATTGCCTTGTGTAAGTTCCGCGAACCCGACCAACTGATCAACGGTACTAAAGCCGCCGCCAAAGCTGAGCGAGCCAGTCCGTTTTTCCTGCACAAGGATCGTGAGATCTTTGCGGCCAGGTATGTCTGTTTCCTCCGGATAGGTCTCAACTTTCGCGAAGTAGCCGAGGTTCTCGAGACGTTTCTTGGTTAGGTCTACACGAACGGTGTTAAAGACATCTCCCGGCGCAACGAGCACTTCGCGACGGATCACCTTGTCTTTAGTACGTGTGTTACCCTCAATATTGACGCGGTTGACGAAGGAGCGGCTGCCCTCCTCGATTTTGTACGTCACGTCGATCAGCGCGGGGCCGGCCGGCTCGCCTTCCGGCAAAATCACCAGATCGACGTACCCGCCGCTGCCGTAGGCGTCCGCCACTGCCTTTGCATCATCGCGCAATTGTTTTGGCGAATAGACGCTCCCTTCTTTCATTTTTAACAGCTTAAGGATTCTCTCTTTGTTGGCGGCCTGATAGCCGGAGACCTCCAGCTTGCGCACGTGATACAGTGGGCCTTCCGCGAGCACGATGGTAATAATCATCGGACCTTTCTCAGTGCGTCCCCTGCGCACCTCTTTTACTTCCACGTCGATGTAGCCGTGGTCCTGGTAAAACTCGCGGATTTTATCAAGGTCCTGCTGCAACTGGGCTTCATCGAGGCGCCCGGTTTTGTCCATGAAATAAATGAGCGTCCTGCCGCGGGTCTTCATTTGTTTGCGCAGTACCGGTTCGCTGAAATGCGCGTTTCCCTCGAAGTGAATCGCGCGTATCGCTCCTTTCACGCCTTCGTTGACCGTGTACACTACGCGCGCCGTGCCGCGTTTCTCGTCAATTGGATCCACGCGAAATTGAACGCTTACATCATTGAAGCCTCGACCCTGATAGATTTCGATAATCTTTTGGCGCGCTTCCTCCAGTTGCTGCTCGTTAACCGCCTGGTTGAGTCTTAACTTAATTTCTTTACGGATTCTCTGCGGTTTGACGCGTTCGGCTCCGGCGATTTCGATTTCGCGCAAAATTGCCCGCGTCTGTATCGCAACGATCACCTTCACGCCGTCCCCTTCCGGCTGAGCAAAAATTCGCACGTTCTGAACGGCGCCAGTCTTGTACAGCGCCTCGATATCCTGCTCGACCACCTGGTTGGAATACGGCTGGCCCACCCTTGTGCGCATTTGCGCCAGAATGCGGTCCTTGCTGACCGTTTGCGGACCCGTGTATTGCACGTCGACCGAACGGATGATCGGAGGACCCTGTGCCGCTTGAGGAGCTTGCGCCCGGGCAAAAGCCGGGGCCAGCAACGCACAAATGGCGGCCATCCAGATGGCAAACGGCGGGGGGCGCATCCATCCAGAAAAATATCTCATAGGTTAAGAAGCGCGGCCCCGCGCAAGCGAGCCCACGCAGGACAGGCGGCTATATCGGAAAGAAGGGGTCAGTCGTCAAGGCGAGATTTTTCACAGAGGCGGTCAGTTTGACCCCAAGCGGTAGGCTCTTTCAATTCAAAAGTTCATACCAATTATTTCGGCGGCGCGGTTCGTAGCCGGCGTCGCGAATGAGTGATTCAATTTGCCCGGCATCTAATCGAAATGTTGTTCCGGCGCTGCTGACGACGTTCTCTTCCATCATCACCGATCCGAAATCGTTCGCGCCGTATCGGAGTGCAATCTGGCCGATCTCCGGACCCTGCGTGACCCAGGAGCTTTGTATATTGTCGATGTTGTCCAAAAAAATGCGGGCGAGTGCCTGCGTGCGCAAATACTCGGCCACGCCGGTTGGGTGCTTGACCTTCAAGACGGTATGCTGAGGTTGAAACGTCCAACAGATGAACGCCGTAAATCCACCGCTGCGGTCCTGCTGATCACGAATGCGCCGCAAATGTTCGACCCGCTCTTCAATGCTTTCCACGTGTCCAAACATCATCGTCGCGCTGGATTTCAACCCGAGCTCGTGCGCTGTTTGCATTACCTCCAACCATTGATCGCTGTTAATTTTCAATGGCGATATTTTCTTCCGCACCCGATCCACCAGAATTTCTCCGCCGCCGCCCGGAATCGATCCAAGTCCAGCCTTCTTGAATTCCGAAATCACTTCACGCAGCGGCATCCCGAAGGTTTCCGCGAAATGCTGAAACTCCGGCGGACTGAATCCGTGAATATTGATGTGCGGATATTTTTCCCGAATGTGACGCAGCAGATCGATATACCATTCGAACTGCAATTTCGGATGATGCCCGCCTTGCATCAGAATTTGAACCCCGCCAACGGAGGAAAGTTCGTCGAGCTTCTGATCGATCTGCTCGAACGAAAGGACATAATGATCCTCATCCTTCTCCGTTCGATAAAACGCGCAGAACTTGCAGTAGACGTTGCAGACGTTCGTGTAGTTGATGTTACGATCGATGATGTAGGTTACGATCTCACAGCCACGTCCACCGTAGCTTTTGTTCTTGGCCAGATCGCGCCTCGCGTTGGCCAGCGCTCCCACTTCTTCCAGCGGCAGCCGATATAATTCGAGCGCCTCGTTCGTCGAAATTCGTTCGCCCGCGAGCACTTTCTCGATCAGTCCATCTCGGTTTAAAGAGCCCATCGCCCGCCATTTTATATGACGCTGCGGTCCATTGCACGTAGATGATTCCAATGAAGCATCGAGTAGCAATCGTTGGTGCCGGCGTTTCCGGCCTCACCTGTGGTGTCGTTTTCGCCGAGGGCGGACACGGCACAACGATCTTCGCCAGAGAAATCGGGCCGCAAACAACCTCAGCAGTCGCTGCGGCGCTTTGGTTCCCTTACGATGTGGAGCCGGCTGACAAAGCCATCCCCTGGGCGCTCGAGACATTCCGGACGCTTATCGATCTCGCTGGCACTTCCAATAGCGGCGTTTCCATGATCGAGCTTCGCCAATTTTCGCGCAGTAAAGAAATTGAGACTCCAGATTGGGCGATCCCGCTCGGTGCGCGCCGACTTTCTGATGTAGCCACGGCGCTGTGTCGCCGTGCGGACGGATCGCGCGGGAAGCGCCTCGACACAGCGAGGCCACAAGATTTTCGGAGCGGTTTCTCGCTGCGCGTACCGCTCATGGACACAACCATTTACCTCGATTATCTGGCAAAACGTCTTCTCGCCGCGGACGGTTTACTGATTGAAAACACGCATTTCGAAAAACTCGAAGACGTCGATCCAAAATACGGTCTCGTGATTAACTGCGCTGGAATCGGCGCCCGCGAACTCGTCCACGATAGCAATCTTGAGTCACACCGTGGCCAGGTCGCGATTGTACCTAGGATCAAAGAGCTTCCATACGCCGTTGTTTGTGATGATCCCCCGCTCATGTACGCGATTCCGCGCACAAACGATTGTGTCTTTGGAGGCACAAACGATCTCAGCGACGATCGTGCTGTTGATTCCGCAACAACCGCGCGAATCGTCGCTGAGTGTAGCCGGACATTAGAAATCGAGAAACCGAATGTTCTCACGGAGCGCGTTGGGCTGCGCCCGTTCCGCAAATCAGGGGTTCGCATCGAGCGCGCTCGCTTACACGACGGCCGGACCGTCGTTCACGACTACGGCCACGGTGGGGCCGGCTTCACGCTTTCTTGGGGTTGCGCCGCAGAAGTTCTTCAGCGCGGTACAGCGTCTGGTTAGTACGCTTCTAACGCGGCCTAGGAGTTAACGAGAATTAGGCGGAATAATTCGGCCTAACCGGTTCGCCTCGTTACGTCAGCGCGATGCACTGAAAGGAGCTGACGACGTCGTCTGGACCTTTTGCGGCGAAAAAGCTTTCGTAGTAACCTGGACCGAGATCCCAGTAAGGCCCTTTGTAGTAGTCGTCCCGATAAAATCGCCACACGCCGCTGAC
>Ga0137403_10003343_pt1 | contig 19283 bp, 14 predicted proteins | sample CZOMad2_1_16fung_FD_122057 | JGI IMG/M metagenome (GOLD analysis project Ga0137403, IMG submission 122057) | Vadose zone soil fungal communities from Angelo Coast Range Reserve, California, USA - CZOMad2_1_16fungal (Hybrid Assembly) | ecosystem: Environmental > Terrestrial > Soil > Vadose zone...
GAGATGTTCTGGCGGACCTTCCGCATCGCACTGCTGACGACGCTGATCACCGCCTTGCTCGGTGCGCCGGAGGCCTACATCCTCAACCGCATGAGCGGACGCTGGAAGAGCTTCTTCCTGCTTGTGATCCTCGGCCCTTTGCTGATCTCTGTGGTGGCGCGCACGCTTGGCTGGGCGCTCTTGTTCGGCGGCAACAATGGCCTCGTCAACAAGCTCCTGATGTCGCTCGGGCTGATCGGCTCGCCGCTGCGCTTCATGTTCACGGAGACCGGCATGATCGTCGCGCTCGCACACGTGATGATGCCGTTCATGGTGCTGTCGGTCTGGGCCGCGCTGCAGCGCGTCGACCCGCAGATCGAGAACGCCGCGTTGTCGCTCGGCGCCGGCTCGCTCACGATCATCCGCCGCATCGTGCTGCCGCAGATCATGCCGGGCGTGTTGTCGGGCGCGATCATAGTGTTCTCGCTGGCCGCCAGCGCTTTTGCGACGCCGGCGATCATCGGCGGCCGCCGGCTCAAGGTCGCGGCGACGCTGGCCTATGACGAGTTTCTCAATACGCTGAACTGGCCGCTCGGCGCAGCCGTCGCGGTCCTGCTCCTGGCGGCGCTCGTGATGATCGTCGTCGGCAGCAACGCGCTGATCGAGCGACGCTATGCCGAGGTGTTCCGGTGAGGACGAACGGCCCGCTCGCGCTCATCTTCCACACGATCTTCGTCGTCGTCATGCTGGCGCCGATCGTGGTGGTCTGCCTCGTCGCTTTCACGCCTGAAGGTTACCTGTCGTTGCCGACCACCAGTTTCTCACTGCGCTGGTTCAGGACGATCGCGGACTATCCCGAGTTCGTCCATGCCTTCTGGGTGAGCCTCGGGTTGGGTACGCTGTCGTCGTCCGTGGCGCTCCTGTTCGCAGTGCCGGCCGCGCTTGCCATCGCCCGTTATAGTTTTCGAGGCCGCGACGCCCTCGCGGCGCTGTTCCTCTCGCCGCTGATGATCCCGCATGTCGTGCTAGGTATCGCCTTCCTGCGCTTCTTCACGGCGATCGGCATGGGCGGCAGTTTCCCGGCGCTGCTGGTCGCTCATGTGGTGGTGGTGTTCCCGTTCGCGCTCCGGCTGACGCTGGCCGCGGCGACCGGCATGGACCGCTCGGTCGAGATGGCCGCGGTCTCGCTCGGCGCCGGCGGCTGGACGTTGTTCCGCCGCGTGACCTTGCCTCTGATCCTGCCGGGCGTCATCAGCGGCTGGGCGCTTGCCTTCATTCAGTCCTTCGACGATCTGACCATGACCGTCTTCCTGGCCGCGCCCGGCACCGAGACGCTGCCCGTTCGCATGTTCCTCTATATCCAGGACAACATCGACCCGCTGGTGACCTCCGTTTCGGCCAGCGTGATCGCGATCACCATGACCGCCCTTATCCTGCTCGACCGTTTCTACGGGCTCGACCGCGTGCTCGCCGGCAAGAGCGACCCAGGGCGCTAGGAGAACCCATGTCAAACGATTATGACGTCGCTGTCGTCGGCGGCGGCCTGCTCGGCTCCGCTATTGCCTGGGGTCTTGGCCGGCTCGGCAAGAAGGTCGTAGTCCTCGACGAGGGCGACATCGCCAAGCGCGCTTCGCGGGCAAACTTCGCTCTCGTCTGGGTGCAGACCAAGGGACTCGGCATGCCGGCCTACACCGGCTGGACGGTGCGGGCGTCCGAAACCTGGGGCAAGCTCGCCGCCGAATTGAAAGATCAGACTGGGCTCGACGTCGCCCTGCAGCAGAATGGCGGCTTTCACCTGACCCTCGGCGAGGACGAGTTCGCGCAGCGCGCTCGGCTTGTCACGCGCATGCACAATCAGGTGGGCGCGGCTGACTACGGGATGGAGATGCTGTCGGCGTCGGAAATCAAAAAGATGCTCCCGCTGATCGGCCCCGAGGTGTCGGGCGGCAGCTTCTGTCCGCTGGACGGGCACGTGAATTCGCTGCGCACCTTCCGCGCCTTCCACGCAGGGCTGAAGCTGTTCGGCGTCGACTATTTTCCGGAGCGGCCGGTCTCGGCGATCGCCCGGAGCGGCGGCGAATTCCGGCTGTCGACACCGCGGGGCGAGCTCCGCGCCGGAAAGGTCGTGCTCGCCGCCGGCAACGCCAACCAGACACTCGCACCGATGGTCGGCTTGTCGGCACCGATGGGCCCGACGCGCGGCCAGATCGTGGTGACCGAGCGCACCATGCCGTTCCTGCCGCATCCCTTGACCACCATTCGCCAGACCGACGAGGGCACGGTGATGATCGGAGACAGCAAGGAAGATCAGCTTGACGATCGTACGCTGAACCATTCGGTCAGCGCCGTGATGGCGGATCGGGCGCAGCGCATGTTTCCTCATCTGGCCCGCCTCAACGTCGTGCGGACCTGGTCCGGCATCCGCGTGATGCCGCAGGATGGCTTCCCGATCTACGATCAGTCGGAGAGCGAACCGGGCGCTTTCGTCACCTGCTGTCATTCCGGTGTGACGCTCGCCTCCAACCACGCCTTCGATATTGCCCGGATGGTGGCGGCGGGCGCGCTCGAACCGGAACTCGTCGGTGCGTTCTCGGCCCGCCGCTTCGACGCGAACCATGCTGCGACAGGCAGCGGCTACTACTGACATCGACACGGCCCGAGCAGGCGAGAAAGCGACGAAGAGGCATCCAATGTTCAAACGATCCGATCAGGACGAGAGACAACCCGTGCACATCTTCGTGGACGGGGCTGCCGTCGAGGCGCGCGAGGGCGATACGGTTTCCGCTGCGCTGCTCGCCTCCGGCCGTGACGTGCGCCGTGCAACCGCGGTGAGCGGTGCGCCACGCTTACCCTATTGCATGATGGGCGTGTGCTTCGACTGCCTCGTCACCATCGATGGCGTCGGCAATCGCCAAGGCTGCCTGGTGCCCGTAGCCGAGGGCATGGAGATCGAAATTCAGAAGGGCAAAAGAGAGATCAACCGATGAACGCGACTCCCAAGCGCGAGAGCTATGATGTCGTGGTCATCGGGGCAGGGCCCGCCGGGCTCGCCGCCGCTGCGACCGCGGCCGAGGCCGGCCTGTCGACGCTGCTGCTCGACGAGAATGCCGGCCCCGGCGGCCAGGTCTTTCGCGCTATCGCCTCGACGCCGGTGACCCAGCGCGATCAACTTGGCGCCGACTACTGGGTGGGCGCCGATCTCGTTCAGGCCGTGCGCGGAAGCGACGCCGAGATCATCCAGCGTGCGACGGTCTGGAGCCTCGACCGCAACCTCGAGATCGGCGTCTCCGTCGGCGGTGCCTCGGCCTTCGTCAAGGCGCGGCGCGTGATCCTCGCGACCGGCGCGCTGGAGCGGCCGTTTCCGATTCCCGGCTGGACGCTGCCCGGCGTAATGACCGTGGGGGCCGCGCAGACGATGCTGAAGTCGTCCGCGCTGGTGCCGGACGGGCGCACGGTGATCGCGGGGCAGGGGCCGCTGCTCTGGCTGCTGGCGGCGCAGTTCCTGCGTCTCGGCGGCCGCATCGACCGCATCCTCGACACGACCGAGCGCCGCAACTATCTCGCCGTGCTGCCTCACGCCTTCGCGTTCCTGACCTCGCCCTATTTCGCAAAGGGCCTCGCCATGATGCGAGAGGTGCGGGCGAAGGTGCAGGTCATATCCGGCGTCACGGAGCTTGCCGCGGCCGGCGACGGCCAGCTCGCGAGCGTGAGCTATGTCGCCGGTGGCCGCCGCGAGACCATCCCGGCGGATCTGTTGCTGCTGCATCAGGGCGTCGTGCCCAACGTCAATCTCGCCATGGCGGCCGGTATCGAGCATCGCTGGGACGAGCTGCAATTGTGCTGGTCGCCAGTGCTCGATCCGAACGGCGATTCGTCGATCGACGGTATCGCGATTGCCGGTGATGGCGCCGGCATCGGCGGCGCGGGAGCCGCCGTATTTCGCGGTCGGATCGCGGCGCGGGCTGCGTTGGAGGCGCTGGCGCCCACGGCCGCCGCGAAGCTCGCACCCATGGCGACGTTGCGCACGGGCCTGGTCAAGGCCGCGCGCGGCCGCGCTTTCCTCGATAGGCTGTTTCGCCCCGCGCCGCAGTTCCGCATTCCCTCGGGCGACACCGTCGTCTGCCGCTGCGAGGAGGTGACCGCGAAGGACATTCTCGACGCGGTCGCGATCGGTGCGACCGGGCCCAATCAGCTCAAGGCCTATTGCCGCACCGGCATGGGGCCGTGCCAGGGCCGGCTGTGCGGTCTCACCGTCACCGAGCTGATGGCGCAGGCGCGCGGCAAGAGCCCGCAGGAGATCGGCTATTATCGGCTGCGCGCACCGATCAAGCCGATCACGCTGGCCGAGCTCGCCGCCGCTCCGAAGAGCGAGGCCGACGTGAAGGCGGTGGTGCGCGGATGACCAAACACGTGGATGCGATCGTCGTAGGCGGTGGTATCCACGGATGCTCGACCGCGCTGCATTTGTGCCTCGCCGGCATGAAGCCGGTGCTGATCGAGAAGGACTATGCCGGCCGGCACGCCTCGGGCGTGAATGCGGGCGGCGTCCGTCAGTTGGCACGGCACATCCCTGAGATCCCGCTCTCGATCCGCTCGATGGGAATCTGGGAGAAGATCAAAGAGCTCGTCGACGACGATTGCAGCTTCGAGAGCCACGGTCAGGTTCTGGTCGCGGAGAACGACGCTGAGCTCGCGATATGCCGCGCGCGCGTCGCGGAATTGAACGCGCTCGGCTTCACCCACGAAGAACTGATCGACGGGACCGAGTTGCGGCGGCTCGTGCCTGCGGTGGCCGACACTTGTCCCGGCGGCGTGGTCTCGCGCCGCGACGGCGCGGCGAATCCCGCGCAGACGACGACGGCATTCCGGCGCAAGGCAGCGCAACTTGGCGCTACCGTTCTCGAGGGCGTGGCCGCGAGCAACATCCGGCAGAGCGACGGCCTCTGGCACGTCGATGTCGGCGCCGACAGCTATGCCGCGCCGGTGCTCGTCAATGCCGCCGGCGCCTGGGCGGGGCGGATTGCCGCCGCGCTCGGCGAGCCGGTCCCGGTCGAGACCGTGGCGCCGATGCTGATGATCACGTCACGCGTGCCGCATTTCATCGATCCGGTGGTGATCCTGCGTGGTCGCAAACTGTCCTTCAAACAATTCGCCAATGGCACGGTGCTGATTGGCGGTGGTCATCTCGCGACGCCCGACCAGGACCGCAACGAGACCGTGCTGGATTGGCGGAGCCTCGCCGTGAGCGCGCGCACCGTGTTCGAGCTGTTTCCGGTCATGCGCGGCGCAACGATCGTGCGGGCCTGGGCCGGCATCGAGGCCCGGACAAAAGATGATCTGCCTGTCTTTGGGCCCAGTGTCCGTCATAAAGGCCTTTATCAACAGTTCGGCTTTTCGCTGCATGGCTTCCAGCTTGGCCCTGGCGCCGGTGCTGTCATGGCGGAGCTGATCGTCAACGGTGGCACCCAGACCCGGATCGGCGATCTCGGCATCGACCGCTTCCACGCTTCCACGCCCTAAGCAGAGGACATCATGAGCATTATCCGCAGCATCCGCACCCCGATCATGCACCGCGCGGTCGAGGCCAGCGGCTTCGTCTTCGTTGGCGGCACGATCGCCGACGATACCAGCGCCTCGATGGGCGAGCAGACCCGCAACATCCGTGGCAAGATTGCCGGCTATCTCAAGGAGGCGGGGACTGATGTATCCCGCGTTGTCAGCGCCTCGATCTTCGTAACGGATCTGTCCAGGAAAAAGGAGATGGATGCGGCCTGGACCGAATTTTTCGGCGACGACCTGCCGGCGCGCGCAACAGTCGGTGCGGCCGATCTTGGCGGCGGTGCCCTTGGTCGAGGTGGTGGTCACCGCTCTCAAAGGCTGAGCGCTTTTTCCGTTCTGAACCGGCAGCTAAGTAATTGATAGCATTAGGGCCGCTTTCTCACCGAAATTCAGAATTTTCGTTGAGATCACCTACAGTTCCGCCTGATTTTGATTCCGCCATTCGGAGGTTCGATCCCTCCCGCCCCAGCCAGCCGTGTCCGGTCCGCGCCGGACCACGTCTTCATCAGATATCGCAAGAGCGGCTCGGATGCCGCGTTGAGATTCCCTCAAGATGGATCTCGACGGTGACGTTGCGCAGGTTGCGAAAGAAAAGGAGTAAGCGCGCTCAGATGTCGAGCGGACGCAGGAAAGCTTCGACCTCGGCAACGAACAATTCAGGCGTCTGCAGCGCCATGAAATGCCCCGACGGCAAGGTCTTGAACTGCAGCGCGTCGCCGGCGCCGCTCAGCGCGACGCGCGAAACCGTGTCGTTCGCGTTCACCCAGCGCGTGCCGTTTCGCATGGCGGTCGCCGTCATCAGCCGTCACTCCGTCCGTGCGCGCGCTTTGCCACACATCGGTTCAGACCGCCATCGCAGCGACCTTCGGCGCGGGATGCGGCAGGCCGAGCCGCCGGCGCGCTTCTTGCGGCGTCGCTTGATGGATGTCGAACTCCGCCATGATGCGGCGGATCTTCTCCACCTGCTCGGCATTGGACTTGAACAGCCGGCCGGCGGAACTTGCCAGCCCATGTCCTGCTCCTTGTCCAAATCTTGTTCTTCAATAGACGTCCTCGGGCTTGGTGGCCCGCATCGAGGGACGTTCGGCAAAGCGCGCGTGCCAGGCTGCGAGCTTCGGCCGGCGATCGCGCCAGGAGTCCTCGGCAAAGCGGAAGTCGAGATGGGCAAGCGCCACCGCAACCGCGATGCTGCCGATCGTCAGCGGCGCGAGGCTATCGGTCTCCCGTTCGAGCACATCGAGCGTGGCGTTGGTCTTGGCGAGGAAAGCCGCCGCGAAGGCCTCGGACGCCTGCTCGCCGCGCCCCTTCTCGCCAAGCCGGGAAATATTGAAGTTCATGATGCCGTCGCCGAGCGCATGCAGTCGCCGGACCGGCCAGCGGCGCGCGGCATCGCGCGGAAACAGTTCGCCTTTGCCATAGGTCTCGTCGAGATATTCGGCGATCACCGGCGAGTCGATCATGACCGAGCCGTCGTCGAGCAAAAGCGTCGGGATCTTGTTCAGCGGATTGAAGCGCATGACCTCGGCGTTGGTCTCCTTGGCCGTGACGTTGACGCGCTCCAGCGTGATCCGGTCGGCGATGCCGAGCTCATGGGCGACGACGACAACCTTGCGCACGAAGGGCGAGCGGGACGACCACAGCAATTTCACGTAGGAGTCTCCGTCGCCATCATTCAGCCGGCACCACCGCGCCGCGCAAGACAATGTCGAGCGCGACGCGACCGCCTACCTTATGCCGCGCGCTCGCGCGGGCATAGGCCTGAAGGACGGCATCGCCGAGATGGAGCCGGTTGGTCTCGTGAGCTTCTGAGGAATCGCGCGGGCGCTCAGTTGCGATCCTTATGCGACCCGCAACACTTCCGTGTTCTTGCGCGAGGAGCCGTCGAACAGCCCGGTAAAGCGCGTCATCAGGCTCGCGCTTTCGTCCGGCTTGGCGCTCGGCGTGAACGGGTCCGTGTAGCACCTTGCTCCGGCTGCTCTGGAAATCCGCGCGACGCTCTCGGTCATCGCCGGTGCGCCGCAGGTGTAGACGACATCGTCCGGCGACAGCCGCGGCATGTGGTCGGTCGGCCGGCCCGAGCGCATGACCGGGGAGATGTTCTGCGGCTCCGAGACGACCGGAATGATGGTGACGTTCGGAAACCGCGCCAACCGGCACAGCGCGTTGTGCATGTAGAACGATTGCAGCTTCCGGGCCGCGACGATGAACACGAGCTCCCGCTGCGGCTGCTCGGTGATTGCCGCGACCGCGATCGCCCACATCGGCGCAAAGCCGGTGCCGCTTGCGACCAGCACGGTGCGGCCGGGATGCTTGAGTCTCAAGAACGCGCTGCCGAGCGGTCCCGTTACCTTGACACGGTGGCCGGCGCGGATTTTCGAGCCCAGCGCGGACGATACCAGTCCGTCCTCGAGGCGGCGGATGTGGAAGTGCATCAGGTGATTGTCGGGGCCTCCCTCCAGCGGATAGGTCGGGCTGAAGCTTCGCTCGGGGAAGCCGCGGAACTGCAGCTTGCTGTACTGGCCGGGAAGATAACGCAGCGGTTTTGGCAGCTCGAGAGAGACGCCCACGACGTCGGGCGCCAAGCGCGCCAATTCCACCACGCGGGCCGACATCGAAACCGTCTCGGGGACGGGCTCGGTCACGATCTTCATGTCGGAGACGACCCGCGCCTGGCAGGCGTAGATCATGTCGCTGCCTTCCTCGGTGCCGCCGAAGACCTTGCCGTCGACCAGGCGGACACGGCAGCTGCCGCAAATTCCGCTTCGGCAATCATGTTGCAGCTCCACGCCGCTCATGATCGCGCCATCAAGCAGGAGATCACCAACGTTTACGTAGAACGTTTCCTTGTTCAGGGTTACCTTGCAGATCTTCGGCATCATTCCACCTCGAGACGAATTGGTCGGACGTGGCGGGTGTGCCTGATCTGGGTGTGATCGAAGGCGGAGACCCGCATAAAGACTCCCGTCTTCAATGGCACGTCGTATTGGCTGGTGACGTCGAGGCGGCGTGCCACCTCGAGTGCCCAATGTCCGGAGGCCCAGCGGGCCGCGCATCGGACGTCGGCGCGATCGCCGGAGAATTCCCCGGCAAGGATGACTCCGGGAAGGACGGTGCCGACGGGAATCTGCCGATCCCGGTCCGGCGTATAAGGCTCGGATTCCATATCCGTCATGAACCAGCGCGCACCATCGCTCTCTCCGACATTTGGATCGAGAGTCATCTGTCCCATCGCGGCCGTGGTCGCGGCGAGGTTCTTGGGCAGGCGGCGCGGCGTGACGTATCGCGTACCGCTCGCCGCGTCGAAGGAGAAGACAAAATTATCGCTGTAGTTGGCCGCACCCGGATCGGGCTCGAATCCGCCCCGGTAGGGGACGACGTGATTGACCTGCTGCGGCGTCGGATCCAGCGGCGGGCCGAAATGGTCGTCATCCATCCAGCCTGTCGGGCCGCCGCTGGTCGCCTTCCATTGCCAGACGTCGGCATAGATCCCCGCCGCCGGCGTGTAGTGCAGACCGCGGCCCGTCATGGTGGCGGGCGCATTCGGAATCGGCTGAGGGCTGGCGTGGAAAGTGCGGTCGCCCGCGAGGTCGACGTTCAATGTCGTGAGCAGGACCGAGAACTTGTCCTCGTTGAAGGCATGCTCGTCGCCGTTCTCATAGCCCTCGTGAAGCAGGTGCCATCCATCGACCTGCTTGATCAGCGGCAGCTGCTTGAGCGAGCGCGTCGGATCCTCCCACGTGAACAGGAAGTAGGCCCAGGTACCGTCGTGCACCGCACGGATATCGATCTTCGACTCGCCCCGGCCGTCGAAATGATCGCCCTTGCTGGTCATCACCGAGAACGGCGGGATGTTGCGCCAGACGGGGTCGGAGGTGTCGCCGTCGAGTATCGGAGCGTCGGCAACGGCGATGCGGTGGATCTGCATGTTGTCGACGACCAGCCAATCCGCCGCGACGACGGCCGAAGCTCCCGTGATCGCAACAGCCGCAGCCACAACGAAAGGGTTGGATTGAAGCGTCATGTTCTTTCGTGGCGTGGTGCGCCGAGGCACGGGCTTCTTGGAATTGGGTTGCATGGTCGGATGTTGATGCATGGCCGGTCTGCGTGTGTCCCGCCGATCGGGCGTCGCCTCGTGTGGTTCGGCCGGCTGAAGCGGGGCCTTCGATGTGCTCTGAAACTCGGGCGCCGGCGATGATGATTGCTCCACCAGCATCGTCAGCAATTCAACAGCATCAAGGCGTGGCGGCGGCGGCGGTACGCGATCCGGGCGAAATATGCGGAGCAATTGTGACGACCGGCCGATGGCGTAGTGCACTAGCACATGAAGGATCGCAAAAACCGGAATCACCCAGGTCGCAACCCAGTGGATCATCACCATGTCGTAGCCGGCCGACAGGCCGAAATACAGGAACCCGCCGCTGACGATGAGTGTCAGCATCGTGGCGAAAAAGGTCCAGACCAGCAGCACGCTCATCGAGCCCAACCGTGCCTCTCTGCGGCCGACGAGGCCTCGCAGACGAATCTTGTCGAGCACGACGCGCCGCGAAAGTCCCGAACGGACGAGATAGATGGCGTACCCGATCGACACCGCGGTCAGGACGACGGCCGCCTCCATATGCGGTACCCAAACACTGCCGCGCGGCAATACCGCATCAAGCCAATTTAGCCAGGCCCGGTCGGGCGTCTCGGTTGCGATACGAAGACCGGTCACAAAGGCAACGACGGTCGCGCCGACCACCAGCCAATGCAAGATGATCGTTCCGTAGTCCGTCTTGCGGCGCCTCACTTTCGCGCTCCTTCTTCAAGGAGACGGCAGCCGCCTGTATCGGCCTGACGCGCAAATCTTGCGCGAATTGCATCCACGGCATGCGGCCGCGCGTAGCACCCATCCGATTCACGCCACGCGATGCTCTGCAAGGAGCCGTTGTTACTCTTACGCAAACTCTCTGTCCCCCAGATACCGGCTCGCCGGGATCAGCGAGCGGACGTCATCTCCTTCTGTGAGCACCTCGCAACACGCAGAATGTTCAACCGGCCACGTCCGAGCTGAGGTTGAACGATCCGCCGACCGTACGCGTGATTGCTGCCTTTGAGCCGATCCATGGATCGTCCCAGTCGCTCGCCTCGCCTGCGAGCCAGCTGTTTCTCTCCTGTTCCTGTATCGCCAGAGACCGGTCCGCGCCGTCGACTGTGCAGTGCAAAGATTTATTTAGCTTCGTGGCGTCTTTCGGCCGACACAGGGGCCAATGGGCGCAGAAGCAAGGTGATAGCCGGACGATTCTATGACACCTCCGGGCGTTGCGGACTCGCTGATTTTTGGCGCGCGCAAGTGAAGGCAAGACGGTATACGCGAGCTCCGCTCATCACCTGTTCCCTCGGTCGAAACTAAGGAACAACGAGCGGTATTTCGTTCTCTCTCGCGCTGTCCGGCTTGAATCATCATCGGTCCCATTGTTGCCGGAAAATGGTCAGTATCACCTGCCAGCGTCGTTCCGGACAGCACGATGACTCAATCGGGGAGGCGAACGGAATGAATGCCGTTCCAGACCGCGCGCAAATTACTTCGTCGATCAACGCGCCGAATTCATCGCCGGCGCCTGAGGCCGAGGATCCCGTCTCCCATGGTCTGCGCGAAAGTGCCCGCCGGATGATCGGCATCGCCGTGTTCAGCGGCGTGATCAACATCCTGATGCTGGCGGGTTCGCTCTACATGCTTCAGGTCTACGATCGGGTCATTCCGAGCCGCAACCTCGCAACGCTGTTCGGTCTGTCGCTGATGGTGCTGCTCGCCTATGTCGTACAGGGATATTTCGACGCGTTGCGCTCGCGGATGCTGTGCCGCGTCGCGACCCTGTTCGACGTCGGCCTGCAGGACGCCATCCACAATGCGCTCGCCGTGCTGCCGCTTCGCGGCGTGAAGCCGATGCTGATGCAGCAGCCGCTGCGCGACCTCGACCAGGTGCGGGCCTTCATGTCGAGCATGGGGCCGACGGCGTTCCTCGACATGCCCTGGATACCGATCTTTCTGATTGGGCTGTTCCTGTTCCATCCGGCGATCGGCCTGACGGCGCTGATCGGAACGATCACGATCATCGCCATGACTCTGATGTCGGAGCGGATGTCGAGGGGAGCGGCCAAGGCCGCGATGGAGAGCAGTGCGCAGCGGCAGGTGCTGGCCGACGCGACGCAGCGCAACGCCGAGGTGATTCGCGCGCTTGGGATGATGGACCGCTTCGGCGTGCGCTGGGCCCGCGCCAACGAGCGCTACCTGCGTGAGAACATCCGCGCCACCGACGTGTCGGCGAATCTCGGTTCCGGCGCCAAAGTGCTGCGCTACGTGCTGCAGTCCGGCATGCTCGGAATTGGCGCGTTTCTCGTGGTCTCGGACAAGGCGTCGGGCGGCGTCATGATTGCGTCCTCGATCATGATGGGGCGGGCGCTCGCGCCCGTCGAAGTCGCGCTCTCGACCTGGAAACAGCTCGTCGCCGCGCGTCAGGGCATCGCGCGGCTGCGCGACATCTGCAAGGTGACGGCGATACCGGCCACGCCGCCGGTGACGCTTCCGCGTCCCTGCCGCGAGCTTTCGGTGCAGGGCCTGAGCGTCGGCGCGCCCGGCTCTGACAAGACGATTGTCTCGAACGTTACTTTTTCGCTCAAGGCAGGCACGGGATTGGCTTTGCTCGGCGCCAGCGCGTCGGGAAAAACCTCGCTTTCAAAAGCGCTGGTCGGGATATGGCCGGCCCAACAGGGTATCGTGCGCCTCGACGGAGCGGCAATCGATCAATGGCGCAACGAGGATCTGGGGCGATACATCGGCTATCTGCCTCAGGACGTCGCGTTGTTCGATGGAACGGTCGCGGAAAACATCTGCCGTTTCGACCACGGCACGACCTCGGATGCGATCCTGCGCGCGGCGCAGATCGCCGGAGTCCATGACATCATCCTGCGTCTGCCGGAAGGCTACTCGACGCGGATCGGCCAGGGCGGCATGTCGCTGTCGGCCGGCCAGCGTCAGCGAGTAGGCCTAGCCCGCGCGGTGTTCGGCGATCCCTTCCTGGTCGTGCTCGACGAGCCGAACGCCAATCTCGACGCCGACGGCGAGAACGCCTTGAGCCGCGCGATTCAGATCCTTCGCCACAACAAGAGTATCGTCGTCGTGATCTCGCATCGTCCGAGCGCGCTTTCCGCGTTGAACATGGCGATGGTCCTATATGAGGGCAAATCGATCGCGTTCGGCTCAAGCGAGGAAATCTTCGCGCGCGTTCGGGCGCCGGGGGGACAGCCCGCGCCGGCGGCTCATCCCGCAGCCGTGGCGCAGCAGCCGGCGCCGCCGCCAAATGCCAAGACGGCGGTGCGCCGCGCCGCTGTCACGGGGAGCGTTTAGCGATGAGGCACTTCGAGAACAGCGGACGTCTCGACGAATCCGAGCCGGGCTGGAACGACGAACCTCCGGCCGACAGCGTGGGGCCGCAAGGCGAGGCCTTGATTCTCGAACTGCAGCGTCTTCGACAGGCTTTCGACGACGGCGGCAGGCAGGGCCGCCGGCCCGGTCGGGCGCCACGCGACAATTTCGAGCCTGACCGGCATCGGCGCGGCAATGCGCCGAAGCGCCGGCGTAAGGGCAGAATGGGTAAGGCGATCGACGTTTGGCTGACGCAGTTCGGACTCAAGACGGCTGAGAACAACGATGAGAGGGATGAAAGGTCGTTCGGCGCGAACGCCTCGCGCGCGGGCCGCCGGCGTCCGACCATCGCCCCCAGCGAGCCCGTCATCCTGAAGAGGCCGATGGAGAGCGCCGGCCAGCGTCCGCGGCGGCGGAGCCCGACGATTGCGCCCGACGAGCCGGCGATGATGAAAATACCGGTCGAGGGCAATGCTCCGCGCGTGCCACGTCGGCAGGGTCCGACGATAGCGCCGGCCGAGCCCGTCATGACGAAGAGACCGCTCGAGGGCAACGCTGCGCGGGGGCCGCGTCGGCAAGGCCCGACGATCGCGCCGGACGAGCCCGCGATGATGAAACGGAGGCCGGCCGAGAGGATCGACATGCGTCCTCCGCGTTCGCGAGAACCGGTGATGATGCCGCCCGGCGAGCCGATCATGGCGAGGAGCGGCGTCGAGCCGGCTGTCGCTGCGCCGCGCCGCGAGAATCCGGCGACCGTGCACGGCGATCGCATCGGCATCGAATTGTTAAAGCCCGGGCCGGTCAATCCCGGACCCGCCGCCTCGCCTCAAACGATGCTATTGGCAAGGCCCGGTTCGGAACTGCCGGGTCCACCGAAACCCGGAAAGCCTGCGGCCAAGCTGATCGAGAAATCCCGCACCAGCTTGATGGCCGGCGTGTCCTTCGTGCTCGACCACGGCGCGCCGCCGCCTCCGGGCGACTCGCCCGACGACAGCCTGACGGTGCGGGCCCGCTGGTCGTTCGAACGCGAATTGCGCAGGGGACTTCGGGTTCTCCTGGTCGCGACCCTGCTCGGCGGCGGCTGGCTGGTGTTCGTGCCGCTGGCGGGCGCCGTCGTGGTTCCGGGCAATCTCGTCGTTCAATCCAACGTCAAATCCATTCAACATCCGACCGGCGGCGTCGTCGCCGAGATCAAGGTCCAAAACGGGGCACATGTTCAAGCCGGGGATCTGCTGATCAGGCTCGACGCCACGCAGGCCCAAACCAGCCTCCAGGTGGTTAGCAAGCAACTGGACGAGGTGCGGGCAAAGCTGGCGCGGCTGAGCGCCGAGCGCGACGGCCTCGATCATTTCGAAATGCCGCGCCAGTTGGCGGCTCGGGCGACGGACGAGAACGTCGCAAGCGTGCTCGCTTCGGAGGAGACGCTGTTCAAGGCCCGTTTCACCGCGCGTCAGAGCCAGAAGGATCTTTTGCAGAGCAAGATATCGCAGCTCACCCAGGAGATCTCGGGATTGGAAGCCCAGATCACGTCCAAGGCGAAGCAGCTGGAGCTGATCCAGGGCGAACTTACCGGCGTGCAGGACTTGTATGACAAGCGGCTGGTGCCGCTGACGCGCCTGACGGCGCTGCAGCGCGAATCGGCGCGGATCGAAGGCGAGCGCGGGCAATTGGAGTCCACGATCGCCGAGACGAAATCGAAGATCGGGGAGGCCCAGCTCCAGATCGTTCGCACCGAGCAGGATTTTCGTACCGAGGTCGTCAAGGATCTCGGCGAGGCGCAAGCCAAGGAAGCCGAGCTTTCCGAGCGCGGCGTCGCCGCCCGCGATCTGCTCGACCGAATCGAAATCCGCTCGCCGACCTCCGGCCTGATCAATCAGCTTTCGGCGCACACCATCGGCGGCGTGATACGCGCCGGCGACACGATCATGGACATCGTCCCGGATTCGGACGATCTGCAGATCGAGGCGCGGCTGCAGCCCCAGGACATCGACCAGGTGCGTACCGGCCAGACGGCCTTCGTGCGCCTGTCCGCGTTCGACCGGCAGACGACGCCGCAGCTCGCGGGCCAGGTGTCGTATGTGTCGGCCGATACCAGCAAGGATCAGCAGTCGAACTCGTCGTATTTCACGGTCAGGGTCTTGCTGCCCGAGGAGGAGCGCCGTCGTCTCGCGGGGCAGCAGCTCGTGCCGGGCATGCCGGCCGAAGTGTTCATGCAGACCGGCAGCCGGACCATGATGAGCTACCTTTTCAAGCCGATCATCGATCAGATGCGGCGCGCCTTCGTCGAGCGGTGAGGGTTTCCAAGACGAGAGCGCGATGACGTCGAAATGAAATCGTCGGCGCGCTCTCATTCTCGTTTGAGGACCTTTTCCGGACACCGGCGCCCATTCATCGGGGTGTCGAGCGGGGGCACGCTCGCGCCCTGATCCTTCCAAGCACGCAAAGGTGAGATTTACGCTCGTCTCGCGCCGGCATGGCTCCGCGTCGCGAGTCGTGCGCGCGCGAGAACATCGTTGCGCGAACAGGCGCAACCGCCTGGAACCCGATCAACGGAATTTGTCGTCGAACACGCTGTTCTGTTGAGGCGTGAGATATTTTTATCGATATCCGAGAGTTGCCGTATTGAGATGGCCGACGAGGCAAACTGCAGACACGGTCGCGACATCTCAACGATCGACCGTCCGCGTGGGAGCGACACTTCTTCGCACGTGGAGGCGAGCACATGACCACTTTGCCAACGACCGCACGAACCGATGCGATCAACCTCTCGACTGACCTCGCGCAGGCCGGCACGGTCTACAACGATGCCACCCGTCTGCTCGACGGCGGATTGTGGAACACGCCGGCTGACGCCAACAACCAGCCCGCTTTTCTCGGCATGTATACGACCGACATCACCGCGGTGCTTGACGATGTCACCGCGGCGCTCGCCAATCCGAACGGCGTAACCGTGAGCGGCAACGCGTTCACGTTGGCGGACGCCGATACGGCCGTGCTGCAGCAGGTCCAGGGCCAATTGCAGACGCTGTTGACGCAAGCCCCGCTCTCGATCGGCACCGGCGCCGATGCGGCGGCGGCGCAGCAGATGCTGCACACCACGCAGATGGACATTCTCAATGAGATCAACGGCGACGCGGCGCTTGCCACCGCGCTCGGCGCCAATCGGTTTCCGACCGGCACCGGCGCCAACAATGTCGGCTTCCAGGCGCTTCCGGCAGGCTCCGATGCCGCGGATGCGCTGGCGGCGGCGACCGCGCCCAACGCGACCTTGGCGCAGATCGGCACGGTCTACAACGCCGCGGCCGATCTCGCCATCGGCGGGCTGAACCAGAACAATCTCACCCAATTCAACACGGACATGCAGGCGATTTCGACCGGCCTGACTAACCTGGTCAACAACCCGACGGCGCTCGCCGCCCTCGAAGCAGGGGAAGCGCCCGCCGACGCCGCGCTCACGACCCTCCATCTTCAGACGGTGCTCGGGCAGATCAACCTGCAAATCAATGATTTCGATGCGAAATACGCCACCGATCCCAACACGGCGGCGCGATCGACCAACGACAATCTGCTCGACATCATCGATATCGTCCAGAACGACGCGGCGTTGAACATGGCCGCGGGAGGCAACGGCACGCCCGCACCCGTCGGCGGGTTTGCCGAGATGCCGGCCTATCTCGACAACGGAAATGGTATGCCCGGAACGATCACACAGTTCCAGGACGACCAGCCGCAGACCAATTTCTGGGCTCAGTTCCTGGCTGAAGCCAATGTCATCAACAACCAACTGACCAATGTCGCGGCGGGAAACAACGCCACGGCCACGGAGCTTGCGTCCCTGATCACCGAGATCCAGAATTATCAGCAGTTCGGGGCCTCCTTCGATCAAGCCCAGGGCGGGACGTTCGGAGCACGCTTCGATAACGAACTTCTTGGAGGCACGCTGCAAGCCGACACCAACGCCGCCGTGCATGGATTGACCGGCATCATGAATGGCGACACCGGCGCGGCCCTGGCGGCCGACCAGGCTGAAATCACAGCCGCCGGCTCGGGCTTTGCCGCCGATGCCATGGATGTTTCCGGCAACAACATTCCTGTCGGCGGCGGCGCCTATGTCGGCACCGCAACCACGGTCGCGGGTGCGACGTCGGTTGGCGGCGTAGCCCAGGGCACGATCCCGGTCGGGCCCGTCGCATCGGCGACGACGGGTCTTTCTTCGGATCCCAATGCAGGGCAGGCCGCGCAAGGCGGACAGGCAGCTCAGAGCGGACAGGCCGCGCAAGGTGGACAAGCGGCACAAAGCGGGCAGGGCGGTCAGTCGGCGGCTTCGGCCGGACAGGGTGCACAAGGCGGACAGGTCGTCAACGCCGGAAATCCCGCCGATCACACTGGCCCCGCCGATCATACAAGTCCCGCAGACCACGGAAGTCCTGCGGACCTCGCCATGATGGACCACGGCATCGGTCACATGCCGAACCAGTTCGAACTGATGTGGCATCACGTCTGATGATGGGCAGGTAACGCGACCCGCTGCCCGTCAAACGCGCTTCTGGCGCCCTGCCGCAGTTATTGAGCGACAGGGCGTCAGGCGCCGACCGCGTTTTTCGCAATGACATTGCGGTAGAACGACACGCTGAGCTTTGGCGTCCGGCGGAGCGTCTCGAAATCGACGTGGTACAGTCCGAAGCGCTTCTCGAAGCCGAAGATCCATTCGAAATTGTCCATCAGGCTCCAGAGGAAGTAGCCGCGGACCGGCACGCCTTCGGCGGTCGCGCGCTGCAACTGCGTCAGATAGTTGCGCAGGTACATGATGCGGTCGAGATCGTAGATATTGCCATCCTTGGAAATCTTGTCGTCGGACGAGGTGCCGTTCTCGGTGATGTAGATGGTGTCGACGTTCCAGATCTTGGCCGACAGCCGCGGCACCCAATAGGCGGTCTCCGGCGCGATCCTGAGCCAGTCCGAATTCATGTGCGGAAACGAGGCCGGGAACGGCAGCACGTCAAAGCCGGGCGGACGGTCGGATGCGACGACGTAATATTGCGGCGCGTAGATGTTGAGGCCGAGAAAGTCGATCGGCGAGGAAATGATCTTCAACTCCTCCTCGGTGTATTTCGGCGCGTCCTTGCCGGCGTATCTGAGAAACGCCTCGGTATATTTGCCTTCCAGCATCACGTTCAGGAAGCCCGCGTTCAACTCGCGCGTGGCGATTTCCGCGGCGCGGACGTTTTCCGGCGTATCGATCGCCGGCACGCAGGCCGCGATGTTTTCGGCCGGACCGACCTTGGTGCCTGCGCGCCCCTGAGCGCGCACGGCCTGAACCGCAAGCCCGTGCGCGAACGCGACGTTGTGGCGGACCTGGTTCAGTTGCGCCGGTGGCAAAGTCAGCCCCGGCGCATCGATGCCGTAGCCGTAACCGAAATTCACGAACCGCCCGGATTCGTTGACCGTGAAGATGTACTTGACGCGGTCGGTCAGGCGCTTGGCGACGTAGCCCGCGTAGTCGGCGAATGCCTTGGAAGTCTCGGTGGATTGCCATCCGCCAAGCCGATCCTGCAGCGCCTGCGGCAGGTCCCAATGATAGAGCGTCGCGAACGGCTCGATGCCGTTGGCGAGCAGTTCGTCCAACAGGCGGTCGTAGAAATCGAGGCCCTTCGGGTTTGGCGTCCCGGTGCCTTCGGGAAACACGCGCGGCCACGCGATCGAAAACCGGTAAGCTTTCGCGCCCAATTCCTTGATCAGGCCGACGTCTTCCTTGTAGCGGTGAAAATGATCGTTGGCGCGATCGGCGGTGCTGTGATCGGCGATCTTGCCCGCCGTGTGGCTGAACGTGTCCCAGATCGAAGGACCGCGGCCGTCTTCATTGACGGCGCCTTCGACCTGATAGGAGGAGGTGGCCGTGCCCCAGATGAAGCCGCTCGGGAAACTTGCCGGAGTAGCCGAAGCGGGCGCTGGATTGGCCGGGCTGACTTGCGACAGCGCCGGAGCGGTCATCATTCCGAGGCCGGAGAGCCCGGCAAGCTTGCCAAAGTGCCGGCGTGAGAACTTACCGAGCATTGATGTCCCCCGTGATATTCGTTTGGTCCGGCATCGAACCCTGCAGCATCCTGGCGGACTGGTACGGATCGATCTGATAGGCGGAAATCCGGTCGATCTCGAATTCGACCATGACCGGCGATTCCCCGTCGACGACGCCGACGCCGCCGAAATATTTCGAACCCATCGCCAGATTCACGATCATGTACATCGGATCGTCGAAACCGACCGGCACCTTGATGTCGGAGACGGGCTTGCGGTCGATGAAATAGATGATGCGATCCCGCTGACACAGCATGCCGTAGTTATG
>Ga0137403_10003344_pt1 | contig 19281 bp, 22 predicted proteins | sample CZOMad2_1_16fung_FD_122057 | JGI IMG/M metagenome (GOLD analysis project Ga0137403, IMG submission 122057) | Vadose zone soil fungal communities from Angelo Coast Range Reserve, California, USA - CZOMad2_1_16fungal (Hybrid Assembly) | ecosystem: Environmental > Terrestrial > Soil > Vadose zone...
CCACTGCGTTTCAAGCTGCACTTTCATTTCCTCTGCACGCTCCCTGAAGAAATCCGACAAAAGCATAATTTCCGCCTAAAGGTGAGGGTCTTAAACCAGTATTTCGAAGATTTCTTTCGCGAACAACTTCATGTACCTACTCAAGTTGACTGACATTTTGCGATTTTCGGCACCGTGACGTCGCTTTAATTCTGGGGGTATAGAGTCATCAAGTTCCTTCGCCCTGAGGGAGACGAATAGGTGATCCCAGATTAGCCGCTGGAGTCTTTCTTGAGTCCCCGCAACGGCGGTGCCCGCGCATCCCTCGCACGGTCCTCCGGCCTTAGTCGGACCCTGCAATCCAGTCCCGAAAGTGGCCCCCGCGCGGGCTCCGATGGGGCCAAAAGCCAACGGGGAGCAAAGGGCATATGGCCGTCGATACCTTGCGCCACTTGCTGGCCTTGCATGTCACCCCCGCAAACGAACAAGATCACGCGCAGGTGGCGCAACTGGCCGAGCAGGAGCAAGACGTCACGGACGCCTCGGCGGTCTAAGTGATTACCTGGGCGAGCGAGTGAAGCGGCGGCATGCAGGACTTCTTTGAGTTGGGCAGGGGTTGGTAGCAAGGATGGCGCCTTCTTGCTGTGCACAGTTGCTCTGTCTCGGGTGGCCAGCTAATCGAGGACGTGCGATGACGAGGTTTGAGCGCGGCGACAAGGATCATCATCGCTGCTACACACCGGGAACCCTCCAGGGTATGGGTTCCAAAACCACCTTGGTACCTGGACGCGTCTGGGCGCATGGAAGGGGAAACATTCCTAGCGGTACACGTGGCGTCGTGCCCCCGATGCCGCGAGAGGAACATGGGGGAGGCGCATGCTCGCAACCCCTCCCCAATGCGACCCCCGCGGTTGATCATGACGACGATGTTGCATCGCAGATGTGCCTGGCCGAGCTGCTGCCGCCAGCGAGGGCACCAGGTAGAATCACTTCTTCAGAGATTCGTCACCCAATACATCCAGCAACGCTCGCCCATGAGTTCCTGTGCGACCCTGACTCTGCACGACAACCGCACGGCAAGAATGCTGTCCGGGCGGCTCATCCGAGGCAACTGAGACCCTATCACGACCGGTCGTACCGACAGGATTTCGAGCAGTTAATGGCGCTAGAACGGTTTAGAGTTCACCTTCTGACGATTAACAGAAGGTAGGAGAGCAAAGGTGCACCATGAAGCCGTCAGACTCTTTAGAGAACGAATTGAAACAGCTCATCGTGACAACCCTTAGGCTGGAGGATATTCGTCCACAGGATATAGACAGCGAGCAGCCTCTTTTTAACGAGGGTTTGGGGCTTGATTCTATCGATGGTTTAGAATTAGGAATAGCAATTTCCAAAATATATAAAATTGATCTGAGTCATGATCCTGAGGAAAACAAGCATTACTTTGCAAATGTCAGAAACCTTGGATCTTTCATCAGTCAAAAAATGATTGAAAAGCAGGAGTAGTGGCATTGGATATCGACAGAAAATGTTTGGGTTTATGGCTAACTAGAGTACAGAGAGGCCGTGACCACACATCCGCTGCATCAGCGTGGGTGTGACCCGTTTCGTATTGACCATGACTTCATACGTCGCCACGGAGAGATGCAGGGCTCGCGTATGGACCCCATGGAAGGCGCGCAGATCGGTCCGAAGCTCCGCGCCGGCCCCTTCACAGGTACGGCCGTGCACTTCATGTCGGCTCTCTTCGTCAGCATTGCGCGCCCACTCGTGCCCGCCGTGGCGGACAGTGGCATGGCACGGATGGCTCCCCCGATAGCGCTACCCCTCATCGGTAGAGAGCCGCGTGCTGCCCGCAGGGCGGACTTCATTTTCAAGAAGCTGTTTCCTCCGAAGGCGTGAGATGATGAGCACCATTATTCCAGTCCATCAACTCCTGACGGCGGATTATCCCTCTGAACATACTGTTTGCTGGCATCCCCGCAAAACGTGGGCTGAACTGCAGGGGATGGCTGCCGGGATTGTGTCTCAACTCTCGGAGCCTGCCGACAAACCGTGGCTGTTAGCACTTGACTCCGCCTTCCATTTCGCTGCGGCATTGCTGGCCTGTTGGCAAAAAGGCATTACGCCGGTCGTCGCCCCTGACACCCAGCCGGGCACCATACAACAGTTGCAATCGGTGATTGCAGGGATCATTACTGACCGCCGGATTACCGAGATAGACAGGCTCATCGTGTCTCCGATCGCAACAGATCGCCTTCTTGTCTGGGTGGCACGTGCACCGCAGGACCGAGCGCTGGAGCTCTTCACATCGGGCAGTACCGGCATACGTAAACGCATCCCCAAAACTTTTGCGCAATTAACCAACGAATTAGCGATGTTACATCGGCAGTGGGGAGGCAAGCTTCAAAGTGCTCCACACTTTGCGACGGTCTCTCACCTACATATCTATGGGCTCTTGTTCAGACTGCTCTGGCCTTTGTGCGGTGGGGATGTCTTTCTTGACCGTAGTGGTTTGTATTGGGAAGAAATTCTCGGTCAACTTCCCGCTGGTGCGGCAGCGATTATTTCTTCTCCAGCGCATCTCATCCATCTGCCACAAGTGGCCAGGCAATACCGTCACGATTGGCGGAATATCGCGATTTTTTCATCAGGGGGCCCATTAGGCAGAGAAACAGCCCTGCATATTGCTGAGGTCTGCGGCCAGGCACCTATAGAGGTCTTGGGTTCGACGGAAACCGGAGGGATCGCTTTTCGGCAACAAACCCGTAGCCTGGATTGGCCTTGGCACCCGTTTCCAGGCGTGACGATCCGTGTGCAAAACGGTTTATTAAAAGTGCGTTCCCCGTTTTTGCCCAAGCCAACAGCCTGGTTGCGCACTGGTGATCGTGCCGAACTCGTCGGTGAGCAGCGATTCCGTTTGCGAGGGCGTGCTGACCAGATTGTGAAACTGTCAGAGAAGCGCCTTTCGCTGACAGCTATGGAGAGCAAACTCTCACAGCACGAAGCCGTGGAAGCGGCCAGAATGATTCTTCTCCCGCCTCAGTCCCACATGGAACGCTCTCATCTCGCTGCGGTTGTCGTGCTCACCCGGCAGGGACGACGCTTGTTGGAAGAGGTTGGGACATTCTCGTTGATTGGCACGTTGCGGGACCATTTAATGCACGACTTTGAACCGGTCATCTTACCCCGCCTGTGGCGCTTCCCCGAGGCGCTGCTGTATAACACCCAAAGGAAAGTCGCAGTGGAAGACCTTCTAGCACTCTTTCAAGAACCTCGGCGTGACCAACCCACAGATCCTCTGCTGTTGGCGAAGGAAGATACCGACGCTGGGTACGTGCTCCAATGCAAAGTTCCGGAAAACCTGTATTACCTGCGAGGACACTTTCCACAAGCCCCGGTTGTTCCTGGGGTCTGCCAATTGCGTTGGGTGATTCAAAGCATCGAGACTTACTCGGGGAGGAGATTGCATCTTACCTCTATGGAAGCCGTGAAATTTCACCACCTGCTGGTGCCGGGACAAACGTTCTTTCTAGAAGCTCGATTAGACCGCGAAGCCAGCAAATGGGGGTACCGTATTTTCTCGGAGGAGCAGACCTTTGCGTCCGGGCGTCTGCTAGTGACCCCATGATTAACCCATGTATGGTCATTCCCATCTATAATCATAAAGCCACCATCGCCGGTGTGCTCGATCAGGTGGCTCCGTTCGGATTACCCTGCATCATCGTTGATGATGGCTCTGACATAGCGACCCGCCATGTGCTTGCGGAACAAGAGAAGCACCGCCCATGGATGCAAGTCCTGCACCACCTACAGAACGGTGGGAAAGGGGAGGCCGTGAAAACAGGCCTCCGGCGCGCCGATGAGCTCGGTTACTCGCATGCCCTCCAGATTGATGCTGATGGTCAACACGAGACTCGGGACATTCCCCGCTTTCTTGCTGAAGCTGAGGCCTGTCCCCAGGCACTGGTACTCGGGAAACCCGCTTTCGGGGAAGACGCTCCCATGTCGAGGCGCGTCGGCAGAAGAATCTCGCAATGGTTGGTGTGGGTAGAAACGCTTTCGCTGGCCATTGGTGATCCGCTGACGGGTTTTCGCGTCTATCCTGTGCGGGCGGTCGCGGCTCTCATGCAGAAACAACGTCTCGGCTCCTGTATGGATTTTGACCCGGAAATTGCGGTACGGCTCTATTGGCGAGGCGTGCCGATTCGAAACGTGGTGACAGCGGTGATATACCCCCAGGACGGCAGCTCTCACTTTCGAGTTGTGCGAGACAATGTGCGACTGAGCTGGCTCTATACGCGTTTGTTCTTCGGCATGTTGTGTCGTGTGCCATCGTTACTCCGGATGAAGAAAAGCCTATGAAACCACCCTTGTGGGCCAAGATACCAGAGCGTGGGTCACAATGGGGTATCCGCATCGTGCTGTTCCTGTTGAACACCGTGGGCTATGGCGTCGCCATGCTGACTCTTGTGCCGATTGCGGGGTATTTTTTTCTCACCGGGCGCGCGGCGCGAGGCGCCTCTCTGGCCTATTTGCAGCGCTTACACCGAGTCCATCCTGAGGTCAGCGGCCCGCCATCGCTGTGGAAGAGTTATCTCCACCATCTTCACTTCGCGCTCACACTTCTCGACCGTCTATGGCTCTGGCAGGGGAAGCTGGAGAAATTTCATTTTCAGGACCACGGACGGCAGTACTTACAACGCCAAGATGGCAAAGGCATGCTCTTATTAGGTGCCCATCTCGGAAGCTTTGATGCCCTGCGCACCTTTGCCCTGGCAGAGGGTTTCAAGATCCACATCGTCATGCATCGCGGGCATGCGCAAAAAATCAACGCTGTGCTCAATGCGTTGCACCCTAATACCAATCTTAGAGTCATTGAACTCACACCGGGCGACATGGAGATGGTGTTTGTATTGAAAGACTATGTCGAGCGTGGAGAGATGATCGCCATGGTAGGGGATCGCATTCCGCCTTATGCCAAACAACGTGTGACTTGGCTACCCTTTCTCGGGGAAAAGGCCCCTTTTCCACAACACGCATGGCTGTTGGCTAGCCTCTTGGAATGTCCGGTCTGCTTAACCATTGGGCTGCGAACAGGGCATCGCCAATACTCTGTATTTGCCGAACCCCTTGCCGAGCGCGTAGAGCTCCCCCACCCAGAGCGCGAACAGCGTTTGCAAGACTACATCGCACATTACGTGCGACGTTTAGAAGAGCTCTGTTGTACTTACCCGTACCAATGGTTTAATTTCTACGATTTTTGGAGCCTCCCTGATTAATCATCGTCTTGGGCAAATTTATCTCACTTGGCGAGTCGCACTGGGGGGTTTTTTGCTATGTGCCTTTTCTTCCGTAGCTCTCGGCGCCGGTGAGCTTTCTTGCCCACCTTGGGAGAACTTCGCGCAGGAAGCGATTAGACCGACCGAGATTCCTGCGAAATTAACCCAGATCTTGCTGTATCACAAAGGTTATGGGTTATTTGCGAAATTTGCAGAAGAAAAAAAAGTGCTCATCTTACAGCGGCCCTTGCGATCCACAGGTCAAGTCATTTTTTTGCCGCAGAAGGGCCTTTATCGTCAGCTTGTCACCCCTTTTCAACAAGAATTGTTGATCACCCTCAGAGCCGTACACCAGCGCGATTACCAAGGCAGAGTTGAGACCATGACGTTGGATAAATTACCTTTTGCCAAGGCCTTAGTGGAAGGATTGTTGACGGTGTTCTCCGGAGCGTGGGAATCCATCCATAGCCATTTTCAGGTGTATTTCTTCTCCGCAGATCCTCAATGGAGATTAGGTCTTCTACCCAAACACACGATGATGTCGCAGATAATCTCTTGTATCCTCCTGGAGGGCGAAAGCCACCAAGTGCTCAGTCTGTGGGTTCACGAGACCAATGGCGACATAACTCATGATCGGTTCACAGATTCGCGCATCCTTACCCCCGAACAATGGGGCGAGTATCAATGGCATTTCGGGTGGGGGCATTGATACGAGGCCCTAGACCGCTATGATTAGCAAGCACACTGCGCTCGCTTGGCTAGTTATCCTCATTGTCTTATGTAGTCTTTCCACCTATCAAATTAAACAACACTGGCGCATTCAAACGGATATCCTGGCCCTACTCCCGCAGGACGCCGACGAGCCTCTGGTGCAGATCATCAGGCAGACGCTAGCGGGAGAGCTCGGGCGGACAGCCTTCTTCCTGGTAAGTCACGCTCAGTCGCAGATTGCCCGTCACGCCACCCGCCAACTCGGCCAACTCATGGACGCGAGTCCTGTATTTGCCGCTGTGCAATGGGATTATAGCAAACAGCAAAAGGCATTCTTTGAGTTTTACTTCCCATTCCGCTATCAATTCATTAGTCCAGCCATGCGTCGATATTTGCAGCGCAATGATGGCTATCAATTTCTCATTGACCATCTCACCAAAGAGCTGTACCAGCCATTTTCATCTTGGACGACGAGACTCTTGGAAGAGGATCCATTACTGTTTTTTCCAGAGTTAATGAAGGATTTTAGCAAAAATCTCATGCACCTGAACCACACAGATAGAAGCTACAGCATGAATCGAGATAAAGATACTTCCCCTAATGAAGACAGTCTCGTAGGAGACACTGAGGCAGGTCTAAAGATTGAACATGGGATGATTTGCACCAGATATAATAAACGTTATTACTATTTTATTACTGCACAACTCGCCTCCAGTCCTTTTGAGGAACACACTCAGGATCAATTGGAGGAGAGTTGGCGCAAATGGTCAAATCAACTCATGCAAATCACTCCTGGGCTTGAGCTGACCCATACATCAGTAGCACGCTTTGCATCCTCAATGCGGAACGAGATGCAAACAGATATGTTTCTTATCGGTATTGGTTCAACAGTTGGTATCATTTTCTTGATCATCCTTATTTTTCGCTCAGTTCAACACCTTTTCATAGCCTTTATTCCACTTGTTGTAGGGCTATGGAGCGCTTTGGGATTATCTCTGCTTGTTTTTGAAGACCTGCATACGTTTACTCTTGTATTCGGCTCTAGTCTTATTGGCGTGTGCATTGATTATAGCATGCATTACTTTGCTCACCATCGCGTTTCCCAAACGTGGGAATCGATCACAACCATGCGAGCTATTTTTCCTGCAGTTGGTCTAGGTGCACTCACTACTATTTTGAGCTATATTGGCGTTGGTCTTACACCGTTGGTAGGCCTGCAACAAATTGCTTTTTTTGCTTCATGCGGTATTGCTATATCTTTTTTCTCTGTTGTTTTTTGGTTCCCCTTCTTCTTGCGAGGTACTCATCCACTTGCTTCTCATACCCCAGTAGTTTATCAATGGTTAAAATATTTCTTGATTTTTTTGAGAAGGCATAAAAAGCTAATCTTGATGTTGCTAACCATCGTTATGTTATTAAGCGTAAAGGGTTTTTTTGATCTGGAAGTAAGTGATAGCCCCTTAGTCCTCAAGTCGTTCCCTACGGATTTGTCCAACCAAGACCGTATCATACGAGACATAATGGGAATATCCGAGGCACAACAATATCTCTTCATAGTCGGCAAAACACCCGAAGAAGTTTTGCAACGGCTTGAAAGATTTCAAGATTATATCTATTTAGAAAATGAGTACTTTGGGGCAGAATTAGGTTCGATGGTCACCTCGTTTCTCCCAAGTGAACAACGCCAGCGCGAAAATATGCGGTCCATGAAGAGACTACTCACGCATGAAAAAGCGATATCGAGTACGCTTGAGTCGATCGGGTTACCTGAGAGGGATATTCAGAAATTTTTTCAAGATGTGGCAGCTGACCCAGAAACATTCCTGACATGGGAATCATGGTTAAATCACGATGTCTCTGTTGGGCTGAGAAGTTTTTGGGTTGGTAATATCCCTGATGGGACATCCATATTGGTAAGGCTTCACAAGGTGACCGATGTGAAGAGGATTAAGGAGGTGATCGCATCTTTTGAAGGCATACGCTACGTTGACAACATGCACGACTTTGCTCTTATTTTAGAGACTTATCGGAAAAACATTATGGTCTTGGTCATAGGGGCTTACGTCGTTATTCTTGCCCTACTGATCTGGAGATATCGTCTGCGCGGTTTCATCGTGATGCTACCACCGGTTTTATCAGCCTGCATTACTGTGGGTTTTCTAGGTCTTTTGGGACAGACATTTCATTTGCTGCACTGTCTGTCCTTGCTCCTCGTTCTTGGTATGGGGGTCGACTACGCAATTTTTTTGGCGGAAAGCGATCCTGCCTCGGAGCCTACGACATTTTTAGCCTTGACCTTGGCGACCGTGACAACGATACTGTCGTTCGGTCTGTTGAGCTTTAGCAGTCAGGCAGCCCTGAGGGCCATTGGATTCCCCACATTCGTGGGGATTTTTTGGGTGTGGCTACTTTCACCGCTAGCCATGTGTGGACGCGTGCGAGGATGATTGCGCTCTTTGTAGTCGCAATGCTGCTTATGGGATGTGCTAGTCCGCCCCGTACGGCATCCCATCAGGAATCATTACGCTATTACCCATTACTCCTCCCAAGTAGCTATGGAGGCACGTTAGCCATTGAACAGTTCTTGGATGGATGGGCCAAGGGGGAACATTTCCAATTGCACTCCCAGCTTGAAATTGATGCTCATCAGATACTGGTGTTGGGCTTTACGGCCTTCCAGACGAGGGCGTTCGCTTTGCGGTACGATGGGAAATCCGTGGATTTTGAGAACTTTACCGATCGTAGGCTGCCATTCCCTCCTGTAATGATCATTTCAGACATACAAAAAATATTGTGGCCTACTTTACCTAATCAAGATGGTTGGAGCATTGTGGACGACGCCGTAGGAAGGATACGCCTCGTGTTCTTTGAAGGCGACGTGGTGACCCGTATTCAGTATCAGGGAACATCACCCCTCGATGGGGACGTCGAATTAGTAGACTTGCTATACGGGTATCAGTTTCGGATTCGTACCCTAAATATCTGGGGTGGGTAATGCAACGCTTTTCCCTTACAGCACTGGGGATGGTCAATGCGCTGGGGAGTAATTTGAGCGACATCTCGGCCGGTGTATTCAATGCTGATACGACCCGACTCAGTCCGCATCGCTTACGCACGACCGGTGCCACGGTTTCTGTGGGCCGGGTGCCTGACCCTCTCCCAGACTTACCCGCGGGTTTCCAAGCCTTTCAATGCCGAAACCATCGGTTGGCGTGTGTCGCCTTTCGACAAATTGCAGATGAGGTGAACGTGTTGCGAGACACCGTCGGCCCAGAACGCATTGGGGTCGTCATTGGTTCGAGTACCTCTGGCCTTGACGTAAGTGAGACGGCTTTTTTCCACTGGCAAGCCACCGGGACATTGCCCGGGTATTACCACTATGAGACGCAGCATGAAATGGGGAGTATCGCCCAATTCATCGCCCGTCTCGGAGGGCTTCATGGGCCAGCCTATACTGTGTCCACAGCCTGTTCCGCGAGTGCCAAGGCCTTCGCGTCTGCCCACAGCCTCCTGGCTTCAGGGTTTTGCGATGCGGTCATTACTGGAGGGGTGGATGCGCTGTGCGATCTCACGCTGAATGGATTCGAAGCCTTGAGTTCGCTTTCCCGAACGATCAGTAAGCCAATGAGCAAAAATCGTGATGGGCTCAACATCGGCGAGGGTGCGGCGCTGTTCATCTTGACGCGCGATCAAGGCCCCATGCAACTGTGTGGCGTTGGCGAGAGCTGTGACGCTTATCACATGTCGGCGCCGCACCCTGAGGGTATTGGAGCCGAAGCAGCGATACGCCAGGCGCTGCACGAGGCCCATTTACAGCCGGCGGATATCCATTACCTCAACTTACACGGCACCGGGACCCCCTTAAACGATGCCGTGGAGGCCAAAGCGGTCCGACGGCTCTTTGGTCATGTGCCCTGTAGCTCCACCAAGCCGACCATCGGCCACTGTCTCGGCGCCGCTGGGGCTATGGAAATAGGTTTTTGTTGGTTGGCGTTACAGCATGGACAAAACGGTATATACCCACTCCTCCCACATGCATGGGATGAAGAGCCAGACGAGACTCTCCCCGAACTTCACCTGGTGTGCCGCGGTGACACGCTTGAGCAGGGCAGTCCAGTATATTTTATGAGCAATTCCTTTGCGTTTGGTGGAAATAATTGCGCAGTCATTATTGGGCGCTTCGGCTAACCAGGATCGTGCTACCGGATGTCTCCATCGTCACACCTCATGACGACGGCCTACTTGCAGCATTGGACGGGCTGGGCTCCTGGACTGCCTGATCGGGTAAGCTGGGAGCAATGGCTGGGACAGGGCGCACCACACGTTGCCCAGCCCGACAGTCCTGCTTGTGCGCAGATCCCCCCGCTGTTGAGACGACGATGCAGCTTTTTGGCGAGAATGGTCTTGGAGGTCGCTTTCCGCGTGTGTGAGGAGACGCAGACGCCCCCACACCAAGTTCATACCATCTATTGTTCCCGCCACGGGGAGATGCAAACGCTGCGCACACTGTTTGACGACCTTGCTGCGGCATCCCCCCTTTCGCCCACCTTCTTCGGCAATGCGGTGCATCACACGCCTACGGGGTATTGGAGTATCACGGCTCAGAACCCGTTGATTTCGAGGACGATTAGTGGCGGAGAGGCGAGTTTCGCCTACGGCTATCTCGAAGCGTCGTGCTTACTGCGCCAATACCCCGAACAGCCAGTTTTACTCGTCGTTGCCGACGAAATCCTCCCCGAACCCTTTGCATCCGCCCAACACTCACCACCATTCTCGTATGCCGTCGCGTTGCTCCTGTGTGCGGATGGCAACGAAGGGAGTATCCCACTGCAATTTGGGCAGTCTGATCCAGGTACGACCAGAGCACCGGTGTATTACAGCGAGCCGGTATGGGACTTTCTGCACTGGCTGGTCTGTGATCAGGACCAAGCTCAGTTCATGACTTCCGCAGGAGGTTGGCAATGGCAGCGGTGCACTATCCCCCCCTCGAGCAGCTCTTGCCCTACAGGCCGCCCATGATCCTGATCGATCGGATGATCGACGCCACGGATATGGGGAGTATGTGCGAAGTCACGATCGGGCCCCAGACCCTTTTTATCGAACCGGAAGGAGTGCCGGCTTTCGTCGGCCTCGAGTATATGGCCCAGACCGTGGCGGCGTACGGCGGATACAAATCCTACCTTGCCGGAGAACCCATGGCGATAGGGTTTTTATTAGGAACTCCTCAGTTGAAGACCTATTGCCAGTTCTTTGACTATGGACAAACGTTGCAGATTCAGGCGACCCACGTCTGGGGTGACGACGAGCTCATGCAGTTTCATTGCATGATCCAGGATGCCTTGACGGGCAAGCTCCTCCAACAGGCAGAACTCACTGTCTTCAAACCTCAAGACTTACAAGCGTATCTACACGGGATCGGTAGATGAGCAAGAGGGTACTGGTCTCGGGCGGTAGTCGCGGTATCGGCCGCGCCACTGCGATGGTGCTGTCTGCCCAAGGCTATCAGGTAGTCATTAATTATCTTCGCAATCACGAAGCGGCGACAGAGACCCTGGGAGCAATCGAAGCTGCAGGAGGCTCTGCCTACCTTCTGCCCTTTGATGTGGCGGATCGGGAAGCTGCGAAAGCAGCCATTACCCACGATATAGAAACGCGCGGACTTTACTGGGGCGTCGTCTCTAACGCTGGGATTGCCGCTGATGCAGCCTTTCCCTTGCTTGCCGGCGCCGATTGGGATCGTGTCTTACACACCAACCTTGACGCCTTCTATAATCTGCTCCAGCCCGTAGTGTTGCCCATGATCCGGGCACATCAGGGGGGCCGAATCATCACGCTTTCGTCCGCAGCCGGGCTTGTGGGCAATCGCGGTCAAACGAACTATGCCGCCTCGAAAGCTGGGATTATCGGTGCGACGAAAGCCCTTGCCCAAGAACTGGCCAAACGGCAGATCACGGTCAACAGTGTCGCTCCAGGATTCATTGACACGGACATGATTGCGGCTCTGCCCAAGGACGAACTACGACGCATGATCCCCATGCAGCGCTTTGGGAAACCGGAAGAAGTGGCTGCGCTGGTCGCATTTCTCTTGTCAGAAGCGGCGGCTTATATCACCGGCCAGGTCATTTCCGTCAACGGCGGGCTGGTATGACACGCCGTGGGGTGGTGACGGGTATGGCCTCGTAGACCGGGCGTATTCGAGTTTGGAAACACGCCCCAGCCCTATGTTATCAGAAGGAGACGGTTCGTGAACCGGAATGTATTGCAGCTTGGCTGTGCCATCAGTCTACTGCTCTGTGTCCCTAGCCTGAGTTTTGGCGCAAGAGCAGAACCCATCTACGATGCAACAATCCGCGTGCCAGCCACGGTAAAAATGGCGGATATGGCGAATGCGATTAAGAGCGCACTGGTTGCACGGGAATGGACGGTCCAGAGGGAAGAAACCGGTGTGATCGAGGCCAAACTTTTTGTGCGTTCTCACACCGCCGACATTCGTATCCCCTTCGACAAGGAATACGTCCACATTCAATATGTTTCTAGCACGAACCTTCTCTATGATGAGAAACACGGCATAAAATACATTCATCGGAATTATAATAAATGGATCAAACTCCTCGACCGGGATATCGCCAACAGATTGGCTCTGCTCAATTAGGTGCAAGGGAGATATGCCTGTGCCACACACGCCTGCGTTGGGAAATAGCTGCGAGGTGTTGATCATTGGTGGCGGCCCGGCTGGATCTACGGCAGCGGCCCTGTTGGCCAAGCGCGGTCGGCGGGTCGTGGTGATTGAAAAAGACAGGCATCCCCGATTTCACATCGGTGAATCGCTGCTGCCATTGAATCTCGCGTTGTTCGAGCAGCTGGGCGTGCATGAGCAAATCGAGGCGATCGGGATGGTCAAACGCGGTGCCGAATTCGTTTCGACCGATTACGATCGAACCATCACATTCAATTTTGCCGATGCCTGGAACAAGACCTGGACGTCCGCATACCAAGTGCGACGCTCGGAGTTCGATCACATCTTGTTGAAGAATGCCTCAGCTAGTGGCGCGGAGGTATACGAAGAACACCGTGTGACCGACATTCAATTCGACGACGGTGGAGCGGACATCGTCGTCACCACCGCCGACGGCACCGATCAGAAGTGGCGTGCCGCATACGTAGTCGATGCATCGGGCCGTGACACGTTTCTCGCCAGCCGCATGAAAATCAAGCGGCGCAATACAAAGCACGCGAGCGCCGCCCTGTATGGCCACTTCACGAATGTCCGACGGCTGCCCGGTGAAGCCGCAGGCAACATCAGCATCTTCTGGTTTGACCATGGCTGGTTTTGGTTCATCCCGCTGCGCGATGGCACGACCAGTGTCGGCGCGGTTTGTTGGCCTTATTACCTGAAATCCCGCCGTGCGTCGCCAACGGCATTTCTGCAGGAAACCATCGCCCGGTGTCTTCCGCTGGCGGATCGCCTCAAGGATGCGCAGCTGACCGGCCCTGCAACCGCTACAGGCAACTACTCGTATACCTCAAACCGCATGTACGGACCGCGTTACATACTGATCGGAGATGCATTCGCCTTCGTCGATCCCGTCTTTTCGAGTGGCGTTTATCTCGCGATGAATAGCGCCTCGGTAGCCGCCGAAGCGGTCCATCACAGTCTGGACAATCCCGCCTCGGCGCGGGTGCACTTTGCTGCTGTGGATCGACGCGTGCGTCGGGGCCTTAGGACGTTCCAATGGCTGATCTACCGCATGACGTCACCAGCGATTCGCCATCTGTTCATGAACCCCAACAACCAGTGGGGGATTCAGTCCGCCGTCATTTCGCTATTGGCGGGCGACGTCTACGGTAAGCGCGAAGTGGACCGCCGCCTGCGGCTATTCCGCGGGATATACTATCTCGTCTGTATTCGTTTCCTGCCACAGAGTTTCAACCAATGGCGACGGCGGCGCGCTGCCATTGCGCATCCGCCTGACCTGGTGGAGGCACGGGGGTGAAACCTATGCTCCGCGTCCCGGTTGAACAAGAGGTCAGAGCCCTATCGACGAGCCAGCCGAAGGAACATCTCGAGGCGGTAGAGCGTACCCATGACGTCGACTGGGCAAACCTCACGCTGCCAGACACCTGGCTAGACCAGCTCAATTTTAGAAACCCGGTGTCTATTGCCCGTTTGCTGACTCATCTGTTCCGCAAACCGCAAAGGGTGGTGATTCCCAGGGATTTGCCCGGCGTGGAGGGGATCCCAGAATACGCACTGCAGGAATTCCATAATCTTCCTAACGGTAATTATTCCGATGTGCTGACACGCGGCTATATCACCGGCTTTGATGCCTCTATGCTTGGTCAGATGAGACGGGTGCGAGCTCATATTGCTGAGCGCTTGGCGTCCTGTCACTCGGTTTTGGATCTCGGATGTGCCAGTGGCAACACTGCTGCCGCGATCGACGCCAACGGTGTCACTGACGTCTGGGGATTAGACCCATCCCCATATTTGTTACGACACGCGGCCCGGGATTATCCGCACATCCGATTTGTCCAAGGTGTGATGGAAAAACTACCTTTTCCAGGTCAGCGGTTCGACGGGGTTTCTGCCTGTTTTGTGTTCCACGAAGTACCTCCGTTCTACATTCGGCAGGCACTCGGAGAAATCTCTCGCGTGTTAAAACCGGGCGGCATATTGGTGATCGCGGAGCCCTCCCCCATACAGTTACGACACTCCTTTTTCTCCATGCTAAAAAAGTACGGGTGGAAAGGTGGGTATTTTCAACTCCTGGCACACGTGGTACACGAACCATTTGTCGAGGCATGGCATAAATTCGCCTTGGCGGATGAGGCAGCTAAAAGAGCGCTCAATATGCTGGAGGAGGATGATGGGATGCCGGTGAAATGTTGGCTACTACGGCGGGGTCCGATGGCAAAAGCTCATTTCCCCAGCGGGCAGGCCAACCCGTGATGGTGAAGCCCTGTGGAAGGCGATGGCGAGCTAACTGATACTCATCCCTTCCAGGGCTTGTGCTGCTTGGCGCACTTCTGCCGCCAATGCCCTATCGTGATGCAGGGGATGAAAGTTCGTCGCAAGGTCGGCCCATATCGTTCCCACCCCAATGCTTCGCCGGTCGAGGTAGGTCCATTGGGTGACCGCCAGTGCCAGTGAACCGATGATGAGCCAGGCAAGCCGGACCATGTCAGCCACCGTGTTTGCACCGTTCAGTGCCATCGGGACATGATCCTGATTGCCTAGGTTGGTAGGCAAGGCAGTTAGTGTCGCCGGGTATGCGAGTTGGCGAATTTTTGCCGCGAACGAGGTAGCGGCGATTTGAACGCCTGCCAATCCACTTGCGGGCCCTGGATTAGGCGTGAGCATGGGAGGTTTCCCCCCGTTGTGGTGAGGATCGAGCAAGAGCGCAAGCTGTCGTTCTGCAAGAAACGCCAATTGGTGGACACCAAGCGCCTGTTGGTCGGAGCACAGTGCCACAGGCAGAGCATGAAAATTGCCTCCATGGAGGACGTTCCCCTGCCATGTGATAGGATTATCCGTACAGCCCAACGCCTCGCGCATCAGGATGCCCTCTTGCATGCTTAAATGGTCAATCACCGCGCCGATCACCTGGGGTGCGCATCGCAAACTATACGGTTCCTGCAGCGGACGCCCAGATGTTACCGGCGCTCCTGGCATAAGCTCCGAGCGAATCCACTTCGCCGCCTCAATATGGCCTTCGTGCCCCCTCACCTCCGCAACGCCTGGGGAATAAGGCATGGGGTCCACCCCCAGAAGATAGGCTATACGGCCCGTGAGAGCCGCCACCGCATGCGCTAAGCGCATGATTGCCCGATGATTGTGGCATACAAGCGCCAAGCTGGCGCTTGTCCCATTGACGAAGGCGAGTGCCTCGCGTGCGCTCCAGCTACACCCCTCTGCTCCAATCGCAGCGAGAGCTCGTTGTGCAGAGACTCTTGTCCATCCGGCTGCGGGTGAACCATCCCACGCTTCACCGACCCCAGCAAAGGCAAAGGCGGCGTGCGCAAGCGGTACGAGATCACCACTAGCACTCACACTCCCCTCGCACGGCACGACCGGCGTAAAGCCACGGTTCCACAGGGCGGCCAGTTTTAACCAGAATTCAACTGGCACTGCGGAGTATCCGTGTTTCATGCCCGAGAGCCGCAACCACAGCATGAGTCGGGTCACTCCTGGCGAAAGCGGCGCGCCCTGGCCCACCGCGAGATGTGAGATGAGCCCGAGCCCATGGGCTGTCGATGAGTCGTCAGCGTTGTAGCCCACCAGTGGCCCGAAGCCCTGGGTGACCCCATACACTTTGCGCCCTTGTGATAGGGCATGCGAGAGCGTGTGCACACTCTCTTCCATCCTCAACCGTTCTTTGTCCGATAACGCCAGCGTTGCCTCCCAATTTGCGGCGGTGAGAAGAGCGGCGATGCCAGCGTTATCCATTTCCAGACTCTCCTTTGGTACGACGTGCACTATCGACTCGAGTTGGCTGATTCTTGTCGGTTCAGATGACTCGAAGCCGCTCAAGTCCTGTAATCACGGCTACGCTACGGCCCTTCTCTTTGAAGTACGGGTAGGTCATGAGACCCCGATAGCCTGCATGATGGCCTCTGAACTACCTTTCCCGTCATGCTGCCATTGTCATTACCGAGGCTATAGGCCAGAACGGCCTAGTGGGCCAAAATCGAGGAACTCCTACTCAAGTAGAGAGCGGCTTTCTAGCAACGACGTTCACTAGAGTTTCTTCACGCTTTTGAGGTACAGGAAAACCAAGCCATTCGGCCATACCAATGTCGGGTCTGCTCCACCAGAGATAAGGGAAAGATACATTCTCGGAGCCAAATTCAAACCCTTGGTTCCGAATCATCGCGAGATATTCTTCAGCGCTCCGTTGAACCTCCATCGGATGCCTGAACAGGAGGCGGATCATCCAAGAGTAAATGTAAGCACGCGTGGACTCAGCAAACAACAACAATCCGCCCGGTTGTAACACACGATAAAACTCACTTAACGCCTCTTGTTGCCGCACTAAATGGTGAAACGTTTGATGACAAAACAGCATAGAAACGCTACCATCAGGTAATTCAAGCGCGGCTCCATCACTCTGGAGGAACTCGACTAGTAAGTGATCACGAGCAACTTGAGATCGAGCGAGTCGCAAACTCCTCTCGTCAATATCGACACCGATTAAGCGTTGAGGCAAAAATTTATCGTGCAATAGACGAAAAGAATTACCTCGCCCACAGCCTACATCAAGAATCGAGGCATAGGTGACTTGCCGATCCGGAATCAGTCGTTCAAGATCATCAAGCGCGACCGTCAGAACGTATTGAACCCATATCTCTGTTCCCAGGAACCAAAAGCCAAACCGAGTTTCTGGGACAAATGAAATTGCGGAGGCTACGCTATTTCCCATATTCAGCTTCCAGTTGTAAACTCCCCCCGACTTTTTTTCAACCAGGGCAAAAGCATGCAGCTAGAAGACAGGTCTAAGCAGCGCGGTGTATCAGCTCACGGAGCAGATCATGCCTCAAACCAGGCGCCTTCTGATGTCGCTGCGCTGCCGTTCGCGCCACTCCGGTTCGTTGACGTACACCGCGGATTTGGCTTGCCAATAGGCCTATACCCTGACGATCAGCTTGATCCAGGCTTGTCTGGTTGCCTGCTTCGGATTCCTACTGTCCTCCCCCCATCGGTATACCGAACAGATAGCCTAGATGCCATAGAAACCTGGCCAGACAGGCATGATGACGGGCGTACGCCTGCGTCTCCGGCGGGGGCGTGGTGCATAGGACGGAATTATAGGCGACGTCAGCGTTACCTGGCAAGAAGTTCTCGCACTCACGACGTGACGGTTCCCCGTATCTCTTTCGTTGGTACCGCTTTGTGATCTGAGGGTTATCATCTCCACTTTGTGATCTGAGGGTTATCATCTCCACTTTGTGATCTGAGGGTTATCATTTCCACGCAATCTCTGGCGGAAACGCCGTCATCAACATCAGGAGCTTTTTCACGCAAAACGAGTACGAGTCCCATACAGGTGGCTTTCTCGCCGGTGCAACGTTGAAGGACGCGGTGGTCAAGCTCGCCAAATGACTCCCCTAGCTATTGCTCGCCGCTCTCAGTGCGTCCGTCTCTCGGGAAACGCCCTTGGAAGTCCGTGGTATCACCCTCCCGACGGCCCTAGCTCCCACCCAACAGTCTACCTTATACCTCCCTTCCACCCTCCCAGGCTCCTGAGCGCTCCCCTGACGCTCCCACGAAAACTCTTCTTTAGAAGGTCAGATTGTATTAAGATCGATACTAGTCCATTTTATTCTGGTGGAACTCATCTAGGTTGGTGTGCGGCGGATGCTCTTATTATTCCTGTCCGCGTAGACGAACACTCAATTGAATCTCTGGATCTAACCTTAAGTTTACTTTCTGATAAAAACCGAGATTTCTCTGTATGGAACCAAAGAGCAGGAGGTAGGCCAGCGCCAAAAGTTGCAGCGATCGTAATGACGATGGTTGGTTCAAAGAGTCAGCAAAGAGCGACACCTGATAACGCTTCGCGAATGTATATTGAACGCGATCTTGCTATTGCAGAGAAATATGGTTCCTGCTTTGATTACAATGACCCTGCGGATTCATTTGTGATCACAGATGATTTTGTTTCCGCAGGTCGAATCAGTGGCGCAAAAAGTATTCCCATTTCGAAGCTGAGGGTTGGGAGCTTTCATCTGGTAGAGAAAAAGCGATTGCAGGTGAATAGCTCAGCATCTCGCTACCAAAGGGAACTAGCTTATCTGGTTAGTGTACTATAATCTTTTGATTTTTAATGTAACTATTCGAGTAGACTACTTGAATATGCTTATGCGTTCAATCATAATACATGATATGAATCAGCTCAGCACAGCCAAAGGTATCCAAGTGATCGCCGACTTATCGCTAGAACAATTAGGGATGGATCTACTAGAAGGAGAAAATGAAGCATTGATAAATACTAAGCAGTAATTTGTGTTGTCTAAATGGCCTAGCCGGTGCTGTAACACCGACTAGGCCCAACCCCAGAACCCCGCGAAGAGTCCACCAGGATTGAGGCCGTAAGGCCCGGTGAGTATTATGACGCTTTTTCGGGGTCTCCGTCAAGGAGACCACTTGAGAACCACCGCACGGAAGGATGTCCAGCAAGAACTCCGCGAGCGTGAACAGCGCGGCATGCGTATCGCAGCGACGTGCAAGCTGACCAAGAAGGGGCAGGTGTGGCTGGTACACTCGCAATCCGGTCATGGTCGCTACACCGTGAGTCCTGACCCAGAATCA
>Ga0137403_10003347_pt1 | contig 19273 bp, 15 predicted proteins | sample CZOMad2_1_16fung_FD_122057 | JGI IMG/M metagenome (GOLD analysis project Ga0137403, IMG submission 122057) | Vadose zone soil fungal communities from Angelo Coast Range Reserve, California, USA - CZOMad2_1_16fungal (Hybrid Assembly) | ecosystem: Environmental > Terrestrial > Soil > Vadose zone...
CCAGTATCTTATTCTCGGATGATTTTACTCGCACAAATGATCCGGGCAGCTTGTCGCCATGGGTGATTCGCTCGGGTAATTGGACTGTTACCGGCGGAATGCTGGAAGGCGGGACGAATGTCTTCCAGAATTACGCTTTCACTTATCTTACCAATTCGTGGACCAACTATACGATTGAAGGGCGCCTTCAGTTCCCTGCCGGCGCATACGCTGGTGGACTGGGTGGCCGACTCAATCCTTTGACGGGTGCGCATTACGCTGCGTGGATTTACCCCGAAAATTCACTTGGCGGTGACCGAAAGCTAAAGCTGATCAAATTCCAAAGCTGGAGTTCGTTCGGATACAACGGAGTCAATGGCGCGTCGATGCAGCAAGTCACGCTTCCAAGTGTCGGCACCAACTGGCACACGCTGAAGGTTGCGTTCGAGGGGAATCAGATTTCGGTTTTCTACGACAGCAATCAAATGATGAGTGTGTTGGATACGGAGGCTCAACCGCTTACCAGCGGCGGGTCCAGCGTCGACATGTGGACGGAAACCACTCCCTACATCATGAATGTCGATGATATTACCATTGCAGCTCCGGTAGGGGATCAAACGATTGCATTTGGTCCGATCTCCAATCACACGTACGGCGACCCGCCGATCGCGCTTTCAGCGAGCGCATCTTCGGGGTTGCCTGTCAGCCTGAATGTCATCTCAGGTCCGGCTATCCTCAACGGGACCAATCTCACGATGACCGCTGCAGGGACAGTCGTGGTTCGGGCATCCCAGGCGGGAGATGCGAGTTATCAGCCTGCGTCAGCCGTCGATCGAATATTCTTGGTGAGTCCGGCGCCACTCACGGTCACGGCGGACAATAATAGCAAGGTCTACGGCGCGGCGTTGCCGAGTTTGACGGCGTTGTTGCACTCCGATCTGGCCAGGTTGGTCCACTGCGGTTGCTTGGTCAGCCAATACCTGCGCCAGTACGCTTCGCCCAGCATCGCACGGGCCATCCCGAAGTTCGGATCCAGCTTCAGAGCGTCACGCAGCATGATCAGAGCATTTTCAATGTTCTCCGCCTTCACGTAGTCAAGCAGATATCCGCGGGCCTGGAGATAGTAAGAATATGCTGCCGCCTGATCGGTGCCATGAACATTGAGAGCTGACTGCTCATCGGGTTGCAGCTTGAGTTTCAGGGCTTTAACCGCGCCTTGGGCAACGTCATCCTCGACCGTAAAAGCGTCGCCGGCAGGAACGGTGAGGGCATCGCCGCCCACGGCATGGCCGGTTTTAGCGTCCAGCAGCGAGTAGGCGACATGAATGAGTTCTCCGGACTGAGTGAGTGCAACCGGGAGGACGAGGGTAGCGCCGAACTGCTGGCGTGCTTCTTCCAGAGAAGTTGCGTGGCGCTCCTGCAGGTTACGAGCGGGGATAACTTCGAGAGCGCGGTCTTCGGTCAGGCGGCCTAGTTTGGCCGAAACATTCTCCACCAAGCCCTGGCCGAGGGCGGTGAGCTTGGAATTGCCGTCGACGGCCTGAAAGGGCAGGATGGCAAGGACTTTATTTTGGTTTTGGTTTTGATCTTGCGACAGAGCCGGACTGACGGATTCGGTTTGGGTTCCCGTAGGTGCCCAAAGACGCCGAACCGGGCGGTAGGTCAGCAGCAAGACAGCGATCGCGACTGCGATTCCCCATCGGAGCATTCGCGTCCGGAGCACGAGTATCCGATACCGCTGATCCACGAATGCAACAGATGGCTTGCCACCCTGCTGGATCTGTCGCAGTCTCCCAATAGAATCTGGGCACTGGCGTAGCGGGCATCGGGGTCCTTCACGAGCAACTTAGCGACCAGGCCCGCCACCGGTGCCGGAACTTTCCGATTTACTTCGCTCAGCGACGGCACTTCCGCATGCAAGACCTGCGCCAGCGTCCCCGCAAAACTATCCGCCTGAAACGGCTGCTTGCCGCCCAGCATTTCATAGAAGGTCAGGCCCAGAGAGAAAAGATCGGCCCGTCCGTCATAGGGCTTCTGCTTAAGCACCTCAGGCGCCATATAAGCCGGCGTACCGCTCAGCGAAGCCGTCATGCTAGCCGCACTTAGAGTGGCGTCGTTGGCGTCCGCGTTTGTAAAGCGGCGGGCAACACCGAAGTCGAGGATCTTCACCCGCTTTGCGGGCGTGAGCATGATGTTGTCCGGTTTGATGTCGCCATGGATGATGCGGCTCTCATGCGCGGCACCCAAGCCGTCGGCGCATTGGGCGGCAATGTCCAGGAATTCCTCGAGGCTCATCCCGTCCTTCATGCGCTGCCGTAGAGTGACGCCCTCGATGAATTCCATGACCAGAAGAATTTCTCCTCTGTCCTCAAGCACGTCGTAAATCGCGGCAATGTTCGGGTGATTGAGTGCGGAGGCGCGCTGCGCTTCCTTCAGAAATCTCTGGCGGTCGGCTGGGTCCAGTTGTAACTTCGGCGCCATGCGCTTAATGGCGACCACCCGCTTCAGCGTGTCGTCCAGAGCCCGATAAACCTGGCCCATGCCCCCAGCACCGAGGGGTCCGAGAACAGTAAACCGCCCTGCGACGGTTCCCGTTAGCTTGTCAACAACCGGCGGCGTTTTCAGGGCGTCTTGCGGATCTGTCATGAGCCAGAGGTACGAGTGCCTGCCGCCAATTTTAGCGCTCCTGCAGCGAAATCACAGGGAAATCTCCCTTTTTTGAGGCACGGAGAGGCTGTTTCCCCTGGCATCGCACAAAGAAAAGCTCCGGCTTGCGCCGGAGCGTTTCGGTTAAGACTTGCGTTTGTGTTTAGTGTCCGGCACCTGCTGCCATGGCGCGTTGCGGAGCGTCGGCCTCCATGCGGCTGGCATACATCGTGTACGAACGGTACACGGCGTACGCAACTGCGGCTGCGGGAAGCATCGGGATCCAAACCGCGGTTTGCACCGAGGCGACGATGGCTGCAACTCCGGTTCCAGCAACGTAACAAGGCAAGGTCCACAGGAACACGTCCGACCATACCTTCGACGCTTTCTGGTTCTCGGAGAGAGCGATGACCGTGGCGACCGGAATCGTGTTCGCCAGGAAGTACATCGCCGATGCTGCCGCCGTCCAGATCACAACGTTCCCCATCACCGTGCCTTCGAACCCGACATGGTGGAATACGAGGAACGATGCCGCGACTGCGTTGACGAGGTTGCTGACGCTAAAAAGCACTTTCACCGGTTCCGGACGGCTATTGCCGCCCAGGCACTGGGCTAGGCCGGCTGCGATGGCTACGAGCGAGGCTTCGAACAAGCTCAGCTTCGCTACCGCCAAGAGCAGGAACGGCAGATTTACGGACATGGTGCTGGTAAGGCCCGGCAACTTCACTTTCAACTTCGAAGTCAGGACTGTTACCGCGAGCAGACTCAGCATTGGTAGCAGATTGTGCGACTGCCACCGCAGGCCTCCGGAGATGACCGGGACCAGGCTGACTGCCGTCACCGCACCGACGAACATCTTCGCCGAATTGGGTAATGAGCGTGTCATGTGGTTTCTCTGAATAGTCTCCCGGTATCCCTTAGTTCTCGCCGTCTTCGTCGCTGCTCAGGGCTCCCGTAACTGAGTTGCCCCAAACCACGCTGTTGCCCCAGACTACGCTGTTGCCACTCAACAACGTGTTGCCCCAGACGACACTGTTACCCCAAACCACGCTGTTCGCGCCCAGGACCGAGTTGCCCCAAACCACGCTGTTACCCCAGACCACCGAACTGCCCCAAACGACCGAGTTCACTCCGAGGAGGCTCGTGTTCGTTAAGGTCACGACGCCTGTAAGCAGGTTGCGTGACGCGGTCGGTGAAAGAGCAACGCCGGAAGCCAGGTCCGTGTTGTTGAGCGCTGCCGACACGTCTAAGTAGCCCGCGCCGTAGCTGAAGATGTCGTACTGGTTGTTGTACGAGTTGTAATGAACGTCCATGGACGAGGTGTACTGCGTGAAGCTCTTCCATGCCGTTTTCATCAACCGGGCTTTCGCCTGATCGGGAGTCAGTGTGGAACTCTTCTGCAACAGCAATGCGACCGCTCCGGTGACTACCGGAGTGGACATGCTGGTGCCGCTGAGCCGGAAATACTGCGCTGTCCCGCCGGCCGTAGGTCCGACACGGTATCCCGGATACGACATATCCAAGGTGCTGCCCGCAACGCGCAACGAATCGATGCGGTTGCCCGGCGCCACCAGGTCAGGTTTCACGATGTGATCACCGAGCGACGGCCCTTTCGAACTGTAGCTGGCAACGGCATCATCCACGCGGGTGGTGGTGCCCATCGTACGGCTTGCGCCCACCGTGATCACATACGGGTCGTTTCCGGGAGCGCCAATCGTGGCGTAACCGTTCGTGCCCATGGAATTGTCGCGTCCGCTGTTACCAGCAGCAACGACGACCACGATGCCCGCCTTCCAGGCCGATTCAACTGCCTGGCAGAGAGGATCGAGGGTGTAGCTCTCCCAAACGCCGCGGCCCAACGACAAGTTAATGACGCGAATGTTGTAGGTGGACTTGAGAGCAATGGCGCGCTGAATCGCGGCAATCGTCTGGCTATCCGTGCCCATGCCGTACTGATCGAGTACGCGCAGATTGACGATGTTCGCGCCTGCGGCCATACCCGCATGTTTCATCGCATAACCACTGGCCGAGGCAGATCCGTTGCCAGCGATGAGGCCGGCCACGTGCGTTCCGTGTCCGTACTTGTCGCCAGTCGTCGTATCACCGGCCACGAAGCTCTCGCTGTAGACAACGCGCGAAGCGCCCGACGCATTATGAAGGTCAGGGTGGTCGGAGACGCCGCTATCGATTACAGCCACGCCAACGCCCGTACCATCGACACTGAACTGCGTCGCGGCCACGTCGCGCGTGGTGGCGGAAATCGGATCCTCGTCTGTTGAACTCAGCTGCACCGAACGGTCCGGTGTAACGTAGGCCACATTGGGATTCTTCGCGATCTGCGGAATCATCCAAGCCGGCACGCTCATGACCGTGGCGCGAATGGAGCTAAACCGCGTATGCAGCAATGCGCCCTGATTCTTCAGGTCGCGCTCGCCAGGGGCTTCCTGGGAGGTGGCTACAGGCTGCTTGTACTGGATGATGACTTTGACCATCTTGCTGGAGCTCTGGTCAAAACGGCTGGAGCGGAATTCCGCGGCCATTCTGCCTCGAACCGCCCGCTCAGGGTCCAGGTTCGACTGCGGAGCCGCCGCCATCGCCGAAACGGGAATGCAGAGGGAACTTAGAAGTAAAAGCCACCCGGAAGCGACGCGTGTGCCACGTCGTTCGTGGCTTCCGGCGGGGCCCCTGGGTCGCACTGTACTGATGGGATTCATAATCCTCTCTCTCGGTCCGCAAGGCGGGCCGTGCCTTCTAAGAAGCACGCGGCCGCCCAGTTGTTCCGCGAGGTAAATCGATTGTTTCGTTATAGTTACGCTGACTGGCGGGAATCGCTTTGGGACAAGTTGTCGGGGGGCTCTATGGCACCGGAGGGGTAACCTCGGCGCTAAGTTACTGAGTCTGTGGAGGTTGAACTAAGGACTTTAGGATTGGACAAGTTGTCCAAGGGGTCGGGGTTGGGGGGCGGCCAAACTCTAGTCTTTTAGTGACAACCGGACCTTCAAGAGACTAGGCGATTGGACAGCCGAAAGCCGCCGAAAGCCGATGATGCCGGCTGCGGGGTGAGAAAGAGTTTGAGAGTTCCGCGGGATTGAGTTTGCGGGGGTCCTTCTCGTTGGTCAGGATGACAGAGTTTCTTTAGGGAGGGTTCCTGGCAGGATGCAGGATGGTGTAAATTCGGCTAGATGGTGGCATTGCCGGTGATGGCCATGCCGAGATCCCAGCCCTCGGCTTGAGCCTTCTTTAGCAGCCATTGGCCGAGGTCGCGGCGGGCGGTTGCGCTCAGGCTGGTGAAGCGTAGGCCGGCTCGTTTGCGTTCCACCCAAACGACCTGCGCGCTCGTGTCGATGGTGGTGGTGCCGTTGAGGCCAAAGCGCAGGTGGGCGACGGTGCCCTTCTTGAGGATGGTTGGGCCAACCAAGGCTACGCCGCCGATGCTGACATTGTTGATTTCACACGACATACTGGGTCCGGACTCGAGCTGGAGATCGGCTGGAATGCTGACAGCAACGCGGAAGTAGCGCTGCTGATCGGAGTTAATGCGGCCTAACGACGAGGCGTCTGCCGCATCTTCCTTCTCGTATTGCTGGAGTTTGCGGGTTAAGGTGCGGCGGGAAATCCCGAGCTGCCGCGAAGTTTCATCGCGGTCGCCGCTGCACTTGGCCAGTGTTTCAAAAATGGCCTGGCGCTCCATATCCTCGAGGTTGCCTTCAAAAGGTTGTTGCGCTTTGGATGTGCTGGCTTGGGGGCCCAGCCACGCCACCAGATCGGCGGGGCGGACTTCGGTGCGATGCGAGTCCATGTGCATGACCGCTTTCAGCAGCACGTTGCGCAGGTCACGGACGTTGCCCGGCCAGGGTGAACGCCGAAGCAACTCGATGGCTTCGGGCAGGAAATGCGCTCCGGGAAGGCTCTGCTGCAGCAGGAATTCGGCCAGAGCTTCAATGTCGTCAGGGCGCTCGCGCAGGGGTGGGACGCGCAACTGGAACTGGTTGAGGCGGTGGAAAAGGTCGCTGCGGAAGCGGCCTTCCTGTACAGCTTGTTCCAGATTCATATTAGTGGCGGCAACGATACGGACATCGACGCTGACTTTGCGGCTGCCCCCGAGGCGATAGTAGGGCACGCCATCGAGCACACGCAGAAGTTTGACCTGGACTTTGGCGTCGAGTTCACCAATCTCATCGAGGAATAACGTGCCATGGTTGGCCATCTCGAAAAGGCCTGGCTTCAGGCTGTCGGCGCCACTGAAGGCGCCTTTTTCGTGGCCGAAGAGCTCGCTTTCGGCGAGATTATCGGGGAGCGCGGCACAGTTGACATCGATAAACGGGCGATGGCAGCGCAGGGAATATTGGTGGATGGCGCGGGCGATCATTTCCTTACCGGCACCGGTTTCGCCGATGACGAGGACGGCGGCGTTGTGGCGCGCGACACGCTCGACCATGGCGATCAGCTTGTGCATGGCCTCGCTGCGGACGACGGCGACCATGTCTCCGATTTGGACGCGGTCTGACGCGGCGCAGTCCGCCTCTGCAGAAGGCGGCGCTTCGAGCTTCGTGCTTACCCCGAAAGCTTCTCCGGCCATAGAAGCTAACACTCTCCCCCCGGCCTTTCATATCATCGCTGGCGACGCGGAGAAAGTTACCTTCGTGTGACTCTTGAAAGTAAAGGGGTTGAAGATGTGGGGGTGCGACGCCGGTGATGGCGCGGAGGTGTTCGGGACAAGTGAGACGAATCTTCCTGCGCAGTTTCCTTAGGACAGGGCAATCCTGGAGCCTTTGCCCGCGGGCGAGGGCGCCCGCGCCACACAAGCCTTGCCTACGAGATTTTTAGCTGCCCCAAACGGCGATGCTGGTTTGACTGGTCACGTCGAAGCTCCTCGGTGCCCTTCAGTAGCACGCTGCGAACCAGACGTGAGTCCGGTAAGTCCTTTCCATTCAGTCACCTCGTCGTACTGCCATTGGCTCTCTCGGCCAGATTGTCTGCCCGACAGGTGGCATTTCCCAGGTTGGAATGCGGCATCTCGCACCAGTTCAACGACTTGCGCTGGCGTGACAGGTTCGCGGACAACTTGACCGGCTCGGGCACACGCTTTCGTTACCTTAGTACTCTGCCCATTCGGGCATGCGTCGGCTACGCTGGGGTCGCACTGTGTGTGTTCCACAGCAGGAGGCCTTTTGGAGCGACGTGCGCAACCGTGGAACGCTCTGCCCTGGCGCGCCCGCCTGTTCATCTCTTGGATTGGGCTGGGCGGACTGCTGCTGCTGGGCTATGGCCTGGCGCATTGGCAGAGCCACGACCCGGCGCAATTCGTTTCCTATCTTGCGATTGCAGTAATCGCTTCGCGACTGAAAGTGAAGCTGCCGGGCATCGCGGGCACGATGTCGGTTAACTTTCTCTTCATTCTCTTGGGCGTAGTGGAGCTGGGGTTTGGAGAGACGCTGGCCATCGCTTGCGCCGCCACGCTTGCGCAATGCCTGTTCTCAGACCGGCCGCGAGTGTTTCAAGTCTTCTTTAATATATGCTCGGTCGCGATCGCTACGGCGATCGCCTACAGCACATTCCAGTGGACCCTGCGTGGAATGCCGGTGGCGGGAATTGCGGTTCCGCTGCTGGCGGCGGCTTCGGTGTTCTTTTTTGCGAACACCCTGCCGGTTGCGTTCGTCATTTCCCTCACCGAAAACAAGCGTATTCAGAACTTGTGGTCGGATTTCTATTTCTGGACATTCCCGTATTACCTGGTGGACGCGGGTATCGCTACTCTGGTGGGATGGCTCAACCGCCGCGTTCCCTGGGAAACATCGCTGCTGGTGCTGCCTGCAGTGTATGTGGTGTACCGGTCGTATCGCCTTTATCTGGCCAAGCTCGAAGCCGAAAAGCGGCACGTGGAAGAAGTGGCCGGTCTGCACATGCGGACCATTGAGGCGCTAGCGCTGGCGATTGAAGCCAAGGACCAGAATACTCATGCCCATCTGCAGAGAGTGCGCATCTACGCGGTGGAACTGGCGAAGAAGCTGAGACTGCCGCAAGAAGAGATTGAAGCCATCCAGGCCGCGGCGCTGCTGCACGACATTGGCAAACTGGCAGTGCCCGAGCACATAATTTCCAAACCCGGAAAGCTAAGTCCTGAGGAATTTGAGAAGGTCAAGATTCATCCGCTGGTGGGGGCGGAAATCCTGGAGCGAGTGAACTTTCCCTATCCCGTGGTTCCGATTGTCCGGGCGCACCATGAGAAGTGGGACGGGACGGGCTACCCTGTGGGGCTGAAGGGCGAGCAGATTCCGATCGGGGCGCGGATTCTTTCGGCAGTGGATTTTCTGGATGCGCTAGCCTCGGACCGCCAGTACCGAAAGGCTCTGTCGATGGAGGACGTGATTGCGCGCATTCACGAGGAATCAGGAAAGTCGTTCGATCCACAGATCGTGGACATCTTGTGCGCAAGCTGCGCGGAGTTGGAAGCGCGCGTTCTGGCACAGGCGCCTGCGGCGGATTACAACGGGCTCTCGGTAAATGTGAAAGTGGACCGCGGGTTGACGCCATCGGCAGGATTTGAATCCACGCACGTGAAGGAAGCACCCAAGTACCACGAAGGTGGATTCCTCTCGTCAATTGCCGCGGCGAGGCACGAGGCGCAAACGCTATTTGAGCTGAGTCACGAACTGGGTGCGTCGTTGAGTTTAGACGAAACGCTCTCTGTTCTGGCGGTGAAATTGAAGCGTCTGGTTCCTTATGATTCGATCGCCGTTTATGTGTGCGAGGATGACCATCTACGCCCGCAACACGTGAGCGGCGACAACTTCCGACTTTTTTCCTCGCTGCGAATTCCGCTCGGCGAGGGCGTTTCCGGCTGGGTGGCGCAGAAAGGCAAGCCCATCATCAACGGCAATCCTTCCGTGGAACCAGGGTACTTGGATGATCCGACAAAGTTCAGCACGCTGCGATCGGCGCTATCGGTGCCTCTGGAGGGATTGACCGGCGTAATTGGAGCATTGACGCTCTATCGGGCAGAGCCGGACGCTTTCGACACGGATCACCTGCGGATTCTGCTGGCCATCAGTTCGAAGACAGCGCTGTCGCTGGAGAACGCGCTGAAATATCAACAGGCCGAAAGTTCGGCGACGACGGACTACCTGACCGGGCTGCCGAACGCGCGATCTCTTTTTCTGCATTTGGATCACGAATTAGCGCGGTGCAAGCGCAGTGAGAGCACCGTGACCGTGATGGTGACCGATCTCGACGGCTTCAAACAGATCAACGACAGGTTCGGGCACCTGGAGGGTAACCGGGTGTTGAAGCTATTTGCGCAGAACTTGAAGGACGTGTGCCGCGAGTACGACTATGTGGCGCGCATGGGCGGCGATGAATTTGTGCTGGTGCTGCCGGGCCTTTCCCCCGATGCGAGTGTGACGCGCACCTTGCAACTAATGGAGTTGGCGAAAGCGTTGGGCCGGGAAGTTACGGGAGAGGACATTCTTTCGCTGAGCGTGGGGCAGAGCCGGTACCCGGGGGACGGTCTGGACGCGGAGCAACTGCTGGCCGAAGCGGACCGGCGCATGTACGTGGTGAAACAAGATCATCATCGGGAGACGGGGCTGGCCGCGCACGCGGCGGGCTCTGCGTCTCTGTAGCCAGGCGAAAGAGATTCCGGCTATGCGGCCTATTGCTGTTTTACTTGCGAAACACGCTGCGAGAATCCTGCTGATCACGCTGGCCGGGGGATTTCTCGCGCTGGCATTGACACGGCTCGCGCCAAACGTGGATGAGCGGGAGTTCGATGTCCGCTTGAGCGATGAGAGCCGGGCGGCGATTCGGCAATCGCATGAGGCGGAGCGGAATGTCTTTCATTTTTATTGGGCGTGGCTGCGGGGATTGGCGCACGGAGATTTGGGCGTATCGCAGACGCTGAACCGACCTGTAACTGAGTTGTTATCGGAGCGACTGCCGGTGACGGCGCGGCTTCTGGGCTGGGGACTGCTGACGGGCTGGGCGTTGGGGTTGGGGTTGGCTCTGCCACTGGCATTTCTTCGCGGAGGCATCTTCGACATGGGAGCGAGCGCGATAGCGGCACTCTTCTTGTGCTTGCCGGCGGCGGTGCTCGGGCTGCTGTTTGTGTTGCTGCGTGCGCCGGCCGCGTTGGCGCTTGGACTGCTGGTTTTTCCGAAGATCTTTCGCTACGCGCGGACGCTGTTGCAACAAAGCGCGAACTTGCCGCATGTACTGACGGCGAGGGCGAAGGGCTTGGGGAGCGTTCGAGTCTTGTTGTGGCACTATCTGCCGCCGGCGACTGGGCAGTGGCTGGCGTTGCTGGCGGTGTCGATTCCCGTCGCGTTAAGCGCGGCGGTGCCGATTGAAGTAGTGTGCGACCTTCCTGGAATCGGACAGCTTGCCTGGAAAGCAGCCTTGGCGAGGGACCTGTATCTGCTGGTATGCCTGACCGGAATTGTGACCCTGACGACCGTGCTGGCAAAATCGGCTTCCGATGTCCTTAGCGAAGGCTTGAGGCCTGCTGCATGACCTATTTGCGGAACAGCCTCCGATACATTTCGATTGGTATTTTGGCGGCAATGTTTCTGGCAAGCCTGTTTGCAGGAAGTCTGGCACCGGCTCCGTATGCTAAGCAGTTTCGCGAGGATCCCGACAGCGCGCCTTCACGGCAACATTGGCTGGGAACCGATGATCTCGGCCGCGACCGCTTTTCGCGCGTGTTGTACGGCACCAGGATTTCGCTGCTGATGGCGCCAGCGGCGGCTTTGTTAGCTGCGGCGTTGGCCGGGCTACTCGGCGGTGCGGCAGGGTATCTCGGCGGTTGGACGGAACGCGGCTTGATGGCAGCAGCAGATCTGGTTCTTTCCCTCCCCTGGCTATTCTTGCTCCTGGCGGTGCGGGCCTTGCTTCCTTTGAATGTGCCTCCCCTGCAATCGGTGACCATTACGTTTTTGATTCTTGGCTGTTTAGGTTGGGCAGCGGGCGCGCGAGTGGTTTGCGCTGGCGCGAAATCCTTGCGCAATTCAGATTTTGCTTTGCAGGCACGGGCACAAGGATGTTCGGAGGCGCGACTGCTGTTGCGGCATTTGGCGCCGAACCTGCGTCCCCTTCTCCTCGCGCAGTTTTGGATTTCTGTACCCGTTTTTATTTTGGCGGAAGCGAATTTGGGCGTGCTCGGACTGGGTGTTTCCGAACCCCTTCCTTCCTGGGGAAGCCTGTTGCGGGAACTGGAAGGTTTGACGGCGATCTCCGGCAAACCCTGGGTGTTCGTGCCGTTGCTGCTGCTGATCATCTCGGTCACCGCCTTCCAGGCCTTGCTTATGGACCAGGAGATGCCTTCATGAAACTCCGCACGACTTTGTTTGCGTTGCTGCTAGCGTCATTGTTCACGGTTGCGGCGGCAGCTCAGGGTGGCGGGCAGTTGCGCTTTTGTCTGCGGAGCGACCCTAAGACCCTCGACCCTGTGCTGGTCGACGACGACGCTTCCGAACGCGTGCGTTATATTACCGGTGGCTTCCTCTTGCGCGTCAACCGGCTCACGCAAGAATTGGAGCCGGAGCTGGCGACTTCGTGGAAGCTCTCCAAAGACGGGCGCACGATTTCCTTTCAACTCCGTGAAGGTCTACATTTCTCGGATGGAACGCCGTTCTCCGCCGAGGATGTGGCTTTCACCCTGCAACGTTTGATGGATCCCAACCTGCACTCGCCCACCGGCGACGCGTTTCGCTCGGGCGATGGCAAGGTGCGGACGCAAGTCGCGGGCCCGAACAAAATCTCCGTGACGTTCCCAGCGGCGGTCGCGAGCCTGGACAGCAAGTTCGATCAGGTGGCGATCTTGTCGGCCAAGTCACCCAAGAAAGAAATGGCGGTACTGGGACCCTTCTACGTCGCCGATTACAAAGCCGGCGCGTATCTGCAACTGAACCGAAATCCGAATTACTGGAAACGCGATGAGCAGGGGCATTCGCTGCCATATCTCGACTCAATCCGGCTGGACATTCAACAGAACCGCGATGCCGAGATGCTGCGCTTCCTGCGTGGCGAAATCGACCTCATCGATACCGTAGACGCCGAATACTTTAACCGCGCGCAATCGGAACAGGCTGGCAGCGCACACGACGCCGGTGTATCGCTGGATCCCGAGCAGCTTTGGTTCAATCAGACCGCGAAGTCACCGATTCCCGATTACAAGCACGCGTGGTTTCGCTCGACGAATTTCCGAGTGGCCATTTGGGAAGCGGTCAATCGCGACGACATGGCGCGCCTCGTCTACCGCGGACGGGCACAGGCGGCGATCGGCATGCTCTCTCCCGCTGACAAATTCTGGTTCAACACTTCGTTGCGGACGCGGGCCTATGATCCGCAGGCGGCTTTGAAATTGCTTGCGCAAGACGGCTTCCACCAACAGAACGGGCAACTGATCGACCGCGACGGCCACCTGGTGGAATTCTCCCTGGTGACCGACGCGGGAAACAAGACCCGCGAGCGCATGGCCACAATGATGCAGGAAGATTTGAGCAAGATTGGCATCAAGCTCAACGTCGTCACTCTCGACTTCCCTTCCCTGATTGAACGCATCACGCGCACCTTTGACTACGAGGCCTGCCTGCTCGGACTGACCAACATGACGCTGGGCCCGGACGCGCAGATGAACGTGTGGCTGAGTTCGGCGGAGAATCACCAATGGAATCCCAGCCAGAAGCAGCCGGAAACCGCGTGGGAGGCGGAGATTGACCGCTTGATGCGAACGCAGGCCTCGAGCCTAGATCCCAGGAAACGCAAAGAAGCCTTTGACCGCGTGCAGCAGATTGCCTGGGAGCAGGCGCCGTTCATCTACCTGGTGAACCGGCACGCACTTTCGGCTGTTTCCCCGAAGCTGCACAACGTGCAGCCTGCAGTCCTGCAACCGTACGTATATTGGAACATTGACCGCCTGTCGCGGAATACAGAATCGGCGAGCAAATAATCTTGGATTCCCTGCTTAACATCTCGCTCTCGGCCCGCTATAGCGGTAAGCCGGATGTGCTTCGCGAGGTCGCGTTCTCGATTGGACGCGGCGAAGTCTTGGGACTAGTCGGCCCTAGTGGTTGCGGCAAGAGTACCTTGTCCCTAGCTATCCTGCGCTTGCTGCATTTGAAGCGAGGCGAAGCGCGAGGCTCTATTGAATTCCAGGGGCGTGATTTGATGCAGCTGCGTGAACGCGAAATGCGCGAACTTCGTGGCAAGGAGATTGGGCTCGTGCTGCAGAGTCCGCTGGCCTCGCTGAATCCCGCGCTACGCATTCGCACCCAGCTTGAAGAAGCCTGGCGGGCGCACGTTCGCGGCCCGCGCGAAGAATGTCAGGCCGCCATTCGGCAAATGCTGGACACCGTAAGTTTGCCTTCCGACGAGGAATTCCTGCGCCGATATCCCTCGCAGATGAGCGTGGGCCAGGCGCAACGTGTTTTGATCGGCATGGCCGTATTGCACCGCCCCGCTCTGCTTTTGGCGGACGAGCCTACCAGCGCCCTTGACCCCGTGACTCAGGCGGAAATCCTAAAATTGTTTGCCGATCTCAGCCGCCGTTTCAATATGAGCATTTTGTACATTTCTCACGATCTCTTGTCGGTAGCCGCCATCAGCCATCGTGTTGCGGTGTTATCTGCTGGCCAGATTGTGGAATGCGCGGAGACGGCGCAGGTGTTTCGGAATCCTCAGCACCCCTATACGCGAGCCCTGGTGGAATCAATTCCGTTGCAGGCTTTGAACGATTTGGCGGGACGGCCTGCGGCGCGGGGAGCGGCTTCGGGGCAACGACTGTAAACGGCACCACGCGGGCGGGGCGCCCGCGCCAAACAGACTTAGGACTTACAGTAAACGCTTCTCGGCTTCCTTCATGGCTTCGTAGACTTCGTCGAAGCTCTCAATCGCAAACAGCAGCTTGTGAATTTCGTCCACTTTCACTGGAGTCGCTAGAACTTCATCGAGAGTAAAGTCGCGGACTTCACACCCACCCCTGATTACGTTCTCGCACTCGCCGTGCGAGCTGATCACACCGCTGCCGTACACTTTCACCTTGCCATTCTGACGAATCAGGCCAAATTCCACGGTGTACCAGAACAGGCGCCCAATCTTTTCCAGCACGTCCTTATCCTGGACGCGGGCGCAAACGGCACCATAGTGCTGCAGAAAATCACCGAAGACTTTATGCGCGTGCATGGGTACGTGGCCGAACACGTCGTGAAAAATGTCCGGCTCCGGCGTGTAGTCCATGGAGTTTCGCTCGCGCAGCCAAGTCGTCGTAGGAAAACGTCGCGCGGCCAGCATTTCGAAAAAAGCGTCCGGCGGCATAAATCCGCTAACGGGTGTGGTCTCCCAGCCGGTACGCGGAGACAGGCGGCGAGCAATGTCGCGAAGATTGGGAATCTTGTCGGAGCGGAGGCCAATGACATCGTAGCCGTCAAGATACTCGTCGCACGCCCACTGTTCCAATTGCGGCAAGCGTCGGCTCACCAACTCGGTCCACACCGCCTGATTTTCCGGCGTGTATTTGCCGTAATCCTGCTCAATCAGAAATGGCTGCGCGAGCTGGAGTGTCGAGGTGGCCATGGACATTTCCTGCTTCAAGTTTAGTTGGGCCGAGGTATTGAAAACAGGCAGAAATGCTATTGTGGTGTTACTTTTGGGTCCAGTTACATAGACAAAAGTACCCATAAACTTTACGATCGTTAGGAGTAGGAGATTTAGGGTGACATTCGCCAATTCCCACAAACTGCTCGACGACGTCGGCTGGAGCATCCTGGATCTTCTGCAACAAGATGCTCGTATTTCCTTTTCGGAACTCGGCCGGCGGATCGGCCTCTCCACGCCCGCGGTCACCGAGCGCGTGCGCCGCATGGAGGAATCCGGCATCATTACCGGATATCACGCTGCGATCAATCCCGCCAAAGCCGGCTTCCCTCTCGTGGTTTACATGCGCCTCGCCATTTCTGGCGGGGAGAACATGGTCAGTCGCGCCACCGTCGCTTTAAAGCGCATTCCGGAAATCGTCGAGTGCCACCGCGTGACGGGGACCGATTCCTTCATTTTGAGGGCGGGACTGCTCTCGGTTGCGCATTTGGAATCACTCATCGACCGCCTGACGCCGTTTGGTATGACCTCGACTTCCACGGTCCTTTCGTCCCCCGTGCCCTACCGGCCCTTTCGCGCCGACCACGTGGGCGCCTTACTAAAACCGGCAAAACCGTAACTAAACAACTTGTCCGGCGCAGAATCCCGACGCCCAGGCCCACTGGAAGTTGAATCCCCCCAGATGTCCGGTGACATCCACTACTTCGCCGATGAAAAATAGTCCCGGCACCTTTCGGCTTTCCATGGTCTTGGCCGAGAGTTCCCCGGTATCCACACCGCCTACAGTGACTTCGGCTTTGTCATAACCTTCGGTGCCGGCAGGCACGAATTCCCATCGGTGAGCCTCTTGTTCCATTGCGGCAATGCCGCGATTGGTCCAGTCCGCAGGAGGATGCAGATCCACCCAGCGGTCGGCGAGCCGATTCGGCAACGCGTGTCGAAAGGCCAGCTTCGCGGCCGCCGTGTCCCGGCGGGCGTTGAGTTCTCTCAGCGGCGCCGTGATGTCTTGACCTGGCGCGAGGTCAATCGAAACCGTTGCGGGAGCCCGCCAGTAGGAAGAAATCTGCAAGATCGCTGGCCCACTCAGGCCGCGGTGCGTCACGAGAAGCTTCTCGCGAAGCGGCGGCGCCGAGTCCTCCGCGGTCGATACAACGGCTTCGACCGATACTCCAGCCAAATCGCAATACTTCTCGCGATCCTCCGGATTCATGGTGAACGGAACCAGCCCCGGGCGGCAATCCACGATGGCAAGTCCAAATTGCCGCGCCAAATCGTAGCCGAACCCCGTCGCCCCCATCTTTGGGATGGAAAGTCCTCCGGTGGCCACGACCAGCGAGCGAGCGCGAAACTCTGTACCCGACGCCCTTAGCGTAAACCCGTCCTCGCTTTGAACCTCTCCGGCACTTGCGTTGACCAGAATCTGAACACCCGCGTCGCGGCACTCGCGTTCGAGCATATCCACAATTTGCCGCGCTGAACCGTCGCAAAATAACTGCCCCAATGTTTTTTCGTGGTAGCGAATACCGTGCTTCTCTACCAGCGCGACAAAGTCGTCCGGCGTGTAGCGCGCCAACGCGGACTTGCAGAAGTGCGGATTCGCGGAGAGAAAGTTTTCGGGCTGGCAATACAGATTGGTAAAATTGCATCTTCCACCACCGGAAATCAGGATCTTCTTTCCGATCCGCTCGGCTCGCTCCAGCACCAACACGCGGCGTCCGCGCCGGCCAGCCTCGCGGGCGCACATCAGGCCGGCCGCGCCGCCGCCTAGAATCATGACGTCGAAGGCTTGCGTGCTCAGAGCGAACTGCCTCCCGTCGTCATTCTCTCGGCCATAGGAAACTATAGCGCCGCGCCGCTGCTATATTGGATTAGTTATTCTGAGCAGCGATTGCATGCCCACCACCGCAACGGTCCCCAATCAGCGCGAAGCCGGCCTCATTGCCCGGATTAAGGCGGGAGAGCATGATCTTTTTTTCGAGCTGATTCAGCCTTATCAACGCACTGTTTACGCCGCAGCCTTTTCCGTGCTCGGCAATCCTAGCGACGCTGAAGATGCGGCCCAGGAAGCTTTCCTGAAAGCCCTCACCCACCTCGGTCAATTCCGCGCGGAAGCGAAGTTTAGCACTTGGCTGGTGCAGATTGCTCTTAACGAAGCTCGCCTTCGCATCCGCAAGGACCGCAAAGGCCTGTACTCGTCGATCGACGAAGGCGGCCAGGATGAGGACGGCGAATACTTCCCCATCGATTACGCTGACTGGCGTGAGATCCCCTCGGAAACGCTCCAGCGCAAGGAACTCAAGCAGGCCCTGGAGCGGGCCATGGCGGCGCTCAAGCCCATTTACCGCGAAGTGCTCGTCCTGCGTGACATCGAACATTTGAGTATCGCCGAAACTGCGGCAGCCCTCGATATTACGGAGGCTTCGGTGAAGACGCGTCTGCTGCGGGCGCGGCTGATGATGCGCGATGCTTTAGCCCCTGGATTTGACGGCAGTTGGAGTGTGGGTTCTCCGACCTATAAGAAAGTACGTCCGTTCTAGAGGAGAAACTTGAGTTTGAGCGAGCAGGACATCATCGAGATCAGCTGCGAGCACGTAATCCAGGAGATCTCGAATTACATTGACGGGGAGATTACTCTCGAGTTGCGCACCAGGATGGAGGAGCACATCCGCGGGTGCAAGCACTGCGCCGCCGTTCTCGATGGCACCTCGAACACCTTGCGCTTGCTGGCGGACGGCAGGACCTTCGGGTATCTCTTCGATCTGCCTGCCGGCTTCAGCGAGCGGCTGCGGCTGCGGCTGGCCTCAAACTCGGAAGGTGTGTAAGCCGCCTACTGCAGCCCGGACTGCGTCAGCTTTACTGCGCAATATAAATTGGCTCCACAGGGGGCCGACGCACTTGTGAAGAGCGTTCCAAAATAAATACTAGCTGCCTGTGGACTGGCACTGGTGTTGTCGATCGTAATTCCACTGGTCCCGCCAATCTCGTTGATGGCAGTGGCGACGGGCGCAGTGGCATTCGACGTGATCCGGGCGTTGATATTAAACATCGTCATGACGTTGGCGCCAGTCGTCGCGCTATTGGCTCCCACTCCGGCAAACAAGCGGTCATTTGTGCCGTCGTAGAACGACGTCAAAGGCGAGCATATTCCGTTCGGATTGGCTGCGCCATTGAAGGTAACGTTGTTGGACATGGCGGGAGTTGTATTCATTACGCCGGCCGCGGTGAACGATAGCGTGTACAGAGCGGGTTTGGAACCGGACGCTGTCTGATTTCCGCACGCGTACAGCGAACCGCCGCTGGGCGCGTTGAAATAGGCATTGTCGAAGTCCCCCACCCAGACAAAGGTGCTCTTAAGCCCGATCGCCGCATCGACATGAGATGTTAAGGCGAGCGGAATCTGCGATACGATCGCATTGGTGCCGGTGGTGCCGGCGCTGTTATTGCTCGAGAACACATACATGACGCCGTTCGTCGAATCCACCATGGGTGAAAGGATTATTCCGCCATGAGACGATATCTGCAGTGATCCCGCAGCCGTGAAGGAGTTCGCCCCAGGTGTGTAGGCAAAAACATTCCTGCCATCCGAAACGTAAACCTTGTTCGTCACCGAGTCGTACACGGGCGATGTCAGTGAAGCGCTCGCCGTCACTGTAATGCAGTAATCGAGGGTGGGAGTTCCGTTGAAGACGCCCTTCACGTGATAGAGAACGCCATTGCCAGCGGTGAGATAAACCACATCATTGCCATAGTCCACGTAGGGAGATCCGTTGGGATCGCCGGCGCCATTCGCTGGGCAGCCAGTTGTGGTTATGTTGGTGTAGTCGAGCGCGACGGCCGAGGACGCTCCGTTTGGCACCACGGCTCCCGCAGTGGCGTTGGTTCCCTGCCCGGCGCCTGTAGCCCAGGTCACTACGTGGAAGATGGCTCGATTGCTGGTTGTAACATTGTTTTCAATAAAAGCTACCTTTTTTCCATCCAGCGAAATTGCCGGAGAAAGGTCGCTCCCGCCAGTCCCGACAGCATACGACCACAGGAATGTCGGGGTGGTGCGATTGCAGAG